>Ga0153924_1001395_pt1 | contig 12192 bp, 16 predicted proteins | sample TSNJ008MetaG_FD_104709 | JGI IMG/M metagenome (GOLD analysis project Ga0153924, IMG submission 104709) | Attine ant fungus gardens microbial communities from New Jersey, USA - TSNJ008 MetaG | ecosystem: Host-associated > Fungi > Mycelium > Unclassified | place: USA: New Jersey, Wharton State...
AGAGATTCTTTATCAAATTCTTCCTTATAAAATCTAGTCTCCTTCCTACAAAGTTGTGTATTTCATCAATCAAGCCGCGACCTGATTCGTTTGGATCCGCTCATCAAAATGAGAAGCTGTCAAAGCCGCACTAGAACATGAAAATGCTGAATAAAATACTGAAATTATCTACTTGTGGATTATATCAAGAATGAGTCTCAGTCATGATAATGAGTTTTTGTAGTACGTATAGCAGATTTATTGTCTGAAATTTGGTGGTAAATTGTAAAGCAGTTTCTCGTCTCGGCAATATAGTTTAGCGAGGACTTGAACTAGGAAGCAAAGAAATATTCTAAAATTACAAAAAAGCTCCAAGATAGAAACCATAAAGCGTAGTTCATCCGTAATAGAAGGAACAAATTACATATTGTTATTATATTAACCTTTATTTAATTCTGCACGGACTTGTCTTATTATAGCTAGGACTGTATCTGCGTCCTCTACTTCAGGATCTAGTTCTAGGTACATGTTTAGCATTTCTAGCGCCTCTAAAGGATTCTTCCTCTTTAGCAATATCATACCCTTGTCTCTTACGGCATCGAGGTTATGGGGTTCAATGGCAATTATCATTTCGTTAGCTATTTCAGCTTTATCAATATCTTGAGATTCATAATAACTAGTCTTTAAATTTTTTAGCATACGTATTATGACCTGTGCTGATGTAGCCTTCGCAACATACGCCCGCGTTAATAGAATATTTTTACTGGGATCGAGCAATTCTTGCAGAGTATAATCATCCATTATTCGTCCTCCATTAAAAGGATCGATGATGATTTCACTATTTTCTCCTAATATATGTTTGACCAGAAAGTGAGCAGGAAAATTGACCGCGTATAATCTAAATTTTAGAATATGTGCTACGCGCATATATATTATAGACAGTGTAATCGGAATCCCAGATTTTTTTTCCAAAACAACGTTAACATAGCTATTCATTGGATTATAGTAGTCTTGTAAGTTTGCTTTAAACTCCTTCCCTTTAAATAAATAGTTATTAATTTTTTCTATTATTTGCGTCGGCCTTGAGGGCATCGATTTCTTCGATGCCAAGATTAGCTCTCTGCCCATTGCATCGATCTTATCTAGTATAGCTTTTACATCCAAGTCTGGATAAGCAAGAATCCTTGAAACATGCAAAGCGTATTCAGCTAGTCTCTCCGTATCATCGCTAGAGCCAAGGGAATTAACAACATTAGCCTTCCAATCTTTAATTAAAGGTTGGAGATCGTTATTAGACAACAGTTGATATGGTAAATTTACCTACTTATAACTTTGGCATTCTAACATTGACTAAATGCGCATAGAGAGCGAATAGGAGAAGTCCTATCGTTTAACTGCGCTCTTCAGTGTTCTCTAATGAATTAATCTGAGACAATGATGGATGGGACGATGATAGTTCATCTCCTACTATCCCTACTCTTGTATGAGAACTGTTACTACAATCATTCTTGCCTCCTCTAATTTGTCTGTATCTTCGATAACCTTGATCTACCTCCATGGCTGCTGTCAGTATTTTACTTCTTATAGACTTTGATCGAGACGATGATGATTGTAGAAACATCTTCGTATCTTTTGGGAGGCAGTGTCCTCCTATTCCATCTCTTGGTTCTAAGATGTTGACATTCCATTTAGTATTCAGAGCATCTCGTAATTCTGGAAAGTTTATGTTATTTGCTTGACAATATAGATAGAGTTCTTCAGCAAAGGCTATCTGTAGATATCTATGTGCATTTTCAACAATTTTTGTTATTTCAGCTATCTCAATTTTTGTTACTGGATGCATAGGGATTCCAAGACTTTTAAATGAGGAATAAGAAGAGGACAAAGATGAAAACGACGATAAGGAGAATGAGTCAGAATGAGGTCCCAATTTTTCACTATTACAAGTACTACTACCATCATAAAACTGCATACCTAGTCTAAGACAACAATTACAAACTCCTCCTATCACACGTAACTGATTTACACCATGCTCCTTTTCTTCTAACGCATACCATCTATGGGGAGCATGAACAACATGCAACCGATGATTAAGTAATTCAAATACTTTACTTGATGTTCCATCCGGAATTGTGCTCTCTATTGAAACAAGTGCCCCATTCTTTGCTTCTCTCGAAATCCTATCTGTTATAGACAACAAGCCGTCAATTTGAGGAGAGAATATATCCTCTGCTTTGTGTGTTGAGATACATACTATGTATATATCAAATTCACTAAAGTTAGAAGCCTTTTTTATTCCTCCTATTTTTTCAGCCCGGTCCATTGCATTTGTACTACTGTCGTATCCATATGTGTCGAATCCTTTCTCTTTAACATACTTTGCTACGGGAAGTCCTAGCTGTCCTAGTCCCACAATTAGTACTTTATCGAACACAACTGAAGGACATCGTTGTCGTGAAACAATCCCATTTCTCTCATGCATAGGCGTACTCAATTCAATGTTCTCACACAATCGACTTCTTATCGTTTTATTGTTTTATATATGCTCAGATAAAGAAATATGGAAAAGTTTTACTATTTACTGGTAACAGTTGAAGTGATATAGTACCTCATATTATTTAGAGTAGTGAATATTGGGAGTACTATTTGATGAATAAGTAATAGTATTCAAATTTGTAGCCAAACGATGTAGAAGAAAATTCATAGTAGCAAAATCCTGTATGAGTATTCTAAAGAAAAATGTCTTGTTTTATCTAAAGAAAATTTGGGACTGATATTATAAGGCATTTTAGGGAGCAAAAACCATTCGATCTATATATGAAGAATATTTTGTACTATTCGTATTGCGAGTCCATAGCTATTAAAGAATCTGAAATCACGTAATGAACGAGACAAAAATATGGGAGTTGAAATTCCCATTCGGCATTTGTTTGATCAATCCTTGATGCGTTGCGAGCATTAATAAACCAATACTTGTTCTCTACGTGACATTCGAATTTTGATTGAAGTACGTGAGTAATTACGATGGACCACTGCAATTTTGCAAAATTAGTACCGTAGGGCTGTAACGGAATATTTAGTGACATCAGACACCGAGCCAAATTTCATAAGGTTTAATAATTATTTCGCATAACGAGATTTGATGAAACGCCCCTGACTGATGAGCTGCTGCAATACAGTATTGCCGTAGCCACTGTTTATGGTCGTCCTTATTATAAAATTACCCATGCACTCAAATTGATGGATTTGCGTTTTGAATCACTCTCTCCAGAACAGGCTGCTGTATCTAATGCCAAAATTATTATCACAACAGAAGACGAGGCACAAATTGTCAATAGAAAAGATGTTCTCCTCGATAGTGAACTCGGTGAATATCCTGTTCTACTGAAGGCAAAAATGTTGCGTAAAGTTATGGGTTTTCAACACGATGACCAGTTGACAATAGGGGTCGACCCCGGTGATAGAATAGGAATATCAATAATTTATCTACATGACGAACTTGATAGCTTCGTGGAGACAACTCCACTATCGGCGTTTCAGCTAATCTCGACATTATTGTTGGAAATCAATTCACAAAGAAAGATTGTGAGGATTGGCGATGGAAATATGGCCATAACTAGACAAATCGCATCAATGATCAAAGGAAAGTTTAATGATTTGGTTCGTATCGAGATAGTAGATGAACATGGAACGTCTTTACCAAAATGCATAGATGCAAATAGGCGAGGCGTACGAGATAGATCATCGGCTAGAGTAATTGCACTTCGCGGTGGTAGATGTTTTGACCAGTTTCGCAGTCATACTAGAATCTGAGATCGTTGTATTCTGAACGTCCTACAAAATACTGCGCCACAAGATATATATGTACCTTAAATGATTAAAAAATGAAACTTTTTTAGCTTTTAAAGCATTAAATCATTTAAATTTTGCTATTACTGTAATTTTGTTAATAAAATAATTGTATAAATTTAAATAGTCTTTTTGACATAATCAAATTAAGGTAAAATATTTTACCAGGAAATGAAAGAATGACATGTAAGGGCATATGTATTCGTCATAAAGCGCAAAAACCTGTAGGCTCTGGTCGTTACGCTAGCGGACAGAAGCGATGTCAAATATGTGAAATTTTTATAAAGTGGGATGGTTTGTGGTGTCCATGTTGCGGATATAGACTGAGAACTAAACCCCGTAACCTGAAATATAAGGCTAAATTGCGAGCAAGAAAAAAAATCCAAGAATCTCGTGTTACAAAGTTCATCCCTATTCACGTTTAGAAATTGAGTATTAACAATGCAAGATGAAGGATCCGATGCACTGATTTTACGGACGGTAAGAGCGCCAAGCACTAGAATTTTTCTTATAAAGTTTTTACCTTTTCAGAACGGATGTTTTATCATAGTTGCTGAAGATTCAAATCGAATTGGATCTCTATATGTTTCTATAGCCTCTGCTAATAAAGTTAGCACAGCAAAAGTTATTCCGAGTAAGTATGACTCTATTTTTATCAATACAATTTCGGAAAGAATATCTACTATGATAAATGGTATTTGTCTTGTTTGCATGCACAGCGTAAAGAATTTGCATCTCGATGATATGAAAGCAATTATGGGAGAGATTATGAATTTAGTTGGAAAAGAAGATGAGGGAAACTACAACAGACAAAATCGAAATTTCAGAGAATAGTTTTGACCTCCCTAACTTTCTTAGTTTATTAAAAAAAGAAAACGAACTCATTATAATAAAGAAATGTATTGATCCAAAATTCGAGATTGCGGCTATCGTCAGTAAGCTGGGTGGAGGACAAGCAGTATTATTTGAAACAGTTAAAGACAGCAAAATTAGAGTTGCATGTAACATTTTGGGTAGCAGAGGAAGATTTTTTCTTGCCGTTGGAGCCAAAAAGGAAAAGCTAATTCATTCATATGTTACAGAGGCAATGACACGAAGAACTGAACCGAAAAAGATCTTTGCAAAGGCCCCTTTTGAAGAGAATTCCAGTAACAATTTAAGAGACCTCCCTATCGTTACACATTTTGAAAAGGATGCTGGCGCGTATATTACATCCTCAATTGTTTTTGCAAAAGATGAGGAAATGGGAAACCAAAATGCTTCCACACATCGTCTATTACTATTAGATGACAGACATTTGGCAATTAGAATGGTAGAAGGTAGACACCTTCATAAGTGCTTTTCATTTGCCAAAGAACATGGACAAGACCTCAAAGTCTCCATCGCAATAGGGGTGCATCCGGCAATTAGTATCGCATCAGCATATCAAGCAGCGTACAATACTAATGAAATGTTAATCGCAAACTCATTGCTACAAGAAAAACTCACAGTTACATGGAGTAATTTTTCCGACCTTTTCATTCCAACTCTTAGCGAAATAGTGCTAGAAGGCAGGATTCTTCAAGATAGGACTGAGGAGGAATGGATGGTAGAGGCTCTAAGAACCTATGATATAAAGCGCCGACAGCCTGTCCTTGAACTTGATAGAATAAAATTCAGAAATAACGCGATTTACCATGATATTTTACCAGGCTTTCCTGAACATCGGTTATTGATGGGTTTGCCCGTAGAAGCAAAAGTATTCGAAGGAGTCAAAAATGTGGTTCCAACTACAATGGCAGTCCATCTTACTGAAGGGGGTTGCACTTGGTTAGATGCAGTAATTCAAATCCGCAAGCGTCTTGAGGGTGAACCAAAAAATGCTCTTCTGGCTGCATTCGCTTCTCATCCTTCTCTTAAAATGGCAGTTGTGGTGGACGAAGACGTAAACCCTACTGATCCTATTGCTGTGGAATATGCGATCTGCACTAGATGTCAAGCAGATAAAGGATTTGTGATAGTTACAAATGTAAAGGGATCTAGTCTTGACCCATCGAGTGATCAGCAGAATTTGCTTACGACCAAGGTGGGAATTGATGCAACTGCCACTCTGCTTAAACCTAAGGAGAGATTTGAAGTGGCAAAAATTCCTGGAGAGGAAAAGATCAAACTTTCTGATTACCTTTCTTAAACGTCATGTAACCCGACCTCCACGGCAAGACCTATCTTGAAGATGTAATCTATACTTTTTTTTATGAATGGCGGTGCACTGTAATTGCTAATTGAGGATTCTCAATGCTCCTAAGAAGCATCACAAGGAATCGTTCGTGTATGCCCATATTAGCTCACTTCTCTAACTCTCTTGCCCTTTGCAGTTGGAATGACTTTTAGTTTTGCATCTTTAAATTCCTTTTCGAACTGTTTGCCTCTAAACATCCTGTCTAAAAATATTGACAATGCCGCTACCTCAGAATGTGGTTGATTTCCTATTGCTATATTATAGTCGGCAATATCATACATTTGTCTTGGTACCTTTCCTGCACCAATAACCACTAGAATTCTATTTCCTCTCCTTAGATAACTAATAGCGTCATCAATGTGTATACCATACATTGTTAAATGAACCACTTTTCCACCATCCTTCTTCCAATTCACTATCATCTCACTCCATCCTCTAACGATTTCGATCTTAAAATCAGAACTTCCGCCCCATCTGCTACTTACATCCTCTACTGTTTTTTTTATGGAATCATCGACATCGCTCATGTAGATTTTATCGCTACCGAATGCTCTAGAGACCAGCGCTGCATGGGTTGTCAATCGATCGTCCCGTACTAATCTATGTCCGATTCTGAGAACTGATACTTTCAGTTACTGTTCACCTTGACTGACTAGCGACGCCATTACATCCTTCAATGAGTCGATCTTGTATCCTGTCTTTGCAGACACAGATAATACTCGATGTTTTGACTGCGGTAGCCCTAGGTGAGCGGATTTATCCTCAGCATCTTCTATACTAGTCAAATCCACTTTGTTTAGTATATAGACAATTTTAGTCATTGGCACTCCCAACTCATACATTACATTGATACAACTATTCAATTTTTTTACGATTTCTTCTACTGGTTCGCTTATATCAAGCACAAGCAAAACTACGGCGGAATAAGTTAGCTCATGGAGAGTCGATTTAAATGCGTCCACCATATATGCAGGAAGTCTACTTATAAAGCCTACAGTATCTGAAATTAAAAGATTAACTCCTTTAGATCGTACAAGTCGAGTAAACGTGGATAATGTGGTAAACATTCCCTGTCCAGTAATTTTTGATTCTCCCGTCAAAGAATTGAACAACGTAGTTTTTCCTGCCGCAGTATACCCGGCGATCGAGACAGTCGGTAGTCCAGCTTTGCACCGCTGAATTCTATAAAGATTTCTTCTTACCTCTTCCTTATGCAATTTTTTCTTTAGAACTGCTGCACGTCTTTTTATGTCTAGGAAATATACGTCAGCGTCGTATTTACCCATACCGAAGAAGCCAGGTTGTTCTCCTGCTCTTGCAAGTCTGACTTTCTCCCGTGCTCGAATCATATCATAACGCAGCTGTGCCAGTTTAATCTGGATTCTGGATTCTGCAGTACTTGCTCTTCGATCAAAAATTTTTAGGATTAGGCGTTCCCTGTCAATTATCTCAACTTGGCATAGGCTTGCCAAATTATATTGTTGACTCGGCTTTAAAACCTCATCAAAGATGATTACCTCTGGCTTCTCCTGCTCTACCAGTTGTTTCACTTCTTGTGCTTTTCCGCTACCAATACCATATTTCGATCTAGTGAGGTGACGCTGATTAATTACTCTCCCTAGAGAATATCCTGCAGCATCAGCCAAAGAATTTGCTTCTTCTGCCGCATCTTCGAACGGATAAGTGATCAAGATAGCTTTGTGCGAGTTCGACATTTTATTAATCCTCTTGAACGCTCACGTACAATTGGATTCCTAAAAACCGCTGCAATTTTTTAGCAAATAATTCATCGGGCTTCAATACCCCGGTTTCAAGCTTTCTGAGTAGGTTTGCCTTTTCATTCATCTGCGCTCCCAATTGTTCATGTGTCAAACCCTTTTTCATGCGTGCTTCTCTGATTAATTTTGCAAATTCAGGATTTAAAATAGTGTTATCTGTCATCTCAATTTTTCTCATAGCTTTTGTGTTTTTGTTAGAAGTAGTCCGTGGTCCGGTCATGTAAGAAGATGTTGCTTTACTTTTTGAAATCGGTATAGGTGCAGTATACGGCTTGCCACGTTTTGAACATCCCCTGCAGACATTAAAAACTATCCCGTCGATCAATACAGAGTTTTCATCAATTACTTTTTGTCCGCATAACTCGCAGAAGGATGACATTAGAATCTTTTAAACTGAAGCAAATTTAGCCTTTTCTTAATTTTTGTTGCACGGTCATGTTTAAAACGATCTCTGCAATATCGCTAGCATACTCGGCTACCCTTCGGATATTTTCAGTGATAATCTTAATTCTGTATATTATACTGATATCAGTCAGCTTGCTTGCGACTTGTATAATTCCCTTTTCTAAAGTATCAATTCTACGAGACTTTTCTATAGCAAAATCGGCAGAATCATAATCCCGTTTGAATATTGATAGACATGCTTCATCCAACACTTCGAGCGCAAAATTGCTCATTTCAGCAATCTTTTCTATGATATCTTTATTGAGTGGCGTTTCCATTTCGATTATATCTTTTGCGATTATCGCCGCATGGTCGGCAATTCTTTCCGTGGATTTTGCTATTATCCTGTATCCTAAGCAGTTACGAGAATCCTCTAACCCTATTTCCTTCAGCAAATGTTCATTTTTTATCGCAATATTAAGCTGTCTTACTATATAGAAACTGAAACGATCCACTTCGTCATCAGATTTTAAAATTTCTTTAGCCAACTCAATATTGTTCTCCCTTAAGGACAGTATTGCATCACGGTGCATAGATTTTGCAATCAAAAGCATTCTTTTGAATGCCGCATCCACAGATAGATCAAGTAAATTAATCAAGACTTGCAATGTGATGCTCGTTGCAGAATCAGCTATGATCTCAGTGCCCATTAAAACACGCCTCACAACGTCCTTCATAACTTGACGTTGTTCGCTGGACAATCTACCAGCATCTTTCTGGGAGATATGTATAATATTAAAACCGAGAAAGTATAGTGATATTAGCTTGCGAGCAAGAAAATATGGGGTATTATCTTTTGTGACTTCTAATCTCGCCTCTCTTTGATCTTTAGATATTTTCTTTGATGCCGGAGTAATCTGTAATATAGAGTGTCCCTGCCTAGCAATTATAACATGGTCACCTTGTTTCAATCTGAGGTCTTGGATCCATCTCTTGGGTAACGATACAATATAGGAAGACCCTCCTGTATATTGTATTTTCCTTGTTTCTTCATTTTGATTAACTAATTCGTCGCCTTTATTATTATCCATCGCTCTAGTATCGACTCTGTTTTTTATATATCTGTAACCTTTTACTATATAGATACGAGTTGTATTAGTGTTGAGTAAAGTTAATGTAACTATTTCAAATCGTTAACATCATTTGAAACCGTTACCATTGAATCCCACAGAAAAGCTACGTCATCATATTGATGCGTTATTCGGAACCGGCACTTATGACATTCTCACAGCACATCATGCTACATTGGATTTTAGCTTTGAATATTCGAAAAGGACTGGGCGCATCAAAAATTTCTCTATCAAAAACCGATTAGTCGCGACTCTTCGAATCGATGGTGGGCTTGCTATAACAATATTTGGTGCGAAAGAGTTTTCGAAGAGTCCACGATTTAAACAGAACTGCGTAATTCCAACTGAAAAAGTGATACCATTTGTACGACAAGGCAGATCTTTATTCTGTAAGCACGTCGAATGGTGTGGTTCAAATGTCAAAGTCGGGTCAGACGTAGCGATAGTAGATAGTGTCTATAAGGTCATAGCGGTAGGCAGGGCGTTAGTCGGATGTAACCATATGAAGAACTATCAAAAAGGTGTGGCTGTGAAGGTCAGAGAAGGAATAAAAAGCCCATGAGAAATATAAAGCAACATGATGCGTGGCGGGAACCGTGAGATGAGGAGAATGCTAGACAAAATGGGGCTTGAAATGAAAGATATTGGTAATGTTGAAGAAGTTATTATTAAAACCGAGAATAAGGAACTTTATCTTCTAAAACCTCAGGTAATCGAAATGAAAGGAAAGGAAAGTACGATTTTTCAGGTTGTCGCTTCAGAAATAGAAGAGAAAGAAAGGGATGTAAAGACCTTTAAGGAAGAGGATATAATTCTAGTTATCCAGCAAGCAAACGTCAGTAGGGAAAAAGCAGTTCAAGCGCTAACCGATGCTAATGGGGACATGGCACATGCAATTTTGAGTTTAACCACCTAGAAATTATGACAAATCGATAAGACATAGATTGGTTTTTTACGATACGTTAGGTATTAAGTTCTGTTTGTTAACAAAATATCACTGTCCTACACCTATAGGACAACAATATGTTTGTAACTAGCTTTGTACTGATGCTTGATGCAGATTAGTGCTCAAAATGACGATTGTATTTTCTCGATCGCATATCGCAACTGATTCTTCGGTCGCTTGTAATGTTAATCCTGCCTTTTGCTGCTTTTCCCGAGATTTCTGGATCATTTGTGATAACCGCGATCCAATTTTGCAGAAGATCCGGGTTTAGCTTTACTAATTTGATATTGGCCTCAGATAACAACTGTGTTCCATCTTTTGGATAATCAGCAAGAACCACTATCCTCTTAATCCCTACGCTAATTGCCATCTTGCTGCATTCCATACACGGAGCGAATGTGGTATATAAGGTGGCGCCCCTGGTGCTTCCAGCATTTCCAAATAATGCACACTGCATTATGGCATTTGCCTCTGCGTGAGTACACATACATCGATCCAAAAGTTCCCCTGACTTGATTTCTCCTCTCATTCTCGCCATACATCTAGAACACCCTCCTTCAAAACAATTCTTGACACCAGGAGGAGTCCCGTTGTAGCCTGTTGCTATTTGTCTGTTGTCTTTTACTATTACTGCACCGATATGCCTTGTAACACAGTTAGAGCGGAGTTTCGCTATTTCTGATTGAAGCATAAAGTACGTATCCCAGTCTGGTCTCCTCAATTCCTTCCAAATTACTCAGATATCAGTGAGTATATTAGATTATTGTGCAAACGCGGCTTATTCATCCGTGGACTAGACAGAACTAGGTGGGTGGTGATATAAGTGACAAAACATAAGCAATGAAGGAAACTCGCATATTGACGTGAATGGCGTGAATGGCGTGAACTAAGTGAGAAATGTCAATGATACCGAATGATATAAGATCTAGATTTAATATTCAAACCATGAAGCCGGAACTTCGCGTTCATATTGGCACTTTTCAATTTCTTTCCTCTCTTTATATGGAAACGATAAGTATATAAATCTCTGTAACCTGACTTAAATTACTAAGAAGACAAAGTAGAATAAAGAGAGCATAATGACTTCGCTAGGCTCGCTTTATCCTAGTAAATGTGTCTGTGGAAGTAAAATTCAGGCTATTGCTTCGATGATGGCATGTATGGTGTTCAAGGACATCGCCAACATCAAACCGTGCTAGCTCATTAATGAAAGAGGACAAGCATGAAGTAGAGGATGCTATACAGATTCTTCCTATGCCTGAATACAAAATTGAGCTCCTTAATGAGAAATTGATAAAATGTTTAGACATAATAAACCGAAAAGATCACGGTAGCATTACTATGCGGGAGCTAAAAGATTCAGTAATAGAAGCTGGTCTCATTCATGTGGATGAAGGACAAAAGAAGATTACAGTGACCAAGCAGCCTATGATTATCAACTGTTCAGAACTGAAATATGGCCCCAAGTGCAGTTGATTACAATTCTGGCAGGAGAACTGAGTAGAAACATCGCTATTTTTATATAATATGAACCCTAGATTATCCTTGTCTATGAAAGGACTTCCAAGAATAAAGCGAAAATCTCTAGGGTTCTAGAGTACATCATGCCCAACTTGGATTTAAAAGTTTATTATCTGAAATTATTCCGGAACAGGCTTTAATACACTTTAAAGTCTTGCCAAACCCACTTGGACGCATCACACATGCTGAGAATTTAAGAGGAACTAAGAGTATGGAGGCCATGCGAATAGTATCATATCCCTTTATCTTACTCATAGTGCATGTTTGTTTTTAAAAGTTTATACAAACAACGCTTAATTATATCGCAAACAGACCTAGGCTTAATGATGGTGAGGGCCAAGGTAATAACAATAACAATATCACTAGCGAAATACGGTCTGTGTCCGG
>Ga0153924_1001396_pt1 | contig 12163 bp, 12 predicted proteins | sample TSNJ008MetaG_FD_104709 | JGI IMG/M metagenome (GOLD analysis project Ga0153924, IMG submission 104709) | Attine ant fungus gardens microbial communities from New Jersey, USA - TSNJ008 MetaG | ecosystem: Host-associated > Fungi > Mycelium > Unclassified | place: USA: New Jersey, Wharton State...
GCCAGGGCAAGCGCCAAGGGCCCAAAGCAACTGATCGTTCAACGCGTCAAGGTGATAGCGATTGGCACGACAATGACCATCGAAAGCGTTGTCAGAAGGAACGTTGAGGCGGCCTCGGCTTCGTACACCTTGTAGCGCACCGCGAGCATCGGACAAATCACAGCGGTCGAAATCGCGCAAATCAGGATCGCTTCGCTGCCAACGGGCTTGGCGATCATAAGCGTCATTACGAGCAGCGCCATCACCGCGGGTTGTGCGACCATCTTGGTTAGCACGTTTCCCAGTATTTCCGGCGTCAGTCTGATTCGATAGGCCGCGAGAATGAGCCCGGCCACAAACATGGCGACGCCCGCGGTCGCTGAGCCAATGAGATCGAGCATGTTCTGAATCTCTGTTGGAACGACCACACCAAACAGCACAAGAATCGTCGCCAGCAACGGTGCCCACACATACGGCCGCTTGAAGCTGTCGGAGACGCTGCGGCCCATCAACGTCGCAAGAATTGGCTCCGCTCCGCCAGCGGTGCGCTGCCGATCGTATTCGAGCATCGTTACCGTTACCGGTACGAGCGTGATATTAAAGATAAGCGCGGCGGTGGCGATAGTGAGCAAACTGGATAGCCCGAACAGCGGCGTAAGAATCGGGATGCCCGCGAACGAGGCGTTGGAATACGTGACACTGATCGATTGGATAGCCGCGGCACTAAGGGAATGTCGCAGCGCAAACATGCTGAGCAGAGCGACCAACACAAACAATCCCAGCGCAGCGATGAGCAGAGCCAACACGAACGGAAGCTCCCCGAAAAGCGCAGCGCGCGACGCACGTGCGATGCCAACAAACAACAGCGCCGGAAACGCGAAATCGAGGACCAACTCATTGAGTCCCGCAACCTGGTCGCTGTCGAATCGCTTGGCGCGTCCCGCCCAAAACCCCAATCCTAAGACGAAGAGCACGGGCAAGAGCACACCAAGCGCGTTGAAAAGGGTGGAAAAGGCCATAACTGCTCCTCTTTAGCGGAACGAGAGCGAGCGCCAGGGCCGTAAACAGAGTCCGTTTAACAGCCGTCTAACGGATTTGCGCGAAATCGCCAGGATTTGAGGGGAAGCCTCGGGACGGCGACGACAACGACTGGATTCTGCCGGGCAAAGACTATGCGAACAATCGCTACATTGGCCTGCAGCAGATTACGCCGGTGAACGTGCATACGTTGACGAAAGCGCGTCGACGCAAATCGCTACCTAAGATTTATCATAATGCGGCTGGTGCTAGCGCTCATGTGCTTCTCGAAGACGGACAATTTTAATATAAGGGAAATTCTTATGGGATGACCGGGAGTCGAACCCGGACGCCGTTTCCGGCTGCAGATTTTAAGTCTGCTGTGTCTGCCGATTCCACCATCATCCCACTACCCGCCCGCGCGCAATTCTGGTTACGCCCCGCGTAGCGTTATTGCTGGTAGTGTTCCACCATGTCGGCTGAGCGCATGTCGGCGACGTCGGGGTCTTGCCCCGCGCCGCGCCGAGCTCGGCGTTGACGTAAGAGGTCGTAGTACCGATCGAGCTGGACCTGCACTTCTTCGAGGCGCAGACGGTCTTGCGGGGTCAACTTTCCGGCGTCGCCGTGTTCCAGCAGGCGGTGCTCTTCGGAGACCAGCTCTTCGATGTGCTGGTGTATCGCTGCGTCGTTCATGTGGGAGACCATCCGGGGCGCGGTCCGGTACGTCCTGCACGATCGTACTGCTGGAGCAAATAGCCGAGGAGGAGGTCGGCGGTAGTTGCCGTTGCGCGGTCCTGGCCGGCGAGTTCGAGGACCGTCTCCAGAACGATAATCCCGGCCGGAAGAATGTCGGCGCGCTGCGGCTTGATGCCTTGGAGCTTTTTGCGCTCGTCGAGGGGCATCGAGCACAGCCGTGCAAGCGCGCGCTGAAGATCGCTGCGGGAAAGTTCATATGCGTCGACGTTCGTTCTCTTGCCGCGAATAAGCGCAGCAACGGTCGTCGCAGATCCTCCGACGAACGCAAGATGGGCAACGCGCGGAAATTCGGCAAGAGGTTTGAGCGCGTCGCGCGCACTCGCTCGTGCGCGATCGATGGTAGCGTCGTCGACGACACCGTCGCGCCCCGCCAACGCCGGCAATTGCTCGGTTAACCGAACCGCTCCGATTTCGCACGAAGCCAATCGCTGCGGTGAGGTTCCGGAGCCGACGGCGTATTCGCTGCTGCCGCCGCCAACGTCGGCCACGCCGAGCTCCTCTCCGTGCAGCGGCGCAAACACCGTAATCGCACCACGATACGACGCGGCCGCTTCGTCGTCGCCGGAGAGAATCTCAACCGGTACGCCGGTGAGGGCTTGCATCTGCTGCGTAAACGCTTCGCCGTTTTCAGCGCGACGCAATGCGCTGGTCGCAACCGTAAAGAGCTTGACGTAATGGCCGCGTATAGCTCGCAGATGCGCGCGAACGGCGTCGAGCGTGCGTTTTATGGGCTCATCGCCCAGCGAGCCGTGCTGCTTGAGCCCCTCGCCGATTCGCGTTCCGACCGCTCGCGCGAGGGCGACGCGTGGAACGTCCCCCGTTACGTCCGCGAGCAGAACGCGCGTGGAGTTGGTGCCGACGGAGATGACGGCGTAGTGCTGACTCATCGTTGCTTAGCGCTACTGGGAATCGCTATGTTTGGATTCGAAGAGAGCCGCGCGTTTTTTCTTGCGCAGAAAGTGCCGCTCGTGCGCTGGGATTCCGTCGGCATCGTTCTCCCACTCGGCGGTGCTCTCGAGATAGCGCGCGATCTGCGCGTCGAGTTCCGGCTCCTCGATCTGCGGCGCGATCGTTACCATCGAACGGCGACCGCCCGGATGAAGGACGAATGATAGCACTTTGCGCGTCGACATGCCGCGCTCGTAATCCGGACGATGTGCCTCGACATCACCTGCCGGTGCACTCGCGAGCTCTCCGTTCTCCAGGCGCACCGTCGCGCCATAGGCGTTGAGATTGATCACGCAGCCGTAGACGCGTTCGTTCACGGATTGGGAGAAGAGACCGGTGAGGACGTCGGCTTGATGAAAACGATTGCTTCGTTGGGCCCCACGAGGCGCAGCCGATCGTGAATCTCGGGTACGGCGCCCTCCGGATCCTGGAGCCGGCGTAATTGTTGCACTTGCCACGCACGGCGCGCTTGCAGACGCGAGATGTCGCTCTGCGTGGCGGAGAGCTCGTGCTTGAGCGTGAGATTTTGCTCGATGACGCGACCCGTTTGAATGGCGACAAGCGCGAAGACGAGAACTGCGACACCGGTAGCTGCCATGCGCCCGAAAAAACGCCAAACCGGCGAAGGCCGCGTGCGGCGCTTGCGCGCGTTTATGCTCCGATGTCCCCCTGGCGCTCCGTTTGCCATGCGCCTATCCGACGATACTTCCGATAGCGAGCCTCTCGTAACTCGTGCGGCGACTGCTTTGCGAGCCCTTCCATCGCCGACGACATCGCGCCGAGTACACCGGTCACGACGGTCGCGGGATCGCGATGTGCACCGCCGAGCGGTTCGGCTACGATTTCATCGATAATACCAAATCGCTGCAAATCTGCCGAGGTTAGCTTCAACCGGGCTGCGGCTTCTTCCGCCTTTCCGGCATCGCCCCAAAGGATTGCCGCGCAGCCTTCCGGTGAAGCGACCGAGTACACTGAATGTTCGAGCATGATCACGTGGTCGGCGATTCCGAGCGCGAGCGCGCCGCCCGATCCGCCCTCGCCGATGATCGATGCGACAATCGGCACCCGCGCCTGCGTGAACTCGTACAGACACATTGCGATCGCTTCGGCCTGTGCGTGCTCTTCGGAAGAAATGCCCGGGTCGGCGCCTTTGGTGTCGATAAACGTAAGGATCGGCAGACCCAGACGCGAGGCCGTGTGTGCTAGGCGCTGGACCTTGCGATACCCTTCGGGCGTAACCATCCCGAAGTTGCGGCGCAGGTTCTCCTTGGTGTCGCGGCCACGCTGCTGGCCCATGACCATGACCGCGTGGTTGTTCAAGAGCGCAAATCCTGCCACGATTGCCGGATCGTCGCGAAACGCTCGATCGCCGTGGAGCTCGTCGAAGCGCTCGAATTGACCGATGTAGTCGAGTGAGGTCGGCCGGCTCGGATGCCGCGCCATGTTGACCTTCTCCCAGGGTGTGAGCGAACCAAACAGCTCGCGCTGGAGCGTCTCGTACTTCGCTTCGAGCGCCGCGATCTCAACCGAGAAATCAACGGGTTGGTTGACGTTGGCGTTGCGAAGATCGGCGATGCGGCGCTCGACCTCGAGCAAACCGCGCTCGCGCTCGACGATGGCGTTCATCGAGTCTGTCCGACTTCCGTTGGAGCTTGTCCCGAGCTGGTCGAACGGCCCCGAATGCCTCCAGCGGCGTATTGCAGCAGACGCACGAGCGTCGCTTTGAGATCGTGCCGGTTGACGACCATATCGATGTGGCCTTTTTCCAGCAAGAATTCTGCCGTTTGGAACTGATCCGGCAGCTTCTGGCGGATCGTTTGCTCGATCACGCGCCGCCCGGCGAAGCCGATCATCGCCTTGGGCTCAGCCACGATGATGTCGGATTCAAAGGCAAACGAGGCGGAAACGCCGCCGGTGGTCGGATCGGTCAGCACGCTCACAAGGAAACTGCCGTCACGCTTTAAGCGCGTGACCGCCGCGGTCGTCTTGGCCATTTGCATCAACGCGTACATGCCTTCTTCCATGCGCGCACCGCCCGAAGCGGTGAATATAATGCACGGCAAATGCCGCTTGCGCGCCTCCTCGAGCAACAGCGTCACGCGCTCACCGACGACCGTTCCCATCGTTCCGCCGCGGAAATGAAAATCCATCACGCCGAGCGCGACATCAAAGCCGTCGATCGATCCGATACCACATACGACGCCTTCTGAGATGCCGCTTTTTTCGCGATCGCCGGCCAGCTTGACGGGATACGTCTTCTTGTCGACCCATCCCAGCGGATCCCCCGGCATGATGTCACCACCGATCTCGGCAAAATCGCCGTCGATCAGCATGCTGATCCGATCGTACGCGTTCATGCGGAAGTGATGGCCGCATTTGGTGCACACGTCCAGATTCGCCGAGAGATCGCGGCGATAAATAACCTCGCCGCAATCCGGACACTTGGCCCACAGTGCAGCATCGCGACCATCGGCATTCTTGCCGCGCCGGCTGCGAAGCCAGTCGGGGATCGCCATCGCTTATCGCTTTCCCGGAAGCAGTCTGGCCGTGTAAAGCTTGCGCAGCTGCTTGAGGTAGTTGAAAATTTCGCCCTGATTCAATTTCGATTCGCCTACGACACGGTCGGTGAACACATACGGGATCTCGATCGCCCGGCCGTAGTGCGCCTTGGCTACGACCTCGAGCCCTATCTTGAACCCGATGGGATCGAGTTGCACCCCATCCAGCGCTTCGCGCTTGACGAGGAAGTAACCGCTTGTGATGTCCTTGACGTTGGTCAGCGGCCGAGCCAGCGCGCAAGCGACCTTCGATGTGATGATGCGCCGTTTGGGCCAGTTGACGATGCCGCCGCCCTTGACGTACCGGCTTCCGATGGCAAGACCGTATTGGCCGGATTCCAGCGCTGCGACCATCTTCGGCAGGATCGTGATGTCGTGGCTGAAGTCCGCATCCATCGCGCCGAGCGCTTCCGATTGCGGCCGGGCGAACGCCCAACCATCGATCACGCCGCTCGAAAGCCCGAGTTTGCCGGGGCGATGGAGACAGCGAACCGGTAATTCGTCCGAAAGCCGGTCGACGATCGCTCCCGTTCCATCGGGTGAGTTGTCGTCGACCACCACGATCTCGCCGTCGAGGTTATTGTGCTTGAATAGGTCGTCGACGGCACGAAGCAGACGCTCGATGCCGCCGGCTTCGTTATAGGTTGGAACGACGATGGAAAAGGGGAGCTTGGCCATATCCGCCGGAGGCTATACGGCGCGAGCTTACGCAATCCCGTCGTACAACCTCGCCTGGCCCTTTCCGGCTCGCTTTGAGGCGTACATCGCCTGGTCTGCCCGATTGACGCGCGCAAGCACGTCTCCCTCGCGAACCGCCCAGAGCGACGTCAAAAGCAACCTGTGCGGCTTCGCGCTGCGATTGCGCGTAACCCCAGCATGCGAACCGCCGCGTTGTTACCGCGGACGATCCTGCCGTCGGTATGGTAAATCGCCATCGGGTCCGGACTGTCGTTGAAGATCGCGGTAAAGCGCACAAGGTCGCAATCGCGAGCAGGCTCGTGAACAACCCCGCGATGCGCAGCCGCGTACGAAGCGCATTCGCTGTGGTTTCGTAGGCCTTCGTCTTGGCAGCAAAGAGTGCTGCGAGTGCAAACCCGCCAAGCTCGTCGCGCGCCGGTCAGCCGCGTTGCCGACACGCGCGTCGTACATAATGCGCAACACGTACGTGCGCCGCGAGATGCTCGCGTCGATCGTACGAGAGGGCCAAGTATCGCGCGGCCACAAGCGTCGCCGAGCCAATCGCTCCGGCGCCGCGGAATCGACGGACGCTCCGGCGCTCGACCATGTCATTCCGGTTATCGGTCAATGGGCCAAACGGCCTTTACCCGACCTCGTACATGACAATCGCGACCGCTACCAGACCCGCCGTTTCCGTGCGTAAAATATGGGAGCCCAGCGATACCGTGCAGGCGCCCGCTGCTTGCGCGGCCTCGGCTTCAATGTGAGAGAAGCCGCCTTCGGGGCCCACGACAATTAAAATCGTTCTCGCATTTGCCAGCAGTCCGGGCAACCGCTCGCGCAACGGCTCGACGGCGGCAATTTCCCAAAGCAGCAGCGTAACATCGTATTCGCACATTCGCTCGCACACAGCGTCGAAGGCAACCGTATCAGCGACGATCATTACGTCGCGCCGCCCGCTTTGTTGCGCCGAGCTGCGCGCGATGCGCCGCCAGCGCTCGACCTTTGTCGAGCCGGCGCCTTGTACGATCGTACGCTCGCTCTGGACCGGAATGAGCGCACGAGCGCCGAGCTCGCTGAGCTTCTCGACGACGTACTCCATCTTCCGGCCCTTAGGGATGCTCTGCGCCACGTCGATCATCGCCGTTTTCGCATCGCTTTGCACGCGCAGCTCGACCAAGCGCGCTGCGACGTTGTCTGCACGCATCTCGAGGGCAGCTGCGAAGAGCGCTCCGGCCGAATCGACCAATTCGATTTCATCACCGCTCTTCAATCGCAACACGCGAGCGATCTTGCGCGCATCGCTTCCCTCGATCGCGACGACCTCACCGACCTGGTGGACGTCACGAATGAAGAAGCGTCGAGCCGGCATGTTCGGCCTACTCGGGCCGGAACGCGTCCTTGACGCGATCGAAGAAGCTCTTCTCTTCGATCGCATCGCCGCCGGCGCGCGCGTACTCTTCGAGCAACTCGCGCTGTCGTTTGCTCAGCTTCGTGGGAACGACGACATGCAACGTCACGTGATGGTCGCCGCGCTGCGAACCGCGCACTGACGGCATTCCGTGTCCGCGCAGTCGCAGCGTTGTACCACTTTGCGTGCCGGCCGGAATGGTAAGCGACAGCGGACCCTCAAGCGAGGGTACATCGATCGTCGCTCCTAGCGACGCCAGCGGAAAACTGATCGGCACGTCAACGAACGTCTCCAAGCCGTCTCGTTTGAACAGTGGATGAGGCGCTACGCTGAGATAGACGTAGAGATCGCCGGGTGGGCCGCCATGAATGCCTGCCTCGCCATTGCCCGCGATGCGAATGCGCGACCCGTCGTCGACGCCCGCAGGCACGCGCACGCTGAGTTTCCGCTCGATCTCCGCTCGACCGCGCCCGCCGCAAGCCATGCACGGATGCGTGACGACGTGTCCTTCGCCGCCGCACGCCGTGCACGTCGTCTGCGTCACGAACTGACCGAGCGGCGTCTGGCGCACGCTGCGCATCACGCCTGTTCCCTGGCAGCGCTCGCAGCCCGCAACCAGCGATCCGGGCTGCGCTCCCGAGCCCTTGCACATGTCACATTGCGCCAGATGCGAGAACTGAATTTCCTTCGTTGCGCCGCCGAACGCCTGTTCCAGCGTGATCTCCAGATCGTAGCGAAGGTCGGATCCGCGTTGCGGACCGCTGCGCCGTGGCGCGGCCGCCGTGCGTGCATCACCGAAGAACATATCGAAAATGTCGCCGAATCCGTTCGGGCCGAAGCCCGAGAATCCGAAATCCGCTCCGCCGGACGCGCCGTTCACCGTGCCGAAGCGGTCGTACTGGGCGCGCTTTTGCGGATCGGAGAGCACCTCGTACGCTTCGTTGATCTCTTTGAACATGTGCTCGGCGCGGCTCTTGTCGATCGCGACGTCCGGGTGATGACGGCGCGCAAGCGTGCGATAGGCGCGCTTGATCTCGTCCGACGACGCATCGCGCGAAACGCCGAGAAGTTCGTAGTAGTCCTTGGTGGGCATTCCGGTGGCTAATTAATCCTGAATTTGAGCAACGTCCGAAAGACGTTCGGACAACGTGTCCGCAGTTCCCGACGCGAGCGCGAACAATCGCGCGTAGGGCATGCGTCGCGGACCGAGGATTGAAAGCATTCCAATGGCGCTGGGACCGAAGTGATATGGCACGGTCACGACTGAGAGATCAGCAAACTCTTCGATGCCGAATTCCGCGCCGATCTTCACGCTGGGAGTTTCGTTGACGATGGCGTCTGCCACCAAGTCGTAAAGTGTTTTCTGCTCCTCGACGATGCGCAGTATCGAACGCAACTTGCGTAGGTCATGAAATTCCGGCTGGTCGAGCAGGTTTTGCGCTCCGGCAGCCGTGATCGACGGAGCCGTCGCGCTGCGTGCGCTGCTCAGCGCTGCGACAACCGCGCCGCGCAACTCCTCTGAAAGCCCGAGTTCGGTAACGGTCGCCTGCACGTCGCGCTCGCTAATGTCACGCAGCAGGCGATTCCCGAGTCGAGCGTTGAGTGCATTCGAAAGACGCGTCAGCGCGTCGGCATCGAGATCGGCCGCTACTTCGAAGAGCGTCTGTGCCGCAACACCCACCGAGGTTACGACGACGGCGACACCGGTTCGAGGAGAAAGCCATATCAACTGAATGTGGCGGAACGCTTGCGTATCCGGCTGCGGCTTGGTCACGAACGCGAGGTTGTTCGAAAGCTTTCCCAGCAAACGCGTCGCGCTCTCGATGACGTCGTCAAGCTCGCGGCTGGCCTCGCGCAAATCGTCGCGAATGCGACGGCGATCCTCGGGCGCTAGGGTCTCGGGCTGCATCAACTGATCGACGTAGGTTCGATAGCCGGCGTCGGAGGGCACGCGCCCGGCCGAGGTGTGCGGCTGCACGAGGTATCCCGAAGCCTCCAGCTCAGCCATCTCGTTGCGCACCGTGGCAGAACTGACTCCAAGGTTGTACTTCTGCGTAAGCGTATTCGACCCAACCGGCTCCGCGGTTGCGACGTATTCGTACACGACCGTGGCCAAAATGTAGGCCTTCCGCTTATCGAGTCCGCCCTCGCCCCTCATAGCCCGTTATCTTAGCACTCCAGGGGCTGGAGTGCCAACACCCGGGGTCGCTAGCGCCCGGTCGATTGCGGTATGCAGCTCGTCCCACGAAAGCTCGCCAATCGAGATGTACGAAACGTTTCCGGTCGGATCAATAACCACCGTTAAAGGTATCGGCGGAGTGCCGTACGCCTTGGAGATCGAGCCGTCGAGATCTTCCAAAACGGGCAGTTTGATCTCCCAGAGCCGCAGGTAACTTGCAGCAACGTCATGAGGCTGCGACGAGATCGTCATCAGATCGATGCGCGAACCGTACATCTGCTCGGCGCGTACGAAGTGCTTTAGCTCGTCAGTACACGGCTGACACCATGTCGCCCAGAAATTCAAGACGACAACCTTGCCGCGCAAGTCCGAGAGGTGCTGTGTCCCCTTAGCACTCGGAAAGCTGAAATCCGGTGGCGGCGCATGCTCGTGAACGTTGGTTAGAGCTGTTACGACGGCAAGCACAAATGCGGCTAGCATTTCCACGACGTTTTCGGCAGGCATTTGCGATGACCCCCGATGAAAATCGCTCGTACAGAATTTGTGGAGCGCATTTAAGCAGACGGAGGCCCACGTAATGGAAGTCGCAAGCAAGCCCGGTCTCGAGGTCCCAGAAGCCGAGATTGCCGTTCATTGGAAAGAGGAAGACTACTACACTCCCAGTCCTGAGTTTATCCGGCAAGCGAACCTCACGGATGCCGGCGTCCGGGAACGATTCGGGGTCGAGAACTTCCCGGATTGCTTCCGTGATTACGCAGAACTGCTCACATGGGACCGATACTGGCATACCACGCTCGATACCAGTACGCCGCCGTTCTGGAAGTGGTTCGTCGGCGGAAAGCTCAACGCTTCCGCCAACTGCATCGACCGCCACTTGGCCAAGCACAAGAACAAGGCCGCCATCATCTTCGTGCCTGAATCGGAGGAACTGCCTTCCGAGCCGCTGACCTATCAGGAGCTCTACGTTCGGGTCAACGAGATGGCCGCGCTGCTGCGAGATTTCGCTGGGCTCAAACCCGGCGACCGCGTGACGCTTCACATGCCGATGGTGCCCGAGTTACCGGTAACGATGCTAGCTTGCGCGCGCATCGGCGTGGTCCACTCGGAAGTCTTCGGAGGATTCAGCGGTGAGGCGTGCGGTACGAGAATCTCCGATTCGGGCAGTCGCGTCCTGATTACGATGGACGGCTATTATCGAAGCGGCAAGCTTATCGACCACAAAGCGAACGCCGACATTGCGGTCGCCACGGCTGCAAAAGACGGACAGCACGTAGACAAAGTGCTCGTCTGGAAACGACATCGCGACCGGTACTCATCGCCAACGCCGATGGTCGACGGGCGCGACTTCTTCGTGAACGATTTGCTGAAAGACTACCGCGGGCAGAAGGTCGCCCCGCTTTCGATGGATTCCACCGCGCCGCTTTTCCTGATGTACAGCAGCGGCACGACCGGTAAGCCCAAGGGCTGTCAACACAGCACCGGCGGATACCTTTCTTACGTCGCCGGAACCTCGAAGTATATCGAAGATATCCATCCGGAAGACGTGTATTGGTGCATGGCCGACATCGGCTGGATCACCGGCCATTCCTATATCGTGTACGGACCGCTCTCGATTGCGGCGACGACCGTGATCTACGAAGGCGTGCCGACGTATCCTGATCCCGGACGGCCGTGGCGTATTGCACAGCAACTCGACGTCAACATTTTCCACACCTCGCCGACGGCGATTCGCATGCTGCGGCGTTCCGGTCCCAATGAGCCCGCGAAGTATAATTATCACTTCAAACACATGACGACGGTTGGTGAGCCGATCGAACCCGAAGTGTGGCGCTGGTATTATCACGTCGTCGGAAAGGGCGAGGCGGTGATCGTCGACACGTGGTGGCAAACGGAAACCGGCGGCTTCCTGTGCAGCACGATTCCGGCTCTGGATCGAATGAAGCCGGGGAGCGCTGGTCCAGGTGTGCCCGGCATCTATCCCGTCATCTACGATGAGAAGGGCAGCGTACTCCCTGCGGGTTCGAGCCGCGCGGGTAACATCTGCATTCTCAATCCGTGGCCCGGCATTATGCAGACCATCTGGGGCGATCCCGATCGCATGGTGAAAACGTACTACGCGAAGTACTGCCGGAATCCCAAGAGCACGGACTGGCGCGACTGGCCGTACTTCGCCGGCGACGGAGCGTTGCTCGCGGAGGACGGTTACTTCCGTATCCTGGGTCGCGTCGACGACGTGATCAACGTAGCCGGTCACCGGCTCGGCACCAAAGAGATCGAATCGGCGTGTTTGACGGTCGAGGAGATAGCTGAGGCGGCGGCCGTCCCGATTGTCGATGAGATCCGAGGACGCGCCCCGGAGGTCTACGTTTCACTCAAGCCTGGTATCGAACCGGCGCCGGAGATTTCGCGCAAAGTCGTTCATGCGATCGAGACGATCATCGGGAAGATCGCACGGCCGGCGGACGTCAGGATCGTCACCGATATGCCGAAAACGCGCTCGGGAAAAATCATGCGGCGCGTCCTCGCCGCGATCTCGAACAACATGGACACGGGTGACATCACAACCCTAGCCAACCCCGATATCGTCGAGGCAATTCGCGTGCAAGTGCAAGGCGCCGATAAGCGCACCACGCGCGA
>Ga0153924_1001397_pt1 | contig 12136 bp, 10 predicted proteins | sample TSNJ008MetaG_FD_104709 | JGI IMG/M metagenome (GOLD analysis project Ga0153924, IMG submission 104709) | Attine ant fungus gardens microbial communities from New Jersey, USA - TSNJ008 MetaG | ecosystem: Host-associated > Fungi > Mycelium > Unclassified | place: USA: New Jersey, Wharton State...
AAACCATCTTCATCCACTGTTGCCACTTCTGCATTTGATGATGTCCATTCCACCTCTCTATCTCTTGCATTTTCCGGTAACACTGCTGCTGTTAATTGTAATGTGTCACCTATGATAAGAGTGGCTGATGTCTTGTCTAGTGTTATGCTATCTACCAGTCCTAACCATACTTCAATTACTGCTGTTGCTGACTCTCCTGAGCCATCCTTTGCTGTTGCTGTAATATTTGCTGTACCAACACCAATTGTTGTCACTAAACCATCTTCATCCACTGTTGCCACTTCTGCATTTGATGATGTCCATTCCACCTCTCTATCTCTTGCATTTTCCGGTAACACCGCTGCTGTTAATTGTAATGTGTCACCTAATATAAGAGTGGCTGATGTCTTATTTAATATTATACTGTCCACTGGAATCCTGGATTCAAACATAGGTGTCAATGTGGTATCATCAGAAGCCATAAAAGTAAATACTTCCTTTCTGCTTACCATATTTTCATCTTCATCCTTCCAGCCAATAATTACATATCCATTGTCAGGCTCAGCTGTTAATGTTACTGCTTCTCCGCCTAAGTATTCTCCATTAGCATTTAATCCGCTAACAGTACCGCCAATCGTACTATCTACTGAAATTGTATACGTTTTTACTACAAGATTAGAAATAGCTGACTGTAATGCTGCCGTTACAACATCAACATCATTTTGCATTTCCTCTCCCAAATTCATTCCAAGAGCTTCTGCCTGTGCTATAGCAGTCTCTAATAATTCAATCGATGTTTCATCATAAATTGGGTATTGATTATATAATTTTATTATTGCCTTTGCTTTATCCAAAGCTTTAGTATAAGCTATATAATCTGCACCATCAATAAGACTCACTCCTATATTGTCGACTTTTATTTCCCCAGAACCACTAGTTGCTCTTCTTCCTGCCAGCATATACAAGCCGCCAAGTTGTCCTGTTCCATTAATTGTAACCGTTCCGGTATAATAAGTCGTACTTTCATCTGAAATAACAATATCTGCTGTTTTACTTTCAGTATTCACCTTTGCTTTAATATGGACCCAATCCCTTGGTAATGTGACTTTAGTAGCGCTATTACCATTTATTGTCCATGAAGTACTATTAGCTGCCTCAAGCTTTAAAATGTATCCTGATGCAATACCATTGTTAATATTACTGCTTGTATAGGCCATATCCATCCCTTTAATAACAAACTGATTTACCGGAGATGTATAATTACTTGCAGATAGAGATACATCAACGTCTACTATATATTCACCTGTTAGCTGTGCAATTGCAGGGAAATTACTATATGCGCCTCTGTTACCTGAAGTGCTGCCACTATTAAAGCTAATATAGTTTCCATGGTCAGTATCGCTCGCTACAGTCAAAGTTGATTGCGCATTTGTGGAGGTCCATACTGCTAAAGAATTTATAACAGTTTCATAATTTTGTTTGTATATATACCTTGACTCTGGTATCGGCTCTATATAAAATTCTAAATTACTGATTGTACCTTGAAATGGATTGTCCCACCAATTTCCGAAACCAAAATTCAATGTAAGTGCACTAGATGATAAAAATGACAATACAGCAGCATGGTCATTAAGTGCATTTGTTCCCGCTACAGTTCCGTTAGATACTGATGCATAGTCATATTTTTTATCTCCATTAATCCATACTTCATATCCCGATGGAAGTACCCTAATCTCTACTGCTGTACTGACATTCTTTCCGATATAATCATTTACAGTAGCATAATCACGTAGATTTGCATCATACCAGCCACCGGTCGCATTGTATCCCAGATAAGATGCACCTGCAAAATAAAGCTTTCCGCCAGAATTATCATTAAATGATATAATATTACTTAGGGCTTCATGTGTTCCAGTAAGTTTTGCGTCAAATTTTATAATGACACCATTAGAAATATCTACTCCAAGCAACGGATTTTGCATAGATGAAGTCCCTTTCGTCAAATCCAATACTTCATCAGTATAATATGATGCCAGCTTCCAAGGCTCTGTCGCCTCACTTTTATCACTAAATACAGTGATAGGAAATTCTTTTTCATAGTAATAATCGCCATTGGATATTGTTGCTTTTATAACTATGCTAGTATCTGTTTTAGGCGTAATAACTGTTCCATCACTTAGAACAAGCCCTGAATTACTAGACCATAAAATCTCACTTCCGAACAGACCTGATGTTGGTAAAGTCAGATTAGAGGATACAGATTGTGGGATGGACAATTCACTTGCAGTCCATGCAATAACAATCTCTGCATCTGGATTTTTTGCACCCCATATACATGTATTATTCGATCCAACAACCGAAAATGTCATCGTTTTAACATTACTTTCTTCCATTGTCTGTTCTACAAATACACCTTTATAAGCTACCCCGCCAATGGTAATCGTTACATATGGCGTATTATCAGTTGTCGTCCATGTACCTGTATAATCTCCGGATATTGTGCCGTCTGCATTAAACGTAATATTTTGTGCTGTCGCACATTCTAAATTTGCATAATCAATGCTCAGTTTATGATAAAGCCCTTCATATGTACCCAAAATCTCATCTTTAGCATATCCAGTAGGTGAAATTGTTTCACCCCGGTATTCAAAAGGCGCTGCCACAATCCAGCCGTCTTCGTTGGTAAATAATTGATGCGTCCGTATAGCATGCCATTCTGTATTATTATCAAATCTAGTATGGTACATCAGATATGCTTTATCGTCTTTGTCTACAAGTGCAGAATTATGACCTTGCGCCACATACCCCAGATCCATAAAAGACCATTTGTAGTTACTCATAATCTTCATTCCGGTTGTACCATTTATATTATTTGAATTCGAAGTGAAAATAGCGGATTTACCACTAGCATCTACGTATGGACCATCCACGTTAGCTGAGCGGAATACTCTGATATTGTAACCGCCTTTTTCATCTAATCCACCATAGGATAGGAATAAGAAATAGTAATCTCCTATCTTTTGAATATATGGACCTTCTCCCGAAACACTATATCCACCTGCAAGTTTCGTTCCAAAATATGCATCAGATTGATTTGTCGTAGTTGAATACGTTTTTGTTCTATCTCTTAATCCGGTTTCATTGTCAAGTTTTAAAATATAAATTCCGCCGAACCATGAGCCATATACCATCCATAAATCATCGTTTTCATCATAGACCACACATGGATCAATTGCATTCATACCATAACTGCTATTCCAACTAGTACCGCTTAAGTATCTGCTATTTACGGTTGAATCGCCTGTCACAGCTGAATAATCAGTAAAACTGTGATTATGACCCGAAACCCCCGTTTTGTTAGTAAATCCCGAATACACAACCGGTTCTGCATTACTCCACGGACCATTAATACTGGGTCCCTCCACACGAACAATTACAGAATTATAATTTGGTCCATTCACACTCATGTACATATACCATTTATCAGTTGCCTTGTTGTATATAACATCCGGCGCCCATAAATTACCATCCAGATTACTAGTCGCATTACCGCTGCTGTCATATTTCGTCCAATTATCCCAAAATGTACCAAAAATCGTACTATAATCAGTATTAATATTAGAAGTAACCATAGACCAATCTATTAAATTAGTGGATTTAGCCCAGGCCATATGACTGCCAAACACATAGTAATCACTTCCGTCCGTTACAATTGACGGATCATGTACCGTAGCACGATTGGGGATGTCTTTATTCACCATTGCACTTATCTCTGTTATGTCTGTAAGCTCTGTTTTTGTGGATTCACCTGCCGATACGCTTTCCATATCTGTTCCACCGGTGATTTGTATTGTACAAAATACCATAATTACCGCCATAAACAATGCAATTTTTTTGCAGATTTTTTGTTTCATGTTACTAATCCTCCTTTAAATCTGAGTTTCCCAGATATTCTATTATCTTGGCATTTACTCATTTTTATTTCTTTTCCACACTTTTCAACGTCTAAATTCGTTTTTCAAAGATCTAAACATATTATATAACTGAAAATTATCATTCTGTCTATTTACCTGTCAAATCAAAAGAAAAGCTCTTTGTACGACATGACCTCCTTCCTCATGCATTGTTATAAGTCGTTTCTTTTTCCCATGTGAATTATCTATTGTCACTAAAGACAGGGACTATTTTCAGGTATCTTCTATTTTTATTTTTCTGCATTACTATATCTACCTCCCATATAATTTCATTATATATTATGTACACTTTATATTCAATACAAATTTAACTTTTGGTTAATTTGTATAAATTGCACTTATATTTTTGGTACTCTTTTTCTGCTTTATGTTCACTCTTATGTATACACGACCTGCTGTGCGAGAATGCAGGGTATAGCTGTGTGTCAGCTCTAAATTAATTAAAAACAGCCGGGTCCCAGAGATTTATGCGGCCATCATCGCCCTGCTACCAGGGGTGGAATTTACAACTTCCAAAACTTTTAAAAGTCCACTTTGAAAGATTAAATTCCACCTGTTTTGATTGGGTGGAATTTAATCTTACAAAGTGGACTTTCAAATTTCAATTGACCTATGTATCATTTTTTATAACAGATTTTATTCATAATCAGGACACCGTCATCCATCCTGCTAATAAAACACTGGCAATCACACCGCCCAATGTTGCTAACAATGCCCCGGCAAGTGTATATCTGGTCTTCTTTACCTTAGCCGCAATAAAATAAACAGACATTGTATAAAAAATAGTCTCTGTAGAACCCATTATAATGGATATTGCTGTACCTATGTACGAATCTGTTCCATATTCCTTAAATAAATCGAGAACCAACCCGGTTGCCGCTGAAGCAGAAAACATCTTGACGATTACCGGTGGAACCAATGCCGACGGAAAATTGAAATATTCTGTAAAGGTTCCGATACTCTTTGCAATAAAATCTAAAAATCCGGATGCTCTAAGCACTCCAACACCCACCATTAATCCAATTAGAGTAGGCAGAATACCAACAACTGTACTGAGTCCATCTTTAGCGCCATGAATAAAATTTTCATATACATTCTTTTTTTGTAACAATCCAAACGCCACCACATACAATATAATAAGGGGTATAATCATACTAGATAAATACACTACGAAATTCATCTGATCTCCTATCTGCATACCTTAGTATACATAAATATATATTTTTCTAAGTAAATTAATAATATATATGCTTTTAATCAAGCTATTACCACTAATTATAATAGATTAATATATTTTTATATGCAGCTCTACCTGCTATTCAGTATAATCAAAATCAGTTTTTTCATATTCTTATGATTCTGTATTGGTGAATGGTTGTCCAAGTCGGCCATTCTTAGTTATCTTTTAGCTTTTCTCATCATAATCCTTGCAAATATAATACCCACAGCAGTGGAAACCATCGTCGCCAAGATTGCCGGTACAACAATCGCTGTTGGATTTACCGATCCATACTGGCTTCTATAAGCAATGATATTAATTGGAACCAATTGTAAGGATGAGATATTAATAATTAAAAATGTACACATTTCATTGCTGGCAACCTTACTATTGTTATTAAGTGTTGTTAAACTCTTCATAGCCTGAAGTCCTGCCGGTGTTGCCGCCCATCCAAGCCCTAATATGTTCGCAATAATATTTGTTGAAATATGTTCATTTGCCTCATGTCCTTCCGGAATATTTGGAAACATCCACTTAACAAATGGTTTTATCTTTCTAGTCATCATTGCAAGCACGCCGCCTTCTTTTGCCACCTCCATAATGCCGCACCAAAAACTCATAACTCCGAGCATTGTGATACACAATGTTACCGCCTCTTTAGAGGAATCTAAACAGGCGTTGCCTACAGCATCCATATTTCCTGTAATGGTACCATAGATAACGCCTATTATAATCATGCCTGCCCAAATATAATTTAACACGAAAACACCTCTTATAAAATCTTTTGTATATCATATTAATTTTTAGTGTTTATTATACCTGGAATCGCGTTTTAATATTTTAATTCGTTTATTGGTTAGCATTCCTAAATCAGTTTTTGATACACATCCCGCTTTGATATCCCTCTGTCTTTAGCAACCATTCTCATAGCCTCTTTTTTCTCTATCCCCTGCTTTATATAATAATTAAAATGTTCTTCTACCGTAAATTCATTCCAAACCTGTTCTTTTTCTTCCTTAATTTTATCATATGACTTACCTTCAATCACTAAGACATATTCACCTTTTACCACTTCACCTTCATATCTGATAATTGCATCAGATAAATTCGTAATAAAGGTATTTTCAAATTTTTTTGTTATTTCTTTACACAAAGTAAGATTCCGATTTCCCAATACTTTCTCTAAATCCTTTAGCGTTCTGACTAATCGATGAGGTGCTTCGTATATAATAATCGTTCTGGTTTCATTCTTGAGTTCCTCTAATACTGATGTCTTCTGCCTTTTGTCCGCCGGCAAGAAAGCTTCAAAACAAAATCTTCTGGTCGACAATCCTGATAAAGTAAGCGCAGTAATACAGGCGGCCGGCCCGGGCAATGATGTGACTTCTATTCCGGCTTCATAACATTGCTTAACCAATTCTTCCCCCGGATCAGATATTCCCGGGGTTCCCGCATCTGTAACGAGTGCAATATTTTCACCCGCCTGCATTCGTTTTACCAAGTACTTTGCTTTATCTATTTTATTAAATTCATGATAACTGGTCATAGATGTTTTAATATTATAATGATTCAATAGCTTAATGCTATGTCTCGTATCTTCTGCTGCGATCAAATCCACTTCTTTTAACGTATTTACAACCCTAAATGTAATATCCTCCAGGTTACCAATCGGGGTTGCACATAAATATAATGTACCAGCCATATTTACCTCCTTATATCACAGAACATTTTATAGATATATTTCTCTTACCTCTCTGGTATAAATGCCGACATTTTCATAGATAATTAATGGTTTATCCACCTTCAAAAATGATTTCCCTCCTCTTATCCCCTCTATCAGTACCATCGTTGCTTCTTTATCCACAAATGAATGTACCATGCGAAGCCGTTTTGGCTCCAAATCATGTTTTCTCATGGTCCCTATGATCTCTGTCAAACGGCTTGGCCGATGTACCATATAGAATCTGCCTCGAAATTTAAGTACCTTAGCACTTTCTCTGATTACGTCTTCTAATGTACAAAAAATTTCATGTCTTGCAATCGCTTTTGGCATATCAGGATTTTTTAAACCGTGTCTGTCACTTATATAAGGGGGATTGGTTGTGACAACCTCAAAAGAGGCCCTGCCAAATATCTCGCCGGCCTCTTTTATATCTCCTTTAATAATATCTATTTTATCCTCTAAATGATTATAGGCTACACTTCGCTTTGCCATCCTGACACTTTCATCCTGAATCTCCAATGCACTAAAATGCTTTCCTTCCGTCTTGGCTTCTAACAAAATGGGGATAATACCTGTTCCGGTACCCAAATCAAGCACTTTCTCACCTTTTTTTACCTTTACGAATTCAGATAGTAATACTGCATCCATTCCAAAGCAAAATTTCTCTTTATTCTGAATAATATGGTAACCTTTTATATTAAGATCATCTAATCTCTCATCCACGCCCAGATTAATCATCGAATTTAGAGTTTCCTTCCTGTTTCTCCAATGCTTCCAACTTTTTAAGTTCCGCATCACTGATTTCTACTTTATCATTTCTTCTCTTACGCTTAAACTTAAGTTCGTCCACCGGATATTCGCGAATTTCTTTTTCATCTCCAATCTGAACAATCACTTTTACTTTTTGTCTCAATACACTGACACTCTGGACTTCACCTTTCAGTTTCTCTAATTTAACCTCTACCATGTCTCCTACAGATGGCAGTTTCCCATTCAGATGCTCATAAGTCTCCTGTTCATTTTGCAGACAACACATAAGTCTCCCGCACATACCGGAAATTTTTGTTGGATTTAAAGATAAATTCTGCTCTTTTGCCATCTTAATGGAAACGGGTGCAAAATCTGACAAATAGCTGTTACAGCATAGCGGTCTTCCGCATATACTGATTCCGCCTACCACTTTTGTCTCATCTCTGACACCAATTTGTCTAAGCTCAATCCTGGTTTTAAATACACTGGCCAAATCTTTTACCAATTCTCTGAAATCAATTCTTCCATCTGCTGTAAAGTAAAATAATACTTTATTATTGTCAAATGTATACTCTGCATCTATCAATTTCATCTCTAATCCATGCTTTTTTATTTTTTCTAAACATATTTGAAATGCTTTTTTTTCTTTTTCCTTATTCTTAACCTCAACCGCATCATCTTCCGGTGTTGCTATCCGAATCACAGGCTTTAAAGGTTGTATTACTTTATCATCTTCGACTTCTCTCGGATCCAGTACTACATCCCCATACTCTACCCCCCTGGCAGTCTCAACAATCACATGCTGCCCAACTTCTATTTTATGATCCTCTGGTGAGAAAAAATAAATCTTCCCAACCCGTCTGAATCTTACACCAATTACTTCTATCATAATACACCTTATTACATATCACAAATTACTTTGCAATATCAACCTTTCATTCTTTCATTTATAGTTAAAAACATCAGCTGTATTGTAAGATCAAAATTAACATTTGCTTTGATTCTTACTTTTGCCATATCAAGTACCTCTAAAATTTCCTGTAATCCATGAAAAGAGCATTTGGCAGCCTGTCTCTTGATTTCACTGAATGCTTCCTTAAACAGTAAACTGTTTGCATCTTGTGCCGCTTTATATAATAATACATCCCGATACCACATAATCATAACATTAATGTAGTCATCTATCTCTAACTTATATGCTTCAACCATTTTTACAGTACCAAGTAATTCAGCAGTTTCCATATCCTTGATATGCGATACAACTTGTATCACGTTATCTCTAAGCTGGTTAAAATGTTCAGAAGTCCCCAGACTGATTGCTTTACCTAGATTACCACCCGAAAATGCCGCTGCTATTTTGGCAGTATAATCGGGAATTATTTCTTTCTCCATAAGATACTTTACAATCTGCTTCTCCCCGACTGCTCTTATATTAAGCAATACGCATCTGGATATAATCGTCGGTAAAAATGCTGCCGCGTTGTTAGTCAACAAAAGTATTATGGCATATTTCGGCGGTTCCTCAATCGTCTTAAGGATTGCATTTTGCGCAGCAATATTAAGCTTCTGTGCTTCGTCTATTATATATATCTTGTATCTGCTGCTATACGGCCTGATTATAATATCGCCATTCAACTGCTCCCTTACGTCATCTACACTGATTGTATTTGGTTTATCATGGGTAATCCATTTTATATCAGGATGGTTATCTGTCAGACATTGTCTGCAGGAATGACATTCACCGCAAGGTTTATTCCCTATATCTTCACCTTCGCATTGGACTGCTGCCGTAAATATTCGAGCAAGCGTTTTCTTACCGGTTCCGGCTTCACCATTTAATATGTATGCATGCGATATCTTCTGTGTATCTATTGCATTTACAAAATGATTTACTATATGCTCTTGTCCAATAATATCTCTGAAGTTAATCATATTTCCTCCATGCCGGCTGCATTAATGCAATTTATGATTGCGATTATTATAACATAATATTTATTATTAGTAAATGCATAAACATTTACAGTCTTTTTCTAAAGTATCGTATATCTAACTATTTTATTTTTGAAAGTAAATAACCTTCTCTCACACCATATTTACTCACAATTATTGAATTAGAATTAAAATATTTAACAATAGCATTTAAAATACTCATTCCCGGCAGTATAGTATGACTTCTGTCCGGTGAAACCTGAACAATCTTCGCCGTTATTTCTTTCGTATTCTTCTCATAGTCCTTAATCAGCTTCTTTAAATCTTTCCCTGTCATAGATTTTGGTTTGCTCGCTTCACTCAACACACCGCTTAATTTAAAGATACCCCTTATGCTGCCGCCCACACCGCATAGCTGCAGATTCTCAAATTCGCTCATATCCATTCTTGCCAAATATCTGACCATATTCTTCTCTATTTTAGCCATTTCATCTTTTGTCGGAAATATTTTTGATACATGCTTATAATACATATTCAAAGACCCAGCCGGAAACGACACTGTTGTGTAGATTTCACGATTTTTATAAAAAACTAATTCTGTACTTCCACCGCCAATATCAGCTAAAATACCATTTACAAGCTTTGTATCAATACCAGCACCTATAAAACTGCAGAAGGCCTCTTCTTCTCCCGATAGTATTTCTATATCAAATCCAGTCTCTTGATGTGCGATTTTTACTACTTCTTCTGTATTTATCACGTTTCTAAGGGAGGCTGTGGCAAATACAAATAACTGCTTCATATCCACACTTTCGATAATTCCCTTAAACTCACTTAAAGCACTGATTATAGCAGTAATCCCCTGTTCAGATAATTTGCCCTGTTCATCTATGTATCCCGCTAAACCCGCCGATACCTTTTTGTTAAACCTATTGTTTAGTTTGCTGTCTGGCCCAAGCTTATAAACAGATAATCTGATCGTATTAGATCCAATATCAATCACACCATACATATATTCATCTCCAAATCCTTCTTGTCCTACTTTTTTAGTATACCACTATTTTATGATATAAACTACGATAATTATGTAAAATATCATCAATAAATTTTAATGCAACACGAAGTTATTTTAGCTAATAATGGAAGATAAGAATGCCCATGCGCTCAAGTTAAATATTAAAATGTGTTTTACTACAGACTGAAACGGATACCGCGAGGTATCCGTTTCAGTCTGTCAACAAAGTATGTTTTCACAAAATCATATGAATGTGGATGAATATTTATTCAAATCAAAAAAGTATAGCTATATGTCATGTTTATTGTTTCCTTATGCCCCACTAATGTATATTATACTTATACTGCATGGTATATATAATGGCAAACATTTAGGGATTGTCCCTGATAATTATCTTGCCCAGTATGCTTAAGTACAAAGCCGCATTTTTCCAAAACCCTGCATGAAGCAATATTCTCGGAAAGACATACTCCTATTACTTTATCTAATGACAATCGCCCCATTATGACGGGCAAAAAAGCTTTAACGGCATCTGTGGCATAGCCGTTTCCCGTGTATTCTCTCGCAATATGATATCCTATTTCCCATTCTGCTTCATAAATAGGTACAGCCTGTACATATCCAATATTGACACCGTTATTCAGAACAATAGCATAAACCAATGGCGCTCTTTCATTTTTATACCACTCTAAAAATAGTTGTACAATGTCACGCGCTTCATCCATTGTTTCAAACACCTCATCGGGCACAAACCTACGGTTATCTTCATCTAATGAATTTTTATGAACGCTTTCAATCATGCTTTCATTAAATTCCGTAATGATGAATCTATCTGTTTCAATAAATAGCTTATCCATGTTTTCCTCCTGTAGGTTATATAAACTCGCGTTTCAAGATTCCAAAGATAGCCTCGTCATAATAAACCCCGTTTATTAACCTTACCTCTCTTACGCGACCTTCTTTTATCATTCCAATACGTTCGCACAATGCTATACTTCTGGTGTTTTCCGCATTTGGACATGCCATGATTCGGTTTATTTGGAAATTCGCAAAAGCATATTGTAAAACGGCTTTGGCGGCTTCAGCCGCAAAACCTTTGCCCCAATGTTCAAGCAAAAAATGCCAGCCAATTTCCCACTCTAAGGTTTTTTCCCAATTACACCAGAGATGTACTTCTCCAATTTTAACATCATTGTTTATTACTATCCATTGGATTGAGCCTTTATTCGGGAGATTTTTTGCTCCTTCGAGAAACCCGTTGAATTGTTTTGTTATTTCATCATCATTGTACGCCCCGTCATTTTCGTATTTGAAATATTCAGGTCTTGTCCTTAGTTTTTGAATAAAATCAAAATCAGATTCACTCAAAGGCTGTAAATCCAGTCTATCTGTTTTTATTGCATGTTCCATATTTCTCACCTCATATAATATAAGAGGCTGTGTGAAAACACCTCCAAGTATGATATAATAATAACATAAAATAACAAAAAGGAGCAAGGAAAATGTCACGTTATAAACAAGGAATCGACAGGGAACAAATCAGTCTT
>Ga0153924_1001399_pt1 | contig 12128 bp, 13 predicted proteins | sample TSNJ008MetaG_FD_104709 | JGI IMG/M metagenome (GOLD analysis project Ga0153924, IMG submission 104709) | Attine ant fungus gardens microbial communities from New Jersey, USA - TSNJ008 MetaG | ecosystem: Host-associated > Fungi > Mycelium > Unclassified | place: USA: New Jersey, Wharton State...
CATCGCGATGCGCGGCGCCTCGCTGCTGCAGCGCGTGCAGAACTTCACCGCGGACATCATGAAGTCGGCGTGAGCCGCTTCGGTACCGCCCGCTGGGCCGTCGTCGAGGAGCTCGGCGACGGACGCTGGCGGTTGACCCTTCGTGACGAGGCCGACGACGAGCTCGGTGCGTTCGGCCTCGGGGTCGAGGGGCCGTGGGACCCGGACGTCGAGCCCCACGTCGGGTTCGTGCTCGTTCAGCTCGGGTTGACCCTGCGCGGCGCACGACCGTGGCACGTCGACGAGCTCGGCGACCACCGGGCACCCGTGCTCGCGCTCGGCTGAGCGGAGCGCCTCCTGCCGGGCGTCGCTCAGTCGGCTTCGCTCAGTCGGCGTCGCTCAGTCGGCTTCGACGAAGTTCCGCAGGATCTCGCGGTCGTCGTCGGCGCGCATCGCCCACGACAACTCGCTGCGGTGATCGCTGTCGGTCAGCGGCAGCAGCACGACGGTGTCCGGTGCGGCGAGCGCGGCGCTCTCCGGAGCGACGGTCACGCCGAGTCCCGCACCCACCAGGTGCAGGACGGTGGCCCAGGTCGTGGCCTCCTGCACGACCGTGGGTCGTCGACCGCCGGCGGTGACCGGTGCGAGGTTGCGCTCGGTCGCGAGCGAACCGGCCACGGCGGGGAAGAACACGAACGGCTCGTCCACGAGCTCGGTGCCGCGGATGGCTCGACGGTCGGCGAGCCGGTGTCCGCGTGGGACCGCAGCGACGAACGCCTCGGTCCGGAACGGCAGCAGCCGTACGGCGGGCTCCGGATCCGGGTCGCGCACGACGGCCAGGTCGAGCTCGCCCCGCACGATCCGGGCCAGGAGCGTCGACGAATAGCCCTCGGTCAGGTCCACCCGGACCAGGGGGTAGCGCTCGCGGAACGCCTGTACCCGCTCGATCGGCCCGAGGGGCAGCGCCGACACGACGAAGCCGACGTCGAGCCGGCCGGCCTCGCCCCGACCGACCCGGACCGTCTCGTCGAGGTCGCGGCGCACCTGCCCGAGCAACGACCGCGCGCGCCCCCGCAGCGTCTGGCCGGCGGCGGTGAGGGCGACGTTGCGGCTCGTGCGGACGAACAGGTCGACGCCGAGTTCGCGTTCGGTGCGGCGGATCTGCTGGGACAGCGCGGGCTGCGCGATGCGGAGGCGCTCGGCAGCGCGGCCGAAGTGCAGTTCGTCGGCCACTGCGAGGAACGCACGGAGCTGGCGGAGGTCGACGTCCGGTTCCCGATCCATGCATGCAGCGTATCGATCAACGCGAACGAGTATTGGACGTGACCCCATCCGGATCGGAGGATGGAGCCATGCCCGAAGCGACCTCCACCGTCACCATCGCCGACCTCGCCACCCCCGCCGACGCCGAGGCGTTCCACGTCCTCAACGAGGCCTGGATCACGCAGTTCTTCGCGCTCGAGGACGAGGACCGCAAGTTCCTCGGCGACCCCGTCGGTCACGTCGTCGAGCCCGGCGGGGCCGTCTTCGTCGCGCGGCTCGACGACCAGGTGATCGGGTGCATCGGCATCGTGCCGACGGCCCCGGGGGTGTTCGAGCTCGTGAAGATGGCAGTCGCGCCCGGTCACCAGGGGCACGGCACCGGTCGGAAGCTCATCGCCGCTGCACTCGACCGGGCCCGGGAGCTCGGCGCGCACCGCATCGACCTCGAGAGCAACGCGCAGTTGGCCAGCGCCGTGCACCTGTACGAGGCGTTCGGCTTCCGGCACCTGCGCGCCGACGAGCTCGTGCCGAGCCCCTACGTCCGCGCCGACGTGCACATGACGCTCGAGCTGCACTGACGTTGGAGCTGCACTGACAGCGGCCCGGTTTCGGTACGCTCGCCGCATGGCGACGTACGAGGTGCAGGCGGTCCGTGAGCGCGGCGCGTGGCAGGTGTTCATCGACGGCTTCATGGTGACCGAGGTCGACCGCTGGCCGGCTGTCGGATTCGTGGCGCGCGAGGTGCTGGCGATGGACCGCACCGACGACCTGCAGATCCGCGTCGTCGGGCGCAACCAGTACATCGACTGACCCACGCGCTCACGCGACGTGCCAGACCAGCCCCTCCTGCGCACTCGACGGGTACGCCGAGGCGATGCGGAACACGGCCTCGCGCAGCGTCTCCGGTGAGCACGCCAGGTTGAGGCGCACGAACCCACGCCCCTCGCTCCCGAACCCGAGCCCGGAGTTCAGCGCGACGTAGGCATGCTCACGCAGTGGTACGGCCGGGTCGTCACCGAGCCCGATCCCGCGGAAGTCGAGCCACGCCAGGTACCCGGCGCGCGGCCGTGTGTAGACGACACCGGGCAGGTGCTCGGCGAGGAGCTTCGCGAGCAGCCGGTCGTTGGCCACGATCCGGGACACCACCTCGTCGAGCCAGGTGGTCCCGACGGTGAACGCCGCCAGGTTCGCGTGCAGCCCGAGGATGCTCGTGCGGCAGGCGACCTCCTCCCACAGGGTGTCGAGGAGCGCGGCGGTCCGGTCATCACCGGCGACGATGATCGAGCACTTCACGCCCGCGAGGTTCCACCCCTTGCTCGCCGAGGTCACGCAGACGCTGCGGGCGCCGACGGGCTCGGCGACGGCCGCGAACGGGGTGAACTGCACACCCGGGTGGGTCAGGGGCGCGTGGATCTCGTCGGAGATGACGAGGACGTCGTACTTCGCGGCCAGTTCGGCGATCGCGAGCAGGTCGGCCCGGTCGTGCACCAGGCCGACGGGGTTGTGCGGGTTGCAGAGCAGGAAGACGCCGACCCCGCTGGCGAACGCCCGCTCGAGTCCGTCGAGGTCGAGCCGGTACTGCCCCCACTGCTCGAGCAGCGGGACCTCTTCCACCTGACATCGGGCCTCGTCGACGAGTTCGAAGAACGGCGGGTACACCGGCGGCGTGATCGCGACGCGGCCGCCGTCGGGCAGCGCGAGTCGCAGCGACTCGACGATGCCGACGCTGACGTCGGTGGCCAGGTGGATCCGGGACGGGTCGATCTCCCAGCCCCAACGGTCGAGGGCGAACTGCGCGAACGCCGGCGCGAGCGGCCCGGGTCCGTCGAGGTAGCCGAGGTCGGACTGCGACACGCGTTCGATCAGGGCCTGCCGGATCTCCGGCGCGACGTCGTGGTCCATCTCGGCGACGAACAGCGGCAGCACGTCGGGTGCGTACCGCGTCCACTTGATGCTCGTCCGGACTCCGCGGAGCGTGCCGACCGGGTCCTGCTCGTCGCTCGCCATGCGTCCCAGCATGCACCGACCGGGAGGCCCGGCGCGAGCCCGCCTGTCATCGAGCGTCGTCTTCCGCGCACCCTGGGACGCGGGGCGTCGCCCCGCCTACTGTCGGTCCCATGAGCACGAGCACCGCCGACAAGGCCACCACCCTCAAGCAGCTGCACGAAGCCCCGGAGATCCTCCGCGTCGTGAACGTGTGGGACGCGATCACCGCGAAGGTCGTCAGCGGCCTGCCCGGCACGAAGGCGATCGCCACCGCCGGGCACTCGATCGCCGCGTCGTACGGGTACGAGGACGGCGGGATGCCCCTCGACCTCGCACTGTCGGGCGCCGCGATCGTCGCCGCCGCGACCGACCTGCCGGTCACCGCTGACCTCGACGACGGGTACGAGGACCCCGCCGAGACCATCCGGCGCGCGATCGGCTCCGGCATCGTCGGCGCCAACGTCGAGGACCGCCTGCGCCCCTTCGACGAGGCCGTCGCCCGAGTGGCCGCGATCACGGCCGCTGCGCAGGCCGAGGGCGTCGACTTCCAGCTGAACGCCCGCACCGACGCGATCGCCCGCGGCGGCGACCGTCCGATCGACGAGAGCATCGCGGACGCCATCGCACGCGGCAAGGCGTTCCTCGACAACGGCGCGGCACTCGTCTTCGTGCCCGGCGCGATCGACCGGGGCGTCGTGGAGCAGCTCGTCGACGGCCTCGGCCGCGGCAAGCTGTCGGTCATCGGTCTGCCGGGTGCCCTGCCCGCTGCCGAGTACGAAGCGCTCGGCGTCGCCCGCATCTCGTACGGTCCGCTCACGCAGCGCGTCGCGTTGCGCGCGCTCCGCGACCTGGCGACCGACCTGTACGCCGACGGCGTCGTGCCGGAGGACACCCCGACCCTGAACTGACGGAACAGGCGGACGGGAGGCCCGTGGCGGTGTCGCCACGGGCCTCCCGTCCGTCCTGTGGTCGCGTCACGCGACCCGCTCAGCTCAACCGAGCGCCGGGTACAGCGCGGGCGTGGTGCGCGCCTTCGTCTCCTGCTCGAATGCGTAACCGAGGCCGATCAGCGTGCTCTCGTCGAACGAGCGGCCGAGGAACTCGAGGTTCACGCCGGCGCCGGCGATCGTGCCGTCGGCCGCCGTCGCCTGACCCATCGGGACGGTGATCGCCGGCATGCCGGTGTTCGGGCTCAGACGCATGTTCGTCGACTGCGTGCCGTACGGCGTGCCCGACGGGTAGATCAGCGAGTCGAGGTCCTGGTCGTCGAGCATCTGCGTGACGAGCTGCTTGCCGGTGGCGAGCTGCGTCGTGTGCGAACCCGTCGGCCCGGCCCACGCCTGGTACTGCGCGTCGGTGATCAGGTCGCGGGACTCGTAGGTCGACTTGCGGCTCGGCACGTACTCGCCCGAGGCCAGGATGCCCCGCAGCGACCGGGCGGTCACGTCGGGGTCGAGGTGCTTCGCGACGTACTCGTCCAGGTCGTGCTTGAACTCGTTCGTGCTGCCGCTGCCCTCGGACAGGACCCGGTTGAACGAGGTCGTCGCGGTGATCGGGACGACGGTCGCGCCGGCGGCCTCGAGCTTCGCGACGGACGCGTCGAACAGCCGCTTGGCCGTGGCGTTCGTGCCGACCATGCTCGTGACGTAGCCGATGCGGGCGCCCTCGAGCGAGTCGGCGTCGAGCGACGACGTGTACGAGGTGGGCACCTTGCCGGACTGTGCGCTCGTGACGGGGTCGGCCGCGTCCACACCGGTCACGGCGTCGAGCGCGACGGCTGCGTCGGTCACCGACCGGGCGATCGGCCCGCCGGTGTCCTGCGACAGCGCGAGCGGGATGATGCCGTCGCGGCTGGCCAGGCCGACCGTCGGACGGATACCGACGAGCTGGTTGTAGGTGGACGGGATGCGGATCGAGCCACCGGTGTCGGTGCCGAACCCGATGCCGGCCAGGTTCGCCGCGATCGCCGCACCGGTACCGCCGCTGGAGCCGCCGGCGCTCTGCGCCGTGTTGTACGGGCTGGCGACCAGCAACGACGAACCGGCGGGCTGGTTCGACGAGAACTCCGAGACGAAGCCGTAGGCGAACTCGTCGAGGCTGGCCTTGGCGAGGATCACCGCACCGGCACCGCGCAGGCCGGCGACCATCGTGGCGTCGGTGTCGGTCTGGTTGTCGTCCCAGCAGCCGCAGCCGCCGGTGGTCGGCATGTCCTTGGTGTCGTAGTTGTCCTTCACGGCGATCGGTACGCCCAGCAGCATGCTCGTCATGCCGTGCTCGGCCCGCTCGGCGTCCGCCGTCTTCGCCGCGGCGAGGGCCTCGGCGTTCGTCGTGACGATCGAGTTGAGCGCACGGCCGGTCGACGCGGTGTCGACCTTGGTGCGGTCGTACGCGGCGATGCGGTCGAGGTAGTCCTGCGTGATGGCGACCGAGGTGGTGACCCGGGCGTTCATGGCGGCCTGCATGTCGATGGTGGACGCCTCGACGAGCGTGAACGGGCCGTCGTCGTAGATCATCCGCTGGGACAGCGCCGCGAGGTCCGCGACGGTGATCGTGCCGTCGGCGTCGGTGTCCGCGGCGCTGACCGTCGCCCAGTCGTCACTGGCGCTCGTCGTGCCCAGGTGGTCGGTGAGCACCGCGAGGTCGGACTTCGTGACCTGGTCGTCGCCGGTCAGGTCGAGGTCCGTGTAGTACGGCGCGAGCATCGCGGCGGGGCTGGCGTCCACGGCTGCCGGAGCGGCTGCTGCCGTGATCGCGGGGGTCGCGGCGAGGACGGTGCCGACGAGGGCGATGAGCGAGGCGCCCGCGACGGCGGTGCGCTTCCGGCTGGTCGTGGGCGTTGCCGCGACCTGCTTGCTTGCGGCCGGCTTCTTGGCGGTCATTCGGCTGCTCCGGTGCGCTCGCGGCGGGCGCGGCGCGCACGCAGGGTGATCAGGGTCCCGCCGGCGGCGAGGAGGGCCAGCGACGCGGCGATCCACGGAGCGACGTCGGCGCCGGTCCAGGCGAGTTCGCCGCCGGTCGGACGGTCGCCACCCGCTGCGGCCACGGCGGTGGCGCCGTTGGTCGGGTCGGAGGGGTCGCTCGGGCCGGCCGTGGCCGTCGGGTCGGGGTCGCCCGCGCCGGTGCCCGGGTCGGCCGTGGCGGTGGCGCCCGGGGTGGGCGTGGCCGTCGGGGTGGGCGTCGGCGTCGCCGTCGCCGCTGCAGCGATCGAGATCGAGGTGCTCGCCGGGTCGGTCAGGGTCGTCGAGGTGCCGTCGGAGCCGACGAGCGTGATGCTCGTGACCGCCAGGTCGACGCTGCCCGGCGCGGTCGGCGTCAGGCCGATCGAGGCAGCGAGGTCGCCACTGAGCGCCGGGGAGGTCCCGAGGCGGGTGTGCACGACCGTCAGGGCGTCGCCGTCCTGCTCGACGCTGTCGAAGCCGCCGTCGGGACCGGTGACGCTGTCGTCGACGTACGCCACGGAGTCCGCGTCGGCGTCGAGCGTGATCTCGTACGCGTAGACGTCGGTCGTCGCCGGGATCGTGAGGTCGACGTCGAACGCGGTGCCGACGGTCGCGGTGGTGGGGGCGTCGATGGTCGCGGTCGTCGCGGTCGGTGCTGCCTGTGCCGGTGCGGCGGTCAGGGCGGCGAGGCCGATCGCCCCGGCGGCGACGAGTGTCGAGGACACGATCGTCGCGCGGGGGCGCAGCCGGAGGCGGTGCTGCATGGGTGCAGGTCCTTCGGGAGGAGGTCGGGTGCTGAGCGGGTACTCAGTGATCCGAAAGCTAACCGTGCGCTGTTTCCGGCTCGGGCCCGGCACGTTTCCGCGCCGTTACGGCTCCGCCGCACCGCTACTGTCGTGCCATGTCGCTCGACGTCGAAGCCCTGCTCACCCCGCCCTCCCCCGTCGCCGCACGGGCGTTGGACGTCGTCCGCACCTGGTCCTCGCCCGCGCTGGTGAACCACTGCCTGCGCTCGTGGGCGTGGGCGGTCCTGCTCGCCCCGACCGTCGACCTCGAGCCCGACCGCGAGCTGCTCTTCGTCGCCACGATGCTGCACGACCTCGGCGTGACACCGTCGTTCGACGCCCACGCCGTGCCGTTCGAAGACGCCGGCGGCGCCGTGGGCTCCGTCTTCGCCCTCGGCGCCGGGTGGGACGCAGCCCGCGCGCGACGCGTCGGCGAGGTCATCGAGCGGCACATGTGGACCTCCGTCGACCCCGCGCTGGATGCGGAGGGGCACCTGCTCGAGGTCGCCACTTCGCTCGACGTCTCCGGTGCCGGGTTCTCGCGGTGGTCCACCGACGACCTGCACGCCGTCGCCACCGCACTGCCCCGCCTCGGGTTCTCCGGCTCGTTCGACGAACTGATCCACGCGCAGGCGTCGCGCAAGCCGGCCTCCGCGGCTGCACGACTCGACGGTTCCGGCAACGTGGCTGCCGGTGGCGCCCGTTGGGACGCGTTCCTGGCCTCCTGAACCGTCTTCCGGCCGTCGCTGGACTTCTTCGCTTCGAGTGCGTATAGTTCTTGGTTGGTGCACTGCCGCGAACCCATCTGACTCGCGCACACCAACGTCTCGACACCGACTCACCCGAGTCGCATTCCAAGCGAGACCACCGCTCGATCCGAACGGATCAGCAGCACGTTGAAACTCGACGTGCGCGCCCCGCACTCGATGCGTCGCGCCGGACTGAGACGTCCGCCGACACCGAGTCGCCCTGGCGCCGAATGACCAGGAAGTACAGCACCATGACCAGCAACGAACGAATCACCGTGTTCGGGACCGCACTCGCGGCCCCGACGATCACCCCCGACCGCATCGCCGAGTTCCCCGTGCGTGACGACCGCTCGCAGCGCGAGTACCTCGTCCGCATCGCGGCCGACGACCTGCAGACCTTTGTCACCCGCGGCACTCGTCTGGACGCCGTCGGCGAGGCCGGCTGGACCGTCCCGGGCCGCTCCTGGGCGGGCGAGGCCAGCCGCACCCTGCTGCAGGCACAGTCCGTGCAGGCGGGCGAGATGGCCCTCGCGGCCTAGGCTCCACCAGTACGAACGCAAAGCGCCGCCGGGCTCCCCGGCGGCGCTTCGTCGTACCTGCGACCGGCCGTGCGACGGTCACACACCTCGACGGGCCGCCGCAGCCACGACCTGTGACGCCGCCCCGAGTACCCCCGGCACGATCGCAGCGAACGCCCCGACCGTGTGACCGGCCGAGATGAGGATCGCTCCCGCGATGAGCGCGCCGACGGTGAGCACCTGCGCACCGATGACACCCGTCAGTGGCAGCCGATCATCCGCTCGGCCGCTCCCGGAACGAGCCGCTCGTACTCGGCCAGGACGCGCGGAGACGCTACCGGCCCGCTGAACATCTCCGTTGCAGCGATGTTGAGGACGTTGGCGTCCGCCTCTTCTCGGCTGCCGTTCGCCGTGCCGCTGACGCCCGCTTCTCGTTCAACAGCTCCCGCATCGCCCGCGCTCGGGAGCTGTCCCCCGTGAACCCGACGTACAGGCCGTGCATCACCGCAGTCTTCACCAGAGTCGCCGTCATAGCCCATGCCCTGCCCTTCATCACCGGTTCGTGGTGACCAGGGTCGATCAGCGTTGCCTGCCGTACCAAACATTTTGCATGCACGGCTGCTTCGCGACGTCAGTAATCGCCCTTCACGACGAAGAACGAGCCGCGGATCGTGCCGGCGAGCTTCGACTTCTGCCGCGCGAACTTGAACTTGTCGGCGAGCTCCTCGGGGACCTCCATGCCGTCGGAGAGCTTGAAGCCGACCGCACGCTTGCCGCCGGGTTCGAGCGTGTACAGCACGTTGATCGCCAGGCCGGACTCGTAGAACACGTACGTCCAGCGCACGCCGTCGACGAGCGCCTCCGTCGCTTCGAGCGGTGGCGACGCGATGACCAGCCCGCGCTCCTCCTCGAGCACCCGCCGCACGTACCCCACCAGGTCCGGAACGTCCGCCGCGGCTTGCGTGGTGAACACGTGGTCGTACTTGTTCGCGAAGTACCGCGCCTCGTTGGCTCGGAGCCCGGCGAGTGCGTCGGCGACCGGCGAGGACTCCAGCCCCACCGTGGACACGTTCACGAAGTCGACGACGTACGACATGGGGCCTCCTCGGGCGCTCGGACGGTCTGAATCTAGCCCCTCGACTCCCTCCCGAAGCCGCCGCGGTCCCCCTACAGTCGATGATCATGGACGAAGCGACGACGCGAGTCGACCGCGCCGCGGAACTGATCCGTGCTGCGCGCGAGGACATCGGGTTTCCGCAGGCCGACCTCGCCGAAGCCGCCGGAATGGAGCTGCTGGAGGTCTCCGACTACGAGAGCGGACGGAGCCGTCCCCACCCAGAGTCTCTCGATCGCATCCTCACCGCTGCTCGCATCCGACCGAGCATCCCGATCGCGGTCTTCGCGGACACGATCCTCAACGAGGCGGAGCGCTTCCGCCTCGAGAACGTCCGTGTGTTCGGATCGGCTGTTCGCGGTCACGATACCGAGCACAGCGACATCGACCTCTTGGTCAGCCTGGCGCCCACGGCTTCGCTGTTCGACCTCGGCGGATTCGCCAACGAGGTCGAGCGCCTCACCGGGTTCGAGGTCGACGTCCTCACTGATGGCATCGAAGACGACGAGCACTTCGCGCATGTTCTCACCGAAGCTGTGCCGCTCTGACGACGCACGCCGTCAGCCGAGCTCGGCTAGTCAGTTGATCCGCTCGAACACCATGGTCGCCTGCAGTCTGTCTCCGCCACCGAAGCCAGTACTGCCCGAGGAAGCAGTCGTGATCGTGTGGAGCCGGTAGCCGAGCGCAGCCTGCGCGTTGATCGCCTTCTCCAGCTCGGTGAGGTTGCCGGACCCCGTCCCGAAGAACTTCTCCCGCAGGACCACCTGAAGGACGACGTAGCTCATGCCGTTCTGCGCCGGACGAGGCTGTCCGCCCGCCGCGGCTTCCGCTTGGATACGGCCTATCACCCCACCGGTACCAGGCGCGTCCGGGGCCTTCGGCTGTACCTGCTCGGTCCACGCCGAACCGTCCCACCACCGCATGGTGCCGGAACCGTCGTCGTACCAACCTGCCTGTGGGTTCGTCATGGGCTCATCCTGGCGCACCCGTGGCAGGGTCAGTTGTTGAAGCGGAACGTCCGGTGACTGTAGAGCTCGTACGGCTTACGCCGCTAGGCCCGAATCTCCGGGCAATTGCACGCAGGCAGTATCGATACACGGGGACCTGCGTTCACCACTGCGACGGACTGACCACGGACTGAACCGGGGTTGGCTGTCGCACCTCCGCCAGGTCCGGCCCGCAGCGAGCGGTAGGCAGACGAAGAAGGATCGGCTCGAACAACCCGAGCTGCCGGGTCTGGCACTTGCGCAGCCGAACGCCGCCTTCGGGCGAGAGCCAGTGCCAGTTCGCAGGGCGTTGGGCACCCGCACTTCATCCTCCGGAACAGCGGGTGCCAGGCGACAGAGCGATCAATCATCCGCAGCGCCACCTGCGAGGACAACGGGTGTCAGACAGAAGCCCGATGGACCATCCGCAATGCCACCCTTGGAACAGCGGGTGCCAGGTGTCAAACAGAACAACGTATGCCAGGCGTCGAGGTACTCGCACGTCCACAATCTCACGCTCGGCAGACAGCGGGTGCGGGCTGGCCGGGCGCGCAGTCACGCACAACTTCCCGCTCGCGTCACAGAAGAAGCCGGCTGCCAGCTGCCAGCTGCCAGCCGCCCCACAGGAAGACGACACCGATCCGCATCAGGCATTGCCGCGGGTCTCCCGAGCGTGCTCAAATCGACGCATGGTGAACGACGAGCTGAAGCGCCTCAAGTTCTATGGGGACGGAGACCTGGCCAACTACGCGCAGTTCGATCGCCTCGACGAATGCCTGTCTACCACCGCAAGAACGGAGCCAAAGAATATCGGCGACGCGATCGAGTTGCACATTGTCAGTCACTACGTGACCTCGGCGATTTTCCCGCCCGACTACTCGCAAAAACAGAAGGACGAGGCCGCGAACGTAGTCATCACGGAAAAGGCAGTATTGGGGAGATATTTTGCCCGTATAGATGACTCTACAGTCGGCTCTATCCTTGATTCCATCCCCTTCGGGTACCAATCCGATCTCTTCGACCTTCTGGCGCGGTACCGGGTGTTCGAGCGCGTTCACGCAGCGTCAATGATCAAGGCACTCACGAGAGCTGGCCTACCACTGGCGGCTATGACGCAAAGCAGGGCGTTGGTCGAGGCTTACGACAAGGACATTCGTAAGCTCCTACTAGAGGAACCGACCGGCGGCGAACTTGTCGTGCGGAAGTTTCTTCTGGCTGACAGGCGTGCGGAAATCTTCCTCCCAAGAAGTCTCCAATCGACCGACATGAATCGACTTCTGCACGCCTACATCGATCATGCTCGAGCCAACCCCAATTACCTTGAACTCATCGCTACGGCAGCTCTAGACGACTCAATCGGACTCGACGCTAAAATAAAACTCAAGGCGCAGAGGCAACACGCGCTTTTCGTCGAAGGGCTTTTTAAGGAGAAGGGCGGCACCGAGACCGGTGCAGGGATTCGAATATCGCGCGAGCAAGTCACTCCGGTCATAACCGAGAGAGACGGCTTCATTCTGAATCTTACCTACAGCGAGTCCTGGTTGAAATCCACGCATGATGATCCGAGCATCCTGAACAACTTCCAGCACCTCTTCAACTTCGCAGACGAGCAAGCACTGCTCAGCTTGCCTTCGTATGAGTCGGAATTGAGCGTCATAGAGCGACTCTTAACTTCCGGGCGTCGATCGTACCGGACGGGAATGGCGTTCGGAGAGAAAAACTCGATCTCACTGCTCCAGGTGCAGTTGTACACGGACTATCTCGCTTCGCAAGGCATCAACCTTGAGGAAACGATTGCGTGGTTCTTTC
>Ga0153924_1001400_pt1 | contig 12128 bp, 10 predicted proteins | sample TSNJ008MetaG_FD_104709 | JGI IMG/M metagenome (GOLD analysis project Ga0153924, IMG submission 104709) | Attine ant fungus gardens microbial communities from New Jersey, USA - TSNJ008 MetaG | ecosystem: Host-associated > Fungi > Mycelium > Unclassified | place: USA: New Jersey, Wharton State...
GGTATGACACGGAAGGGTATGTGACGGAGCATATTTCTCAGGAGGAAGAAGCGTATGCGGCAGCGCGTCTGGCGAAAATCCGTCGCCAGAACCGGATAAAGGCAGAACTTCAGGCTGTGCTGGATAAGAAATAAAAAAAAGCCTCCCCGAAAACTGAGGAGGCTGAAACAATAAGGCTTAAAAGGAAATAACTTCTATACCCGAAAAGAAGTCAGTCCACTGAATTATTTAACACAGGAATACTGATGAGTTAAAGAGGGGGGATGTAAAATGAACGGATTCAGAAACAGTTCACGAAACACTCAGGTCTGGTGCTGGCAGCGTGCCGGAAACCGGGCTGTCCGGCTGGAGGTCAGGGGGCTCTGGCTGGAAGCGGCAGAAGCATGGCGACGGGCTGCCTGTGTTGCGCCCCGGACAGACTGGCAGCAGTTTGCCCGAAAAAGGGCTGAACACTGCCACCGGCGCTGCCGGGGAAGGGGGGAACGAAAAAAACAGCCTTCATTACACCAGAAGTCAGAAGGCTGAAAGGAGTTTATGAGATTTGCTTTTTTTAATATCCGGTCGGGCAGTATGACCGGACAGTTCTGAGTATCACAGAGTTTTTTCCGTATTAAGTTGCGCTTTTATATTTTGTGATTAATTTCACAAAATAAGGTGTTGTTCAATGTGTGCTGCAATATTCAGGATTGTCTGAAATACAGGTGCCATTGATTTGTTATCGAGAATAATATAAGTCGATTACCTACCTTCATGGGCTACAGTTTGTTGTGGCAGCGCAGGCGCTGCGCTTATATGGCTCTTCAGTTACAACTATCCGGCGAGCGCCATCAGTTGTTGATGTTGAAGCTACTCAGTTTTTGAACCCCCTCTTTTTACTGAAGATACAGTGAAGTAGCAACAGGTTTGATCTTGTTTTTGGCTTTTGTGATACAGGCAGATATTTTGTTTACTCCTGTATTGGTATGCTTAGTATACCAATACAGGGGGTTATATGAAATCTGTTCTTGATGAGAATATGCAGCATTTATCACAACTATCCTGCCATATTGATTTAAGGGGTAAGGAAATTTTTGAGGATGATTTTTACGGAAAAGTTTATGATGATCCTGAACATCCGGGTGAATATCATTTGAACCGTGTCGTTACAGATGTAAGGTTCCCTCTGTTGACCGTTTTTAAGCCTGAAAAAAGTAATGGCACAGGTATACTTGTCATCCCCGGAGGGGGATATCAGGCTGTCATGTTTGACAAGGAGGGAACAGCATTAGCACCATTCTTTTTGTCTGAAGGATATACTCTCTTTGTTCTGACTTATCGTCTTCCTTCTTCTGAAACCGAAGAAGGGAAAAACAGAGCCCTTAATGATGCAGTACAGGCATTGTCTCTTATCAAAAGAAATGCGGAACAATGGGCGCTGCAAAAAAACAGAATTGGTGTACTGGGGTTTTCAGCCGGGGGGCATATTGCTGCCAGCCTTGTATCCTGTCTTGATCAACATGGGCGAAGTGAATGCCCAGACTTTGCTGGACTCATCTACCCGGTTATATCAATGAGTGATGAAATAACTCATCAGGGTTCAAAAGAGAGACTGCTGGGTCTGGAGGCTTCAGACAGTACAGCGATGCAATACAGCATTGAAAACTGCGTGACCAGTACATTCCCTCCGGTATTTCTTCTTCATTGTTGTGATGATCCGCTTGTCCCGGTTAATAACAGTCTCAAAATGTTCCAGGCGTTATTGAAGCATAATGTTCCGGTTGAGATGCATTTATTTCAGTCAGGAGGACATGGGTTCGGTGTGCAATGGGCCAGTGAATTGCCAGTTCATGTATGGCCTGAGTTGTTTGTCACATGGTTAAAATCCCGGTTAAGTTAATATGATTTTTACTATATTCATACCTTAACTAAGGCGGTGTTGAAGATGATTTTCCATCAATAATTCTGCTTTATCGGCATCATGTTCCATTATTGCCTGGAGTATTTCAAGGTGTTGTAAATGTGTATTTTTATTTTGTATATATGTCATATCGTTCTTCTCCAGAGGTTTTGCCATGATTAACCATTCAGAAAATGCAGTGTGTATTGTTTGCAAAATTTTGTTCCCTGGTACTTCTGCCAGAATACGATGAAATTCAATGTCATAATGAGTATAGCATTCGGTTGTTTTCAGACTATTGTGGTGAACAGAAAGAATATCTTTCAGTCTGTTGATATCTTCTTCAGAGGCTTTTTTTGCAGCATAACGAGCAAGGTTGGTTTCAAAAAAAATGCGTAACTTCTCAAATTCAGTCACGCCATCTTCTGTGGCCAGGAAATCTTTAACAATACCGGATAAACCGTTAATAATTGTTTCTGCCGATGGGCGGGATACACTGGCCTTCTCTCCTTTGTTATATTTTATTAATCCCTTGTGCCTTAGTGCACTGAGAGCTTCCCTCACTGAAGGTCGTCCTACACCGAAGAACTCCATCAGCTCTCTTTCTGAAGGCAGGTATTCACCTTCTTTAATTTCTTCACGGCGAATCATTCCTTCAAGTTCTTCTGCTACGATTTCAGAAAGTTTTTTTGTCACAACAGGTTTTCTTTTGGCGGTCAGTCCACTTACTGTTTTTTTCTCATTATTAATCATGCGGATACCTGCTGATGAATTGAGTCAACGTTTTCTGATCTTGCCATATATACAAGAGATATTAAAGCAATGAAAAAAAGAATTTTTCAAGGGAAAATACCCTGTGTTAATGCACATCCTGTTGATAATAAAGTTAATTATGGGGATCTCTCACTTCCTGAAGAAAGAGAGGTTGATTTCTGGTATGTACTGCCTCTGGCCGGGCAGTCAAATGCAATGTCTTACGGAGAAGGATTACCTCTTCCTGATTCACTGGATCGTCCGGATCCCAGAATCAGACAGTTAGCGCGCAGAGCATCAGTCACACCGGGCGGAAGGCGTTGTAGCTATAACGAAATAATCCCTGCGGATCACTGCCTGCATGATGTGCAGGACATGAGTATTTTTAATCATCCCCGGGCAATACTGGAGAAAGGGCAATATGGATGCGTAGGTCAGGGTTTGCATATTGCTAAAAAGATGTTGCCTTATCTTCCTGATAATGCGGGTATTCTTTTAGTTCCCTGTAGTCGTGGCGGAGCTGCGTTCACGTCAGGAGATACAGGTTCATTCAGCCCATGCTCAGGAGCAAGCAGTGACTCCATGCGCTGGGGGATTAATATGCCTCTGTACTTTGATTTAGTCAGCAGAACGAAAGCGGCCCTTGATTTTAATCCCCGTAACAGACTTCTGGCTGTTTGCTGGATGCAGGGGGAATTTGATCTTATGTCAGAACATTATCAGGAACAGCCCCGCTTGTTTAACGATATGGTGGATGCTTTCAGGGGCGAGTTACAAGATTATTCGGAACGTTGTAACTCGGGTAATAGTTATACCGTGCCGTGGTTATGTGGCGATACCACATGGTACTGGAAAACAGAATATCCGGAAACTTATGCCTGTATATACGGAAATTACAGGAATCAATTAGAAAGGTATGTGTACTTTATTAAATTTCAGGACGAGCAAGAGAGAGGGTTAACTAATGAACCGGAGGAGGACCGGGATAATCCCGAGTATGGATATCTGGGCTCTGGATGGAGAACGGAATCAAACTGGACGACACCACTAAGAAGCTCTCATTTCAGTAGCCAGGCTCGACGAGGTGTGGTGGCTGGAGGTTTTGCAAATGTGATAATTAGATTAATGGAATATAGTGATAACATATTGAAATAAATGGTTTTTATTGATGTGGTGAAAAAATGTTCGTGAAAATGATCACATAATGCCAAGGATTTTATGGACGAATTTTGTTCTCATTGGTGTACTAGGTATCCCATTATATCAAATAATATTATTGTGAGGTTTTATGTTGTCTTCGGGATTAAAAGGAATCATCTCTGCATTACCTACTCCATTTAATAATGAGCAGCAGATCGATACTGAAAGTCTGAAAAAACTTGTCCGCTTTAATATTGAGCAAGGCATGCATGGTCTCTATGTCGGTGGTTCGACTGGGGAAGCTTTTCTTCAGGATGTCACTGAAAGAGAGAAAGTCCTTGAAACAGTGGCTGAAGAGGCTGGCGGCAAACTTACCCTGATTGCACATGTTGGAGCCATCAGTACACGTGATAGCCAGTTGCTGGCAAGAGCCGCTGTAAAATATGGTTTTGACGCTATTTCAGCTGTTACTCCCTTTTATTATCCTTTCTCATTTGAAGAACATTATGCTCATTATCAGGCCATTATTAATGAGGCTGATGGTCTTCCGATGGTGGTATATAATATTCCGGCTTTAAGTGGAGTTAAGTTATCACTGGATCAGATTAATACACTAGTAAGGTTGCCGGGTGTTCAGGCTCTGAAACAAACATCGGGTGATTTATTTCAGATGGAGCAAATCAGAAGGCAGCATCCGGAACTGATTTTGTACAATGGTTATGATGAAATTTTTGCTTCCGGGGTGATTGCTGGAGCCGATGGCGGCATTGGAAGCACATATAATATCATGGGATGGCGTTATAAGAATATACTTTCAGCTATTGAAAAAGGTGATATACAAACAGCCAGACAGATTCAGACAGAATGTAATAAGGTTATTGATACTTTAATAAAAACAGGTGTGCTGGCAGGAATTAAATCGTTACTTCATTTTATGAATGTCATAAACAATCCTGCATGCCGGAAGCCATTTTTTCCTGTAAATCAAAAATATCTTCCTGAATTACAGCAATTGGCACAAAAGCTAATGGCCGAAAAAGATAATTGTTAGGATAATTCCGGATGAATAACAGTGGCTTCATCCGGATAATAACTCTGACGGGTGACCTTATGGCTACTTTAGCAATAGATATAGGTGGTACAAAGATTTCAGCGGCAATTGTTGGTCAGGACAGAAAACTGACGATGATACGGCTGCTCCCTACGCCACACAGCAAAAGTATACATGACCTGAACATTGCGTTAAGTCAGTTGCTTGCTCCTTTAATTCCTTTCGCCAGTCGATACGCCGTTGCTTCGACAGGGATCATTGAGCATGGTGTTTTGACAGCACTGAATCCGTCTAATCTTGGAGGGTTAGCACTCTATCCACTGGAGAAATATTTAAACGATCTTACAGGACTACCCGGTGTAGTTATTAATGATGCACAGGCGGCTGCATGGGCTGAATACAGTGTTGTTCATGAAAAAATAAAAAGTATGGTTTATATCACTGTCTCAACAGGTGTTGGCGGAGGAATCATTCATGACAGGAAATTACTGTCAAGTGAAACTGGCCTTGCTGGCCATATAGGGCATCTTATTTCAGATATAAATGGTCCTTTATGCGGATGCGGTCGCAGGGGATGTGTTGAAGCTGTCGCATCCGGAACGGCAATAATGAATTCTGCTCAGAAAGAACTGGCAGGCCACAGTACGAAAGATATTTTTTTACGTGCGGCTAAGGGGGATCCGGAAGCATTAAAACTGAAGGAAAGATCCACACAGGCAATAGCCGGGTTGATAGCCGATCTTAAGATGCTCACTGATTGTCAGCTTGTTGTTATTGGTGGCAGTGTCGGACTTGCACGTGGCTATATTTCATCAGTTTCAGCACATCTATCTAAGTACCCTGAGGTTTACTATGTCCCGGTAGCTCCCGCTGTATATCGCCATAATTCGGGGATGTTGGGAGCAACGATGTTGGCTGAGACGAGAATAAAATAAATGGCATAGGAAAATAGTTTCAGACAGTCATTGATTTTATAAAAAATAATTAATAATCCCGAGGTTAATTATGGATACTTGTATTCAGAATAAGCAGGTGTGGTATAAACACTTATCACCAAAGCAGTGGAAAATATTTTCAGCTGCATGGATTGGGTATTTACTTGATGGTTTTGACTTTGTTCTTATATCCCTTGTCCTTACGGAAGTCAGGCATGAATTTGGACTATCCACCATAGAAGCCGCCAGCCTTATATCTGCTGCATTTATATCGCGATGGTTTGGAGGGCTTTTTATTGGTGCCATGTCTGACAAGATGGGGCGTCGAATGGCCATGGTATTAAGTATCATTTTATTTTCGCTTGGTACACTGGCCTGTGGTCTGGCTCCCGGATATGCAGTAATGTTTATTGCCCGCATAGTTATCGGGCTTGGAATGGCTGGAGAATATGGGTCAAGTGTGACTTATGTCATCGAAAGCTGGCCGGTAAAACTTCGTAATAAGGCATCTGGTTTTTTGATTTCAGGTTTTTCCGTGGGGGGCGGATTGGCTGCTCAGGTATACAGCTTAGTGGTTCCATTATGGGGATGGAGAGCGTTATTTTTTGTAGGTATTTTGCCTGTTATTTTTGCTTTTTACTTGCGTAAAAATCTCCCGGAATCTGACGACTGGAAAAAACGCCAGGAGGAAAATCGCCCTGTCAGAACGATGGTCGATATTCTTTATAAAGAAAAAAATAAATATAAAAATATTTTACTTTCATGTGTTGCATTTGCCTGCCTGTATATTTGCTTTTCAGGTGTCACGGCTAATGCTGTTCTGATAACAATAATGGCTTTGTGCTGTGCTGGTGTGTTCATTAGCTTCATTTATCAGGGAATGGGTAAGCGATGGCCAACCGGTATTATGCTTATGCTGGTTGTTATGTTTTGTTTTCTGTATGGATGGCCACTTCAGGCGTTTCTGCCGACATGGCTGAAGGAGGATATGTCGTACTCACCAGAAGTCGTTGCAAATATTTTTATGCTGGCAGGTTTTGGCTCTGCAGTAGGCAGTTGTATCGGCGGCTTTATGGGGGACTGGCTTGGTACTCGTAAAGCATATGTTATATCACTGTTGATTGGTCAGCTCGTCATTATCCCTGTTTTTATGGTTGACAGAGAACATGTCTGGTTGCTCGGATTACTGATATTTACTCAGCAGGTCTTTGGTCAGGGAATTGGGGCACTGGTGCCAAAGATTATCAGCGGTTATTTTGAAGTTGAGCAACGGGCTGCTGCACTGGGCTTTATTTATAATGTTGGTTCACTGGGTGGAGCCTGTGCGCCAGTGCTGGGCGCGGTTGTCGCTTCTCATTTTAGTCTGGGGACTGCAATGTGTTCGCTGGCATTTATTCTGACATTTGTTGTTCTGATTCTTATTGGTTTTGATATGCCATCCCGTGTTCAACGCTGGATTAACCCTGCAGAAGCACTTGAGTTTGATACAGTGGACGGTAAACCTTTTTTAGGTGCTAAAAGACATCATTCAGAATAATACAGGTTTAGTTATATGGGACAAGAATATATATACAGGTATGTAAGTTATGATATTCTCAGTGGAGAGGAGATTAAACTCGATAACCAGTATTTATCTGAAGAAAGTATTATATCGGATGTTAAAAAACCGATAATTACAGTTGTCTCTTCAGAACAGATAAGTGGCTCTTGTATTCTGATTATTCCCGGTGGTGGGTATAGAAGAATTGTTTATGGCCGGGAAGGGATATCTGTAGCAAAATATTTAGTATCAGCAGGATATACTACATTTATTCTTTCTTACAGGCTGCCAGAATCGATTAATGGTGGATATTATGTTCTGAATGATGCCAACAGTGCACTTAAATTTATAAAAGAATGGTCTGTTCGTAATGCTATACAGCTTAAGAGCCTGGGCGTTATTGGTTTTTCTGCTGGCGGACATGTAGCTTCATGGCTTGTTAGCAATAACTATTCTTACAATGATTGTATTCGTCCGGATTATCTGGCCCTTCTGTATCCTGTAGTCTCTATGAATAAAGATATAGCACACACAGGTTGCAGAAGAAGACTGTTAATCGATGAAAGCAATGAAAACATTTACAGTGTTGAGTTAAATATTCCCGGAGAGATGCCTCCGGTGTTTATTGTTCATTCAACGGATGATAATGATGTTTCTGTTGAACATTCATTAAGGCTGACTAATGCGTTACTCAAAATAAAAAGCTCTGTTGATGTTCATTTTTTTGAGAAAGGAGGACACGGATTTGGAATGTCAGATACAACAGGGTTGCCAGTAAAAAGCTGGACGGTTCTTTTTTTAAACTGGTTAGCGTCTCATTCTTTTCACTGTTAATGGTGGTTGCAGTTCCTGGTATTTTAAATAAACCAATCGTGCAGGATATATTTATGAAGAAGTCAGGTTCTCTGATTGCTGTTTTGCTTCTGGGATTGCCGTTGTGCTCTCAGGCTCTTACTCTTAATCTCAGGGGAGGCTACCGAAGTGCCAGTCATGCTTATGAAACACTGATTCAGGTCAGCCAGGGCTGGAATAACGGATGGTGGGCAAGTTTTGAATCAAACAGCTGGAACACAATTCATGAGAATAGTAATGAATTTCTTGCTCTTAATTACAACAAAATAGATGTAAACCGCACATATAAACTGGATAACAAATGGGCGCTTATTCCTGGTATTCAGACGCAATGGATGTCTGCAGGAAGCCAGTATAATCCTTATCTGAAACTTTCTTATCAGGTGAGTCCTGATCTAAATCTGGCATTACGCTATCGTTATGACTGGAAGGCCTTTCGTCAGACGGACCTTGACGGAAATCGTGCCAGAAATAATCAGCATCAGATAGATGGTTATTTAACTTATCGTATAAATGATGACTGGCTTTTTGCATGGCAGACAACTGTATATACGAAGGTTAATAATTTCAGGTACGGTAATCATAAAAGAGCTGCAACGGAAAATGCCTTTGTGCTGCAATATAAGCTTTCACCGACCTTTACCCCTTATGTTGAATATGATTATCTCGATAAACAGGGAGTATATAAAGGAAGAGATAATATTGCTGAAAACAGCTACCGTGTTGGCTTACTCGTTAATTTCTGAGGTGAACATATGAAAGTTAAACTGCTGACAGCTGCTATAACCACTATGTTACTGGTATCAGCCAGTCATGCCTCAGTGCTGCCGAAACTTCCTGAGTCGTTTAAATATGGAACAGGAGTGATTTTAAACGATACTGTTTATATTGGTCTCGGAAGTATGGGGAACCACTGGTACAGCATAAATTTGGGGGACGCGACTCCGAAATGGACAGAAATTGCTGCCTGGCCGGATGTTCCCCGGGAGCAGGCAACTGCTACGGTAGTCAATGGTAAAATTTATGTCTTGGGTGGTACAGGAAAAGATAAATCTGGCGTCGTACAGGTACAGGATGATGTTTATTCCTATGATCCATTAAAAAATGAATGGAAAAATATGGGAACCCGTCCACCGATCAGCCTTGCTGGTCATATCAGTTTTTCCTGGAAAGGGCAGATAATATCGACAGGAGGGGTTAACAAAAATATCTTTAATGGCTATTTTTCTGATATAAATAAAGCTGGCGATAATGCTTTTCAAAAAAATAAAATAAATTATCACTATTTCAGTAAACCTGTAAGTGATTATTTTCTGAATAAACAACTGATTACCTGGGATCCAGAAACTGGACAATGGAAAAATATGGGGGAAGTACCTTTTACCGGAACGGCAGGTTCTTCTGCTATTGTGGATGGTAACACTATCTGGCTTATTGGTGGAGAACGGAAACCAGGTCTCAGAACAACAGCAGTATGGTCCGGAACATTACAAAATGAGGGGATTAAGTGGATCCGGCTCCCACCCGTTGCCTCTCCTGATGGTGTATCAGGCGCCTATGCCTCATTAGTTCATGGGCAGGTATTACTGGCCGGAGGAGCAAACTTTCCGGGGGCTGCCAGTAATTACGCAAAAGGTAAAAACTGGTCCCATGCAGGTCTGGAAAAACACTATTCTAAAGATGTTTATGTTCTTAAGAATGCTAAATGGACTAAAGCTGGAGTTTTGCCTGAAGGGCTTGCATATGGTGTTTCGCTGCCATGGAAAGATGGTATGTTACTCATTGGAGGAGAGACAACGGGAGGACATGCCACTTCTGACATGATATTTATTTCAGAAAAAGCCAATAAATTAATTATACAGTAGAGTCTGTAAGTATTTCTGATTAGCTCAAATTGTACATTGAGAACCGAGCGTTTATTTTAAGAAAACGGGAGGGTTCTGGAAAAGCTGAGTACAGATTTTGTTTATCTGCGCTCAGGTAACTGGTATGCAGATAAGGCTGCTGGCTTGAGAGCCAGCAGCTTATGTACTTCATGAGCTGTTCTGTTGTCATATCAACTCATGGTAAATCGAATATATAAGACATAGTTATTTTATATAAAATCATTTAACTGGTTCAGCACACCATTCTTCTTCCTTGCAGAGAGGTTAAGGTTTATGACGAAATATGCCCTTATGGGGTTGCTGCCGTGTGCGCCACGGTGTTGTGTTTTTCACTGATATTCAGGTAACGGTTATGTGAACTGAATATTCACGGGGGAAATACTAATACAGTGGTGCAGGTAACTCTGGCCTACGAAGCACGGAAGTAAGCTGCCGGGCGGGGACGGTAGTCCCCGCTTTCCGGACGTGTGAGGTATTTCAGGGGCAGGCACCCGACATGCCAGAAACAGCCGATCCCGCCCGGGGCCGGCACCCGGGTTAAGGCATCTCCTGTTTTTCAGCCATTTCGCGACAAAATTCACACTAAACGACAGTAATCCCCGTTGATTTGTGCGCCAACACAGATCGTCGTCACAATTCTCAAGTCGCTGATTTCAAAAAACTGTAGTATCCTCTGCGAAACGAACCCTGTTTAAGTATTGAGGAGGTGAGATGGCACAGACAGAAAATGCAGTGACTTCCTCATCAGGTACAAAGCGAGCATACAGAAAAGGTAATCCTCTGACGCTTGCAGAACGTCAGCAGGCATCCCTGGCAAGAAAACGAGCTACACATAAAGAACTCAGAGTATTCATTCCTGCTGCGTTAAAAGCGCAATTGCAGGAGATGTGTGAAGCTGAGGGCGTTACTCAGGCTGAGATGATTGCCGAACTGATAAAGCAGAAGAGTGCTTTTAGCTAACTAAAATGTAGCGACATCACATTCTTGCCTGTTTCTGATGTGCGTGATAGATTACTGATCGTTTAAGGAATTTTGTGGCTGGCCACACCATAAGGTGGCAAGGAACTGGTTCTGATGTGGATGTACAGGAACCAGAAAAGCGAAAACCCCGATAATCTTTCTATGTTTGGCGACGAAGAAGATTACCGGGGCTAACAAGAAACTGCATAGAAGCTGTTGCTCTATGCGGGGAGTATAGTTATATGCCCGGAAAAGTTCAAGACTTCTTTCTGTGCTCACTCCTTCTGTGCAACATAAGTGCAGGATGGTGTGACTGATCTTCAACAAACGTATTACCGCCAGGTAAAGAACCCGAATCCGGTGTTTACACCCCGTAAAGGTGCCGGAACGCTGAAGTTCTGCGAAAAACTGATGGAAAAGGCGGTGGGCTTCACCTCCCGTTTTGATTTCGCCATTCATGTGGCGCATGCCCGTTCGCGTGGTCTGCGTCGACGCATGCCACCGGTACTGCGTCGCCGGGCCATTGATGCGTTGCTGCAGGGGCTGTGTTTCCACTATGACCCGCTGGCCAACCGCGTCCAGTGTTCCATCACCACACTGGCTATTGAGTGCGGACTGGCGACAGAGTCCGGTGCAGGAAAACTCTCCATCACCCGTGCCACCCGTGCCCTGACGTTCCTGGCAGAGCTGGGCCTGATTACGTACCAGACGGAATATGATCCGCTTATCGGGTGTTACATTCCGACCGACATCACGTTCACACCGGCTCTGTTTGCTGCCCTTGATGTGTCTGAGGATGCAGTGGCAGCTGCGCGCCGCAGTCGTGTGGAATGGGAAAACAGACAGCGCAAGAAGCAGGGACTGGATGCACTGGGTATGGATGAACTGATAGCGAAAGCCTGGCGTTTTGTGCGTGAGCGTTTCCGCAGTTACCAGACAGAGCTTAAGTCCCGGGGAATAAAGCGTGCCCGTGCGCGTCGTGATGCGAACAGGGAACGCCAGGATATCGTCACCCTGGTGAAACGACAGCTGACGCGTGAAATCTCGGAAGGGCGCTTCACTGCCAATCGTGAGGCGGTAAAACGCGAAGTGGAGCGTCGTGTGAAGGAGCGCATGATTCTGTCACGTAACCGCA
>Ga0153924_1001404_pt1 | contig 12099 bp, 14 predicted proteins | sample TSNJ008MetaG_FD_104709 | JGI IMG/M metagenome (GOLD analysis project Ga0153924, IMG submission 104709) | Attine ant fungus gardens microbial communities from New Jersey, USA - TSNJ008 MetaG | ecosystem: Host-associated > Fungi > Mycelium > Unclassified | place: USA: New Jersey, Wharton State...
GTGGGTTCATCCGATTTTCAAGGATCTCGTTTTGTTTTCACAATGGATCAACTGCAAGATCTGTCTTCTGTCACCTAATTGTAGAACAGACTGCTCTGCGAGGAAGCCGTGAGGAAGACCGTCGAAATTTCATTTTGTCCTCGAAACACAGCTGCCGGTGGACGAAATTGCACGTAGAAAAAAGAGGTATTCGAGTATTAGGAATGGCGGAGAGCTTCAAAGCATCCAAATCGAGCTCCACAATTGCTGGGGTAGTAATGCGGCGTGATCTTATCATAGACGGTATAGTTTTTGGGAGCGTAACGATCAAAGGCAATGATTCTACACAAAACATCTTGTCCATGGTCAGGTCATTAAAAAGAAGCGATGTAAATTGTATAATGCTGGACGGGTTGATCATAAGCATATACAACATAATAGAAGGGGAAGAAATTAATGAAAAGTCAGGTATGCCAGTGATTGCTATAACCTTCAGAGACTCCCAGGGGCTTGAAGAGACTATACGACGTCACTTCCCCAACGACTCGCTAAAATTAGAACAATATCATAAACTAAGCCAAAGAGAGAAAATGGTGCTAAAAACGGGTAAGTTAGTTTTCGTCCGATATTGGGGCTTGAACTCAAGAGAAGCGTCCTCTATAATTAATTCTTTCACCCTACAGGGTTCTATACCTGAACCTATTAGAATTGCAAAACTTGCCGCACGTGCCATCATGCGTAGCGATCCATAATTTTCAAGACTTCAATTATCGTCATGATTAACAACACATGACGACACACACAGTGGTGGTAGGAACTAGGGAAAATTCAAGAGTAACATATAGAGTTAATCCGATCATTCAATGACACCCATATTGATCTAATGATTAGAAATGAATATTTGGACTTTCATCCTGCTTCCCGGTCTGTTGAACAAATTTATTCTGTACTATCAAAATAATATAAGCAGATTTGTTTGATAAAAGCAAACAGTCATCTTCACGTGGCAAGGATAATCGCATTTTTGGTTTGAATCCAAACATTGCTGTTATCCTCGTTCTTGTTGGGCCCATTCTTTTTTCGTTAATTGCTTATCCGAGTACTTTCAACCTGTCGTGGAATGAAGGTCGTGGAGGGTTCTTCTTTGCTCTAGTCTTCATCCCTGCAGAGATACTGGGACTACACTTGAACATTGACTTAAAGAAATACTGCGTTGTGATTTTTTTGTCGGTTCTTACGGTCGGTTATTTTATCGCATTGCCTATGGGACTAAGAGACTCGATAATATCTGCTGCGCCATTCTACAGGGTCCAGCTTATTGATAGTTGGACCTGGATGTGGGACTTTGTAGTAATGGCAACATACGTGGTTTTGTCACAAATTGTTCTATTTGGTAAGAATTGGTACAAGATTGCTTCAGCAGCGGCGATTTATCTGGCGGGTAGTGCACTTATCATGTCACTTGATGCATTCTTCCCATATGACAGTTTGGGACTACTACAAGCCGTTGTTCCATCTTACATGCAAATAGATCAGTGGGTTATAAGAATAATCGATGAACATATAATGAAACTAGGGCCAAGTATGCCAGCTACTGCGGCAGGGAATCTGCTTGTGTTAAATGGCTTTCATGGACACTTTGCGCTAAAGGTATTCTGGCCATCTGCTGGCGTGCATAGTATGATTATTTACAGTCTAGTGATGCTTGCCTTCCTTCTTAAAATGAATATCCCCACTCGTAGGAAACTCGTCTATTTTGGACTTGGAGTTGTAGGAACCGCTTCATTAAATGTAATACGTATAATTGGGTTGTCATTATTTGCCTTGCTAATAACTACCAATGTTGCAGAATGGGAAACGTTTCATTCGCTTGCTGGTGAGATCATGTTTCTACCTTGGTTAGGAATCTACCTTGCTAGTGTTGTTTCCCTTGAGCGAAAGCGACTTCGAACAGAGGAGGACAGATGAGGGTTCTGGAGAGGATTGAGCGTACTATAAGGATATAATAAAATTTTTTGTAGATGAAATTCCCAGAGCAAATCAGCTGTTTTGATCTGCGATAGATGATCATCGTGAGATCAGATGAAAGATGTTCACAAATATCATTGCATTGCCATTAGATAAGTTTTTGTTTTCAGATGCTCTTATTCATTAGATTGGATGATCCTGTCACTGTTAATTCCGATGGCGTGAAATTAAAACCAGAAAAGATGATCATAAATCAACTATATCATTGTATTTTTGAAAACAAAGTTTTTCTGTTCTACAAAGACGAAGACGAATTGCTTCACTGCTACGAAGTCGAAGATCCTAACGCTGTAAAGGAAATTTCGGCAAATCCAGCTGACCTTGAATCAATATTGACAAAATACTCTCATAATATGTGATCAATCAACAAACATTATATTCCAGCGGAAGAGATAAATCTAGACCAATGTCGACTAGCAACGCAAAGATTGGACATAAAGCGAGCAATGAGATTTTTGTGGGTAAAAAGCCTCTCATGACTTATGTTACAGCTACGCTAGTTCAACTCGCTAATGAACCGATTGTGGTTATAAAGGCTCGAGGAAAGAGCATTACCAGAGCTGTAGATGTTGCACAAATAATTGTAAAGAGAATGGATATGCTAGGATATAAAATTGGCCCTGTAAAGATAGGATCAGAACAGGTACAGTCTCCAGATGGAAGGACGCGCAATGTCTCTACTATAGAGGTTTCGATTTCTCGCGCAAAATGACCACTGGGGGAACAAAGCGCATCTCCAAACGCTGTGTTTAAATCCTAGTATTGCCAAATTGAGAAACTATCAAATGTGGATTTTACGAATTTGTATACTTCAGCAGCAGAATTGAAATATTTTATGTCATGATTACTATTTGAGGCTGTGTCCACATTATCTACAACCTGCACAACATAATTCTCACAGGCATTTTTGTTTATAAAAATCTTCTTGGCCTGAGAGGCTCCTTCGATTCTGATCCCTTCATCAAGATCAAGCAGGTTTAATTTTTCCCTTAAGTTCTTTTCCGCTATCTGTTCGCACAAGCAGATTCAGATCTAGTAAATAAGTGATTACTTATAAAAACTGCCTGGGGTGAAGATCATTAGCAAGGGGTTAATCAGTATGGCAAATCCATGTAGATTCCCCTCGAAATGAAATTAACTTGGAAATGGAGACAAAATTAAGATGTTGCGTACCTTAGAATTATTGATACGGCACCTTTTCATGGTGAGGACTCTTGAACTTTGTTGATCCAAGGATGGAGAAAAACGAAACAGGCTTTTGTTCGTTATGGGCGGATCGTATTAGAATTCACGATTGTGCTGACTTGTTTGTGAATGATAAACTAAACGGGGATTATTTCTTTAACCGGCTGAATCCGTTCACTTACCCATTTGACACCATGGTTGTTATTGATGAAGCAGTGAGGGTTTGTATGAGAAAAGGTACTGATTGTTATGTACATGTTCACGATAAGAAGAGTAATTACGAATCTTCTCTACTACAAGCCGGCTTCAAGCTGATCGACACAATGCAGATTCTTAAGGCGGAGTCGTATAAATCTGAACATGAGAACACTAAGATTAATGTGGTTCGTGTCGATTTGGCATCTATTCCTAATTGGATAGAGACGTTCTGCCGATCGTTCGATGTAATGGAATGGAAACCGGAGGTTAAGAAAATAATTGATTTGCATTATAATAAGCTGATTTTGCTACTTGCGTTAATTCATGTCCGTACACAGCCACAAGTGGGTGGATGTGCTGCTCTCTATGCTAATCATGGGGTGATGGGTCTTTATTGTCTCGGGACAATTTCGGATTTCAGAGGCCTAGGACTTGCCAAGAAAATGGTAGGATTCTCCTTAGAAATAGCACAGCAACAGGGAATAAACCCGCTGTTTCTCCATACATTCACAAACGACGGTTTGTTACTTTTTTATAAAAAATTAGGTTTTCACTTCGTTTACAAGAAAAAGGTTTATGCTTTGAAATGAAATATTCCGGGATGTTCCAGGCATCTATCTAAATCTGCTCTAAATTTGCTATAAATGCTAAGTTCCATAATACTGGCCGAGATCAGATAAATATTATTTGGAAACGATACGACTGCCACTACTCTCAAAAAACCTCGTAGCAAATCATTTAGAGGTACTTAACCAGCTTATACTCATAGTTGCGAAAAGGGGTAGGGCTGAGCATCCGTAAGTCAGAAACTATCACTCAAAGTATTGCTATTGCACTTTTAGCCAACGAAACGTTATATTTGCTACCGGATTTCTAAACAAGTTTAACAAGAGAATAACCTGCGTGAGGGCGCGGCGAAGTCAAATTAGAACTACAGAATTTCCATCTAGAAGAGGTAGATCGAGAAGTTAGGGAATTTCCTGCAGCGAATGGCAATACGCCGTTCTGAGTATATTGTCAATAATAATTTTACACGTAATAAATAAAGGTAAGAGAGTATCCGTCAATCAAGTAATGACAACTGAATTAAAAGTCCATCCATCATTTTTCAGAGAGTTCGCTACAAAAACTTGGGTCTCTCCAAACGAGGTCGTTAAAGAATTAATAGAAAATGCCTTTGATGAGGATGCTACGATTTCGCTGGTGACAATAACGAAGGATGGCTCAGTTATAATTGAGGATAACGCAGGTATGAACCAGGATAGCATGGAAAAATTCTTGCTCTTGGGATCTCCGCATAAAAAACATGATAGAATATCACCGAAATTACACAGAGTTAGAACCGGGAGATATGGAACCGGGAGGCTATCCTTTCTTACTTCGTTTGAAAGTATGAAGATTAAGACTAAGCGAGATAATTTCGAGAAGAGCATCATGATAGATGGTAACACTCTCGACAGGCTTTATAGCGGGAATGCATTATTGGATGAATTGCAGGAACCAACCTTAGCTCGCAACGGTACTGAACTAACACTTAAAGGGTCGAAAACACTTATTGATGAAGTCAGACTTACAAAGGAGATCCGTAAGCTCGCAATCCTAAGGCAACCAATGTTCGAAGTATATATCAAAGAGGCAGAAAGAATCGTTGAATGGGATTTTACTGGCGCGCAGCAGATAATAGCCCCGGAAATACAAGGACACAGGATCGTATTAAATTTAGAAGATGGTCGAATTACCGGTGAAATTGTAATTGCCAGGAGACCACTAAGTATAGATGAGAAGGGAATAGCAATCATGGTTGGGAATCACATAGTAACCCGTGATACTTTTGGCTTTGACACTAAATTAAATAGAGTGACAGGATACGCGAGGTGCGATACCCTAACGTCAAGATTCGCAGACAAATCTGCCATAATAGAGGATGAAGAGTATGCTAAGTTCAACCACGCTATGAGAACATTCATCACAGAAACAGTCCTGCCTAGTTTGACAGAGTATGAGGACGTACTGATTACGAGAGAAGAATCAAAAATATATAGGGAGATCGATAAAGTGCTAGGGCAAGCCATTATTGAAAATCTTGAAACTCAAGAAGAGGTAGAGGGATACGAGCTAATTGATGCTCATGAAAAGGACACGAAAGATGCACATCATGTCGAGGAAGCATCTACGGCGTTTACAAGTATTTCTAGGAAGGAGAATGCAGATTCCATCGTGTCTAACGAGGCGCAGTCACATATAAACAGAATTGATTTACCTTCTAACTCAGCAACATATATTACGCAGAAATCCCAGATACAGCAACCAAGCCTGGATGTGGATTCACTCCCGGAGAGCGATAGGATTTTAAATATACAACAAGAAGAGTTGGCGCCTCCTCAACCTATGAATACGACAATAACAAAAAAGATCAAGAAACCGATTCTTAAAAGAACGTTTGCGTTAAAACAGGTTGGTTATAAGGTTGTTCCATATGAAGACGAATTTGATTCGAGGTACAGCTTTAAGAATGAGAATGTGGTATTTGTAAATAAGGCAAACTCAACTTATAAGGCTGAAGCTACACGAGGTGAAGAGTTCCTTTTAAGACATATTATTAGTATAGTAGCAGAGGCATTAGCAGAAACTAAACATCCTGAGGGCAAGGATGCACTTGAACTTCAGAACAGGCTAGTTGCCGAAGCAATAAGGATCCACGACCGTGCTCTGACAAGAAAGTAAAAAATAGTATTTCACAGTCATATTTTAATAGAAACGCCTAAATCTCCCACATATACGATATATTCGAGAATATATGGCATTTCAATTCATGCCAGGCGCAACCGCTGTTGGCATCTCCTTCGACAATGGGGTCGTATTGGCTTCTGAAAAACGCGTTTCATATGGTAACTTCGTAGTAAATAAGAATACAAAAAAAACTTTTCATGTAACTGATCACGTTGGAGCGGCATGTGCAGGAATGATTGCAGATATGCAAATTTTGGTAAGACAAGTGGGGGCTCTTGCCAAAATCAGAAAACTCGAAACGAGACGCAACGTCGCTCCAAACTCAGTTGCAAAGATGATGTCTGTTATAATGTTCGAGAGGAGGTTCTTCCCATTATTGACGCAGGTTATAGTGGGCGGCATAGACCAGAAGCCTGAAATCTATACGTTGGATCCCCTTGGATCGGTACTTCCAGATGATTATGCTGCGGTCGGATCAGGAGCGGAAATGGCACTTGGTGTTATGGACAGCGAATATAAGGGCAACATTTCTGAGCAAAGTGCAAAAGAGCTAGCAATTAAGGCAATAAAATCATCTATTCAACGAGACTCTGGGAGCGGTGATGGAATTGATATTTTATTCGTCACTCGAAATCCCCAACGTGATGAAAGCTTTACCCTCTAAATCCCTGTTAATCCTGTGATCTAGTTAGTTTATCAACGATGGACAGAATCGAGTTAACTTTGTTCGTGTTGTTAAAGTACATTCTCACTTTCCGACTGCATTTTAACATCTAGGTGTGTTGAGCTGACGATTAAATATTCTACTGAGATAACTACAAGAATTTGTACTAGAATCTCATATTTGTAAAAAAATCTGATATGTCAAATTCTTTTCCACATTTGACGGCAGACATTAAAATGCAGCAGGGGCGACACATTTCAGTGGGAACAAAGTTTTGGGCCACAAGGCTGGTGCGTGCAAGACCTTAAAAGATAGTGTTGTCAAGATAACAACTAGAGTTAGAATACCAAGTCTATTAGGCCCTAGGCAAGTATTTTTGATCGCTTATCTGACTGGAATCCTTTGGCTACGGAGGAATCCGATTTCAATGGTCTTCTCTGCAATAAGTCCCTTTTCACTACTCTTTGTTTTATTCGTGGTTAGCAATGGACATTACGTACAGTTTGCCGTGACTGGGAGCCTTGTTATGGCATTAGTAGGGTATGGTTTAGCACTCGGACAAGACATCTCCTTTTACAAAACCGAATATAAAATCCAAGATGTCTTTGTCGCTTCACCCGTTTCTCCCTTGACATACATGACAGGACTATCGTTGTCCCAACTCTTATTCGGGTTTCCTGCCTTGACCGTACTAGCAGGACTAGCTGCTTTCTTTGGGACTTCGATTAATAGCATACCGCTACTTATCTCAACTATATTCTTGATATGGGGATCTATGTCTGCTATGGGTTTTTTTCTGTCTTCGCATATGCTACACATGAGAAATGCAACACAGGTCATATCATTTGTAAATGTAATATTAGCCGTGTTGCCGCCTGTTTTCTATTCAATTGGAAGATTACCAGTATGGCTGCAGCATCTGGCATATCTGGTACCTACAACTCATGCTTCCCTGATGTTACAATATACTATGGGGCTCCCGACTCCAAAAGAATGGTCAATTGCCCTTGGGCTGTTGGTGCAAGTGGTGTATTTAATCGGCTTTGTGGTTTTGGCGAAAACAAAGGCAATCTGGCGTGACGCCTAAATATAGATTACCGATTAATCTCAGAGTATTTCGTGGTCATCTTACTATTATATTATCGGTCATAACAACTACATCATTTAGCTGTCGATAAATTTCTAAGAAACGCATTCCTCTAGTTGTTGTCTTGTAAATTCTTTCTGTCTGTATATATTCGATCAAACTATTTTCCAACAGGAGCGCCAAGTATTCTTTCAATTGCGGATAAGACAAATACACCCTGTGCATAATTTTTGCCTGCAGAGCTTTATACGAATTTGCAGTTTCCAGGATTTCCGCAATTATTTCTAACCTACTTCTGTGTTTCATGACCTGCATAACGTAATACTTTCTTCAAATAAAAGCCGCGCTAAATACTATTATAGGATTATTTTTTCATTATTCTGATTAATTCATTCAGTTAGATATTTTTCACTATTCCTGATTATCATAACAATTATTGATTTCAATACTGTGAACATATACCTATAAATTTGTATCAGATACTACTAGCGATACAAGTATTTTCATTTTTTGTTCACACCTTTCCCATGTGTGGTCGCCCGAGACCATTCAACGAGTGTAATGTTAGAGGTTCATCTAGCCAGAGAGAGTAATATTCGTTTTCAACTATTAGAATGTAATTGGGGGTGGGTGGAGAGTAGTTCGCTTCACCCTATTTAATCAGCTCATTAGCAAGTTGACGTATTTATATGAGCAATCAGAGTAATGATTGGCAGTGAAAGATGGTAGCATTTTCCAAAAACAATATTGTTATACTATTGGTGATAGCTGCCATCGGAACATCTTTGTCAATTCTATCCTATCAGTATTCTTCGATCACAGCCAAGGAGATCGCGGAGATAGCTTCTCAAGAGATAAGATCCAACGCAAGAATTGAAGCACATGATCTTTCTGAATTACTGATACATGATATACAATCAATTACTAACAATCTAAGAACACTTGCAGACGCTCCTACTATCCACAACAACATGACTAAACTAGCTCAAGTTCTGATCGATAGTGCGCAGGCCTCTACCAGGGTACTTACTGATGGATATTACTTGCTAGATCAAAACGGAACTTTAATCGCATGGAGTAATTCAAATAGTTCCGCGTTTGAAAAGAGCCGTCTTGATTTAAGCTCTCAAGAATATTTTATTGTTCCAAAGGAAACGCATTCGCCGTATTATACTAGTGTGATGAATTCTGCTGACAATGTTCCAAGATTATACATAGCTTTTCCTATAATAGTACAAGAAGCGGCCTTTAGCAAAGGCGGCACCATCCCCGCAAAGACATTCAAAGGAGTTATAGTAGCAGCGGTAAATGTCAACTCAATAGGCAAGTCATTACAAAGTGAACTATCGCCTGAAATAATAAGCAATGTAGGATTGATGGATAAGAATGGAGTTTTCTTGTACGCTAGAAAGCATGCTCTAATAGGCAAAAACTACTTGGGGGATGAATTCCAATCCTCAATTCCCGTTGACATAAAGAATTCCTATGACGGTATATTAGGACGCTCGCTTGAAGGGAAGGCGGGTGCCGAAGATATAACTGTCCGTGGTAACACCACCACAATATCCTACCAACCAATCACAATTGACGGAAAACGGTTATGGACATTGTATATCGGATCACCACACAGCTTAACAAGTAATGTGGGCCTTCTGATAGATCAACAAAAGAACTTTAGCACGTTAGCTGTCGTGGCAATTGGGGCGATAGCGCTCGGCATAGCATTTCTTATTCTTTCATGGAACAAGAGATTGAAGGGCGCAGTTGATGCTAGAACTCTAGAACTCCGTCGGGCGAACGAATCGTTGATCGAATCCAATAAACTGCTTGCTTCCGCTAATGAACAGTTGAAGATTCACGATAGAATGCAAAATGAGTTCATAAACGTGGCTGCCCATGAGTTACGTACTCCTATTATGCCAATTCTCGGAGACGCTGAGTACATCGAACATAAATTCGATACTAGAAATGAAATAGTTGAAATAGACAAAGAAACAATCGCCTCTATTATCCGCAATGCAAAACGGTTAGACCGGCTTGCATCGGACATTCTGGACGTTACGAGAATCGAAAGTAAGTCCTTAAAGCTAAATAAAGAACAATTTGATTTAAGCGATGTCATTTCTACCTGCGTACAGGATCTGAGGGAACAAATGGGAAATGACGGTATAGACAGGAACGTCAGATTGGTGTATAGTCCTAGAAATATCATAGTGGAAGCTGATAAGGGGAGGATAACTCAAGTAATTTTAAATCTTCTAAGGAACGCCATAAAATTCACATCGGAGGGGGTTATTTCAATCGATGCATTTAGGAGAGACAACCAAATTATCGTGAGTGTGAAGGACACAGGGCCTGGGATTGACACAGAAATATTACCTCGGCTATTTTCAAAATTTGTCACAAAATCAGATACGGGCACAGGACTAGGTTTATTCATCTCGAAGAGTATCATAGATGCTCACAAGGGCACGATATGGGCAGAAAACAACCCTGACGGAAAGGGATGCACATTCATGTTTAGTCTTCCTTCGACATAACGTCCCTACATTCCCTGGCTTTGAGCTACGATTATAGGTAACTCATGGAACCATTGGCACTTGTAACCACGCATTCTCTTTGAGAGAACTTCGAGATTTCATGTGGTAGATCTGATTCACGGCGTCCCACTGATATAGATCATATGATTCGGTCTATCGCCTCACCTCAATCTCGTTGATGAGCACATGCGAAATTTTGGTGATAATTTTTGATTTAGATCACGCACTGAATCTAGTGAATCTCTCATACTAAGAAAAGGTGAGAACAGAATAGATGCTATACATTCTAAGGTACACACAATATGTGAAATACCGCCTATTCCAATACTATATTAACCGTAGCTCGAATACCTATTTCTCAAGTTGTCACGTAACCTGGTAGCTAATTTTTCCGCGACATGTTTTTGATATTCAGAGTTCATAGGATTTCTATCAGTAAACACAAATGGTCCGTAAGCATAATTCCCTCCTGTTACTGGCGAGACGGTTTCCAAAGAGCCAAGTACTGAATTGATATAATTGTTAATACTTAATCCCTTGTTGGCGTTTATTTGTTGGTCCTCAGCTAACTTTTTTAGAATACTCATCATAGCAGATGGTTCAAGCTTTCTATATCCAAACGTGGGCGAACTGCTACTGAGCCTCCTTTCAATTTTTGTAGCGTCGAGATCCACTTTTGTCCCTAGAATTATAGGTACTGGTTTGTATATTGAATCAATTTTAAGCTGCCATACCTCGTCGACATTTGACACCGTCGCATCGAAGAATCCATCTCTTAGTGGAATAGTCGAGATAAGGAAATTCCAATTTTTCGGATTCGATGAATATTTTTCAAAGAGATATTTGGCGAGTTTACTGTCTTGTAGAATCTCCATATTAGAACAACCTCAGATCAAAGTAAGGCAATATAGAGTTTCCCATCACTGAGACTCCGGTTTAGAGCCTCATCCTCAGGCAACTGAAATAGCTTTTATAACTCTATCTTTTCTGTTTATATATGGTAATAGAAAATCTCTATAGAAACTGATTTTATTAAATATTTCAGTTAGTTTTTACTAATATCGAGAAAGATGTATAGTATAATAGGTCCATGATATTGATATTGGTACCTGAGTTAGGTACTAGAATTTTGTCGTTATTCCCAAAATTTTACGATTTAATTGACATAAATCATTATGGACTGCGAAAAACAGTTGATTTTATTTTTAGAATCGTAAATCTGTGGCTTGACGCTGGAATATCAATGAAGAACGTATGATAGGAGTAGTGTGTATGACAGGTCCTGTATAACACGTAGCTAGTCATCGATATGTTTAATTCTAGGTAGTGCGATGTACAGTACTGGTATGAAGGGTACAATTGCTGTTGATAGAACAGAAAAGGTAGGAATCACTCTACCTAAGTCAATATTACAAAAAATAGATAAGGTTCGTGGAGATATTCCAAGAAGCACGTACATTCGAAGAGCTGTTGAGGTGTATCTTAAACAAGGGAAGGGACGCTGATTAGCTACGCTTGACATCATGCCGGTCCTAAGCGGTGAACAAGATATTTGACGTTACGGGGATGGTATTGCCCAAGAATTCTAATGTCAATTTTAAAGGTAGTACTTACTGCTACTGTACAATGAGCAGAGAAATCCTCAGAGATTGTATAAAAAATGGTCACCTACCATACTATTTTTTGAA
>Ga0153924_1001406_pt1 | contig 12091 bp, 11 predicted proteins | sample TSNJ008MetaG_FD_104709 | JGI IMG/M metagenome (GOLD analysis project Ga0153924, IMG submission 104709) | Attine ant fungus gardens microbial communities from New Jersey, USA - TSNJ008 MetaG | ecosystem: Host-associated > Fungi > Mycelium > Unclassified | place: USA: New Jersey, Wharton State...
CCTGACCTGACCTGACCTGACCTGACCTGACCTGACATGACATGATCGGGACCGCGGCCACTCCGATCGAGTCGTTCTTCGAGAGGGGCAGGAGTCTGATGAGGCGCACCGTTGCCACCACAACGAGAACGTGGCCAACGTGGTGAGAACTTTGACAAGCCAAGTGGGAACTGGCCACGTCACTCGAGAATCGACACACACCCATAGCGAACTCGCAGCAAAAATAACGACTTGATAACTAGATCCCGTTACCTCTTCGTTATATAGTTCAAGAGCAATGGTTGTTTGCTGTGGCAGCCATCGCGGAATGTGATTGCAGGACACTCTTGGTGCAAGGGAGAGGGCCGGCCGCTAGCCTCTGCGGCCGGCCCTCAATCTGTCCCGGCGCCGCGATCTCCCGCCTCTCCCGTGCTGGCACGGATGGCCCTGTCGGCGGATGATGAGAAGATGCGAATGCATTGAGACGCGTTCGATCTTGGGAGGCAGGCGTCATGAGCAGCAGCGCCACCGGAACGGCTCCGGCCCGACACCGCATCAACGCCGTCTCGGCGTGGGAGTCGCTGTTCCGGGCGCAGGTGTCGGTCATGCGGTCGCTCGCCGCCGAGTTCCCCACGAAGGACATCTCGTTCAACGAGTACGACGTGCTCTTCAACCTCTCGCGCCAGCCCGACCGGAGGCTCCGCCTGCGGGAGCTGAACAAGCACGTCCTCCTCACGCAGCCGAGCGTCAGCCGCCTCGTCGACCGTCTGGTCGCGCGCGGGCTCGTCGCCAAGTGCCCCGACCCGGTCGACGCGCGCGGCACCCTCATCATGCTGACCGACACCGGGTTCGACATGTTCCGCAGCGTGGCCGTCGAGCACATGAAGACCATCACCGACCGGGTGGGCGGCCGCCTCGACCCGGACGAGCTGGAGACGCTCGCCGCGCTCTGCGACAAGCTCCGCGGCGCGGCCTGACCTCATCCACAGGCGCGCCTCCGGGTCGAGTCTCCCCAAACTGAGCGTCGCCCCCGGGAAGGTCCTGCATGCGCCGCGTATCATGACGCCCATGGCCTCGACGACACGCAGAAGATGGAAATGGGCGCCTGCGCTCGTCGGATTCGTCGCGCTGAGCGGCATCGCGGGGATCCTCGCCGCCGCAGCCGTCACACCGGCCGTCGCCCTCACCGGCTCGGCCGCCGACTCCACCATCGACGTCTTCGACGGCCTCCCGGAGTACATCAAGGTCGAGCCCCTCGCCCAGGCGTCCACCATGTACGCCACCTCGAACGGCCAGCAGGTGCCGATCGCCACCTTCTACTCGCAGAACCGCGTCGAAGTCGGCTGGGATGCGATCTCGCAGAACCTCAAAGACGCGGCGATCGCCACGGAGGACCCGCGCTTCTACGAGCACGGAGGCATCGACGTGACGGGCACGCTCCGCGGCGCGGTGCTGACCGCGTTGCACAAGTCGGTCCAGGGCGGATCGTCGATCACACAGCAGTACGTGAAGAACATCCTCGTGCAGCGCTGCGAGAACAAGCAGCCCGACCTGACCGCGACGGCCGAGGTGCAGAAGAAGCAGCTCGCCGCCTACAACGCCTGCTACAACGACGCCACCGAGGTCGACCCGGTGCGCAAGCTCAAGGAGATGCGCTACTCCATCGGTCTCGAGAAGGAGTACTCGAAGAACGACATCCTGCAGAGCTACCTGAACATCGCGCTCTTCGGCGGCCGTGTCTACGGCGTGCAGTCGGCGGCCTCGTACTACTTCGGCGTCTCCGCGAAAGACGTGAACCTGCAGCAGGCGGCGACGCTCATCGCCATCCTGAACAACCCGGACAACCTGCGCATCGACCAGCCGGACAGCAAGGAGAACGGCGCGGCCAACGGCTACAAAGAGACGCTCGACCGCCGCAACTACGTGCTCGACCGCATGCTCGTCAACGGCAAGATCACCAAGGAGGAGCACGACGCCGCCCGCGCCACTCCCGTCGAGCCGAAGATCACGCCCGTCCAGAACGGCTGCATGACCGCCCAGCAGTACAACGCGGCCTTCTTCTGCGACTACGTCGAGCGGACGATCGAGCAGAACCCGACCTTCGGCAAGACCGACGACGAGCGCTCCAGCTTCCTCACCCGCGGCGGCCTGAAGATCTACACGACGCTCAACCTCGACCTGCAGAACCAGGCCCAGTCGGCGCTCAGCGCGTACATCCCCCCGACGAGCCCCCATCTCGACCTCGGCTCGTCCAACGTGGCGGTCGAGGTCGGCACCGGCCGGGTGATCACGATGGTGCAGAACAGACCGTACGACAACACGGCCCAACCGGCGCCCGGGACGACGGCGGTCAATTACAACACCGACAGCGACATGGGCGGGTCCCAGGGCTTCCAGACCGGATCGTCGTACAAGGCGTTCGACCTGCTCGAGTGGCTGCAGGAGGGCCACTCGCTCTACCAGACGGTGAGCGGCACCCAGCACAGCTTCCCGCAGAGCGCGTTCCACGAGAGCGATCCGTGCAGTGACATCGGCGGGGCACCCTGGAACGTCTCGAACGACGAGGGGGAGACGGTCGGCAGCACCACCGTGATGAACGCCACCGCCCAGTCGATCAACACGATCTTCGCCAAGATGGCGACCCAGCTCGACCTCTGCGGCATCAAGGAGCGGGCGCAGGACCTGCTCGTCCACGGCGCGGACGAGTCGATCAACCGCTTCATGGCGAACCCGTCCTCCGTGCTCGGCACCAACTACATCGCCCCGCTGACGATGGCGACCGCGTACGCGGGCATCGCCAACAACGGCGTCGCCTGCAGCCCGGTGGCCATCGACAAGATCGTGGACGCCGACGGCAGCGAGCACGCCGTGCCCAAGACGCAGTGCTCGACCACCCCGATCGACCCGGGCGTCGCGGCGGCCGCCATCTACGCCCTCCAGGGCGTGCTGCGCGGCGGCGGCACGGCGGCGTCGGCCAACCCGGGCGACGGCATCCCGATCTTCGGCAAGACCGGAACGACCGACAACTCCCTCGAGAACTGGCTCGTGACGTCGACCACCAAAACGGCGCAGGCGACCTGGGTCGGCAACGTGTCGGGTGACGTCGCGCTCCGCAGTCAGAGCTTCAACGGCGTCGGCGGCGGCAATGTGAAGTTCTCGATCGTGAAGCCGATCGTGGCGGCGCTCAACGCGGCCTACGGCGGCAGCGCCTTCCCGACTCCCCCGTCGAAGTATGTGGCTTCCGCTCCCGCGCCCAAGCCGACGACCCCGACCGCACCGGCGCAGCCCGGCACCGGGACCGGCCCTGGCACCGGCACCGGCACCGGGGCGAACCCGCCTGGCCGAGGGTGACAGGATCCGCAGGATTGACCCGCCGCAAATGACGAAAACTCCGTTATCGTTAGCGCGTGGGACGCACACCTGATCCGACACGGAAACCGGAGCTCCTCAGCCGCATCATGGAACACGTGGCGACCGAGCCGCTCTCCCGCATGACCTTCCGCAGCCTCGCGAACGCCCTCGGCGTGAGCACGTACTCGTTCGTCTACCATTTCGGCTCCCGCCAGGAGATGATCGACGCCATCCTCGAGGAGGGCGTCCGCCAGCAGAACGAGTCCCAGACCGGGGTCGACGTCACCGCCTTCGACCGCGAGCAGTTCCGCGATTGGTACCGCCAGGCCTTCCGGCACTCGCTGCGCGAGGCCAACCGCACCGGGCTGCGCCTGCAGTTCGAGGCCGGCGTGCTCGAACCGATCGAGCCCGACCTCGGCAAGCGCATCACGACCGCGTTCACCGCGTGGCGCGAGATGGTGCGCTCCTGGCTCAAGAAGCAGGGTGTGGAGGGCCGGCGCGCGGGCGTGCTCGCCCACTGGCTCGTCGACTCGGCCGCCGGGCTACAGTTCGGCTACCTGCTCGCCGGCGATCGCGCCGCGACCGTCTCGGCGTTCGACCTCTTCCTCGACGCCTACCTGCGCGAGGCCCTCGGGGACTGAGCCCGGCTCACGCGTCGCGCTCGGCCACGGCTTTGACGCCGGCCAGCATCTGCGCCCAGTTGCGCTGGGAATGCTCGGCGGCCTCCCGCGTCGGGTTGTTGTCCTGGTCGAGGGTCACCCTGGTGCCGCCGGCCGCCTCCTCCAGCTCGAAGCGGAGGGTGTGATAGTTGTCCGGCTCGTCCGGCAGGCCGGTCAGCGGGCTGAAATGCGTCAGGACGATGCGCCACGGCTCCTCGCGGTCCTCGAGCTCGATGACGCGGCCGTGATCCTCGAACGACCGGCCCTCCCACTCGCCGCTCCAGGTGATCGGCGAGCCGAGCCGCCAGTCGGAGCGCACCTCGGCGCCGAACATGATCTCGGGATGCGCGCCGTTCGACGTCAGCACCCGCCACACCGTCCGGCGCGGCGCCCGCACCGTCGCTTCCGCCCGTGCCACGAAGTCGCCCATGATCGCCTCCCGCGTCTCGCGGCCATCACACACCCGGAGCGATCCGGCGCGCAAGCCCGTCAGCGCTGCAGGACCACGGCCTCCCACGGGCCGAGCACGCCCGACAGCCCGCCCGTGCCGGTGCCGCCGGACGCGAGCACGACCTCCGCGGCATCCCACCCCGGGAGCGCCGCCAGGTCGTACTCGGCGGTGCGGCCGGTCAGGTTCGCCAGCACGAGCAGGGCCTCGCCGTCGAGCTCGCGGACGTAGCCGAAGACCTGCTCGTGCTCGGGGAGCACCAGCTCGAAGCCGCCCGCCGAGACGAGGCGCGACCGGTGCCGGAGGTCGATCAGGGCCCGGTAGTGGGCGAAGACCGAGCCGGCGTCGGCGCGGGCAGCGGCGGCGTTGATCTGCGGGAAGTTCGGGTTGACCGTGATCCACGGCTCCCCGGTCGTGAACCCGGCGTTCGGACCATCCGTCCACTGCATCGGGGTGCGGGCGTTGTCGCGGCTCGTCCGGCGGAGCGCGACCAGCACCTCGTCGGCGGGCCGCCCCAGCACGTCGACGGCCTCGGCGTAGTGGTTGAGGGTCTCGATGTCGCGGAAGTCGTCGATGGTGGAGAACGGGACGTTCGTCATCCCGAGCTCTTCGCCCTGGTAGACGTAGGGCGTTCCGCGCATCAGGTGCAGCACGGTGCCGAGCGCCTTCGCCGATGCGACCCGGTGCTCGCCGTCGTCGCCGAAGCGGCTGACGACGCGCGGCTGGTCGTGGTTGTTCCAGTAGAGGCTGTTCCAGCCGACCTCCAGGAGGCCCTCCTGCCACTGGGCGAGATTGCGCTTCAGGTCGAGGACGCTCGCGTCGCGGTGGTCCCACTTGCCGCCGGGGCCGTGGTCGAGGTCGACGTGCTCGAACTGGAACACCATGTCCAGCTCGCCGCGGGCCGGGTCGGTGAAGCGGCGGGCCTCGGCGATGTCGACGCCGGGCATCTCGCCCACCGTCAGGTACCGGTCGTCACGGCCGGCGAACACACGCTCGTGCATCTCGTGCAGGAACTCGTGGATGCGCGGGCCCTGCGCGAAGAACGGGTAGGCGTCGCCGTAGAGAGCGCCGGGCGGGATGACGCCGTCGGGGAGGGAGACGTCCTTCGAGAGGAAGTTGACGACATCCATCCGGAAGCCGTCGACGCCGCGGTCGAGCCACCAGTTCATCATCTCGTAGACCGCGTCGCGCACCTCCGGGTTCTCCCAGTTGAGGTCCGGCTGCTTGCGCGAGAAGAGGTGCAGGTAGTACTCGCCGGTGCGCTCGTCGAGCTGCCAGGCGGAACCCGAGAAGAACGAGCCCCAATTGGTCGGCTCGGCGCCGTGCTCCCCCGGCTGGGCGCCGTCGCGGGGACCGCGCCACCAGTACCAGTCGCGCTTGGGGTTGTCGGCGCTGGAGGCGGACTCCACGAACCACGGGTGCTCGTCGGAGGTGTGGTTGACGACCAGGTCCATGACCAGCTTGATGCCGCGCTCGTGGAGGCCCGCGAGCAGCTCGTCGAAGTCGTCGAGCGTGCCGAACAGCGGATCGATGCGCTGGTAGTCGCTGATGTCGTACCCGTTGTCGTCGTGCGGGGACGCGTAGATCGGCGACAGCCAGACGACGTCGACGCCGAGCTGCTTGAGGTGGTCGAGGTGCTGGATGATGCCGCGCAGGTCGCCGATGCCGTCCCCGTCGCTGTCCGCGAAGCTTCGCGGATAGACCTGGTACACGACCGCCGACTGCCACCACTTGTCGTTCACGCACGCCACCCTACTCGGCGAGGACCACCCGCGCGCCGGTGCGGAGCGACTCCCGCGCCGCGAGGGAGACGCGCAGGGCGTCGACCGCGGCCGCGACGGGCGCTCGCTCGGGGCCGACTCCGGCGTCGACGCAGGCGAGGAAGTACCGCGCCTGCTCCGCGAAGGGATCGCCGGGAGCGTCCGCGAGCGCGTCGAGGCCGCCGTCGCCGACGACGTCGAGGGAGGTCTGGAACGGCGTGCCCTCCGGCAGGTCCGCCGCCGCGAGGAGCTGCGCGACGCCGCCCTCCTCGTACTCGACGGTCACGGCCACGGGTGCGCCGAAGCCGTCGCCCGGCATCCGGAGGGCCGTGACGGCCCGGGGCGCGCCGAGCAGCGCGTTGGCCTGATCGACGTCGTGGATGGCGAAGTCCACGACCAGTCCGCCCGACCGCTCCTCGTCCCGCAGCCAGCGGGCGTCGTCGGGCGAGGACGCGGCCGACAGGCGTGTGGCGCGGACCGCGAGCGGACGACCGACGCTGCCGGCGGCCACACGCTCGAGGAGCGCGGCATAGCCGGGGAAGAACCGGACGACGTGGGCGACCATCAGCACGCCGGCCGCACGGTCGGCCGCCGCGGCGACCCGCTCCGCGTCGGCGACGGTGAGCGCGATCGGCTTCTCGAGCAGGACGTGCCGCCCGGCGGCGAGGGCGCGTACCGCGAGGTCGGCGTGGTCGGGGGTCGGCGTGCAGATCGAGACGATCGTGACCGCCGGATCGGCCAGCGCCTCGTCCAGCTCGGTGGCCCAGCGAGCGTCCGGCGCGGCGTCCAGCGCGGGTCGGCGCCGGGGCGAGACCGCCCAGCGCACGGGGACGCCGAGGCTCTCCCACGCCGTCGCGTGGGCCTGGCCCATCCGCCCCGCGCCGACGACGACCGCTGCGTGCGTCATCGCACGGCCCGGTCGACCTGCGCCGGGTCGAACAGGGCGTCGAGCACGAGGCGCCCGGCGCCCCGGATGCCCGCCTCCTCCTTCGCCACGGTGATCGCGATGTCGAGCTGGTCGGTGATCATCGGCAGGCAGTCGGAGTAGATCGTGGAGCGCACCCCGGCGACGAAGGCTTCGGCCTCGCCCAGGATGCCGCCGAGCACGAGCCGCTGCGGGTTGAAGAAGTTCATGATGGTCGCGAGCACGCCGCCGGTGCGCAGGCCCGCCTCCCGCAGCATGAGGGTGGCGAGGGGATGCGCATCCCGCGCCAGGGCCAGGATGTCGCGGGTGTCGGCGACGTCGACCCCCTCGCGGCGCAGCGCCTGCACGATGGCGGCGCCGCCCGCGACGGCGTCGAGGCAGCCGATGCGCCCGCAGGAGCACAGGACCTCGGGGACGCCGGGGACGGTCACGTGGCTGATGTCGCCCGCCATGCCGTGGTGACCGCGGTAGACGCCGTCGAACGCGATGACGCCGCAGCCGATGCTCGACCCGGCCTTGACGAAGACGAGCTGGTCCGTGCCGCCGCCGAGGGCGGTGTGCTCGCCCAGCGCCATCAGGTTGGCGTCGTTGTCGGCCACGGCCACGAGCCCGGTGCGCGCCCGCAGCTCGGAGGCGACGTCGAGGCCGTTCCAGCCGGGCATGCGCGACGGGGACACCATGCGCCCGGTGGTGGAGTCGACGGGGCCGGGCAGCCCGATCCCGAAGCCGCGGAGCTCCTGGCCCGGTTCGGCGTACGCGACGCGCAGCTCTTCGGCGACGGCGGCGATCCAGCCGAGCACGTGGCCGGGGCCGGCCGCGATGTCCATCGTGTCGGTGCGCGAGACCAGGAGGCGGCCCGCGAGGTCGAACAGGCCGAAGGTGGCGTGGTGCGAGCCGAGATCGACGGCGAGCACCACACCGGTGCTGGGATCGACCTCCAGCGCCCGGGGCCGCCGCCCGCCGTGGGAGACGCCCTCGCCGGCCTCGCGGAGGAAGCCGGCGGCCAGGAGCGCATCCACGCGCTGGGCGACGGTGGAGGGAGAGAGGCCGGTGTGCCGGGCGATGTCCGCTCGGGAGGCCGCCCGCCCGGACCGCACGAGGTCGAGGACGCCACCCGGTCCGGACGACGACGGAAGCGCGACGGCGGCATCCGGCGGCGTGGTCCTGGTGCTGCTCGGCATCGCGCGTCCCCCTCGTCTGCGCGGTCACGGCCACGCTGCTGGTGTTGAGGATAGTGTAGCCACTTTCTTCGATTTCGATCTAACCAAAATCAAAATTGCATGAACTTTGATTACTTAGTACGCTCATCGCAATCCGACCGACGATGATGCGAGGAACACGATGGAAGCAGCGAACGCACGGCCCATGGTCAGCCTGCGCCGCGTCGAGAAGCATTTCGGCGATCTGCACGTGCTCAAGACGATCGACCTCGAGGTGGCCGCCCGCGAGGTGGTCGTGGTGGTCGGGCCGTCCGGCTCCGGCAAGTCCACGCTCTGCCGCTCGATCAACCGGCTCGAGACCATCGACAGCGGCGAGATCCTGGTCGACGGCGAGACGCTGCCCGAGGAGGGCGCGGCGCTCGCACGGCTACGGGCCGAGGTCGGCATGGTCTTCCAGTCCTTCAACCTGTTCGCCCACCGCACCGTGCTCGACAACGTCGCCCTCGCGCCCATCAAGGTTCGCGGGATGAAGAAGGCGGCCGCCGAGCGCCAGGCCATGGAACTGCTGGACCGGGTCGGCATCGCCGAGAAGGCGAACAGCCACCCCGCCCAGCTCTCGGGAGGCCAGCAGCAGCGCGCCGCGATCGCCCGGGCCCTCGCGATGCAGCCCAAGGTGATGCTGTTCGACGAGCCCACCAGCGCCCTCGACCCCGAGATGGTCGGCGAGGTGCTGGACGTGATGACCTCCCTCGCCCGCGACGGCATGACCATGATCGTCGTCACCCACGAGATGGGCTTCGCCCGCCGGGCGGCCGACCGGGTCGTCTTCATGGATCGCGGGCAGATCGTCGAGCAGGCGACGCCCGCCGAGTTCTTCGACGCGCCCCGCTCCGAGCGGGCGCGATCGTTCCTGGCCTCCGTGCTCTCGCACTGAGTCCTCCGCACCACCCGGCTCCACCGCACCACGGTTTCACCGCTTCACCGCACCACTGGTTCCACAGCACCACCCCCACCGCACCACGACCCGTCCGTTCCAGAAAGGGAAGCACCATGACCCGCAGCACGACCCGCAGGAAGGCCGCCTTCGCCGGCGCCCTGCTCGCGGCCGTGACGCTCGCCGTCACCGCCTGTTCGTCCGGCTCCACCAACCTGCCGGGCTCCGGCTCGAGCTCCACGTCGTCCACCGACGCCGTGTTCTCCGGCGCCCCCGTCGCCTCGGCCGACCTGATCATCTCGGGCTCGACGATGGAGAAGATCAAAAAGCGCGGCAAGCTCGTCGTCGCCGAGGCGCTCGACGCCCCGCTGCTCTCGCAGCAGGACCCGACCAACCCGGACTCGGTGACCGGCTTCGACGCCGACCTCGCCAAGCTCCTCGCGATCTACATCCTCGGCAAGCCGAACGTGGAGATCGTGCCGCCCGCGAGCGAGACCCGCGAGGCCATGCTGCAGAACGGCACCGTGGATGTCGTGTTCAACACGTACACGATCACCGAGGAGCGCGCGCAGCAGGTGGACTTCGCCGGCCCGTACTTCGAGTCCGGCCTCGCCGTCGCCGTCAAGAGCGACAACAAGGACATCACGAGCTCCAAGGACCTCGACGGCAAGACCGTCATCGTCGGCGCCAACACCCCGGCCGTGACCGAGGTGCCGAAGATCGCCCCGACCGCGACCGTCACCGCGTTCGCGACCGACCCGGCCGCCGTGCAGGCGCTCATCCAGGGCCGCGGCGACGCGTACGTCCAGGACTACACGCTGCTCGCGAGCGACGCCGCCAGCGAGAAGCAGATCAAGGTCGTGGGCCAGCCGTTCACCAAGGAGCCCTACGGCATCGGCCTGAAGCACGGCGACTCCGACTTCAAGTCGTTCGTCAACGATTGGCTCACCAAGATCCAGAAGGGCGGCCAGTGGGGCCAGGCGTGGAAGACCACGCTCGGCACCGTGACCGACTCGGCCATCCCCACCCCGCCGAAGATCGGCTCCGTCCCCGGCTCCTGAGCCCCCTCGGGCGGGGCCGGTGCGCCGGTCCCGCCCTCCCCCACTTCTCTCACGAGTGAGCGAGCGATGAACCCTCTGATCGACAACCTCGGACCCCTGGTCCAGGCCCTCGGCACGACGCTGCTGATGGCGGTCGTGGCCGGGATCGGCTCGATCGTGCTCGGCGTGCTGATCACGATCGCGCGCGTGAGCCCGATCCCGATCCTGCGCACCGCGGCCTTCCTCTACGTGCAGTTCTTCATCAACGTGCCGCTGCTGGCGCTGCTGCTGCTGGCCGTCTTCGCCCTGCCGGACGCCGGCCTCCTGCTGCCGCTGACGCCCACGGCGATCATCGTGCTGACCGTGTACGAGGCCGCCTACGTGGCGGAGGCCGTCCGTTCGGGCGTAAACACCGTCCCGGTCGGGCAGGTGGAGGCGGCGCGCGCGCTCGGCTTCACCCTCGCCAAGACGCTGCGCCTCGTGGTCGTGCCCCAGGCGCTGCGCGCGGTCGTGCAGCCCATCGGCAACGTGATGATCGCCCTCGCGATGAACACCGCCCTGGCCGCCGCGGTCGGCGTCGTGGAGCTGACGGCCGAGGTCAACAAGGTGAACCTCGTCGCCGCGCAGCCCATCCTGATCTTCTCCAGCGCCGGACTCGTCTACATGGCGATCGCGCTGACCATCGGCCTGGCCGCCGGCTGGGTCGAACGAAAGGTGGCGATCGCCCGATGACCGCCCAGCTCATCCCGGACCGCCCGGCTCCCGCGCGGGCCCGCCGCCCCAAGCGGACGTATGCCGCCTCGTTCATGTACGACACCCCCGGCCCCCGCGGTCGCCGCAACGTCCTCCTCGGCTCGCTGATCAGCTGCGTGGCGTTCGCGGCCATCATCGGATACGGGATCTGGCAGCTCGCCTCCCACGGCCAGTTCGCCGCCGAGCGCTGGGCGCCGTTCACCGACTGGGCGATCTGGCAGTACCTGCTGGTCGGCCTGCTCGGCACCCTCGAGGCCGCGGCCATCGTCGCCGTGCTCGGCGGTGCCCTCGGCATCGTGCTCGCCCTCGGCCGCCTCAGCCGGCTGCGCCCGGTGCGCTGGCTCTGCGGGTTCTACATCGAGGTCGCCCGCACCATCCCGGTGCTGCTGATGATCTACCTCATGCTGTTCGGCCTCCCGCAGCTCGGGATCAACCTCCCGACCCTGTGGAAGCTGGTCGTGCCGCTGACCATCGCCAACTCGGCGGTGTTCGCCGAGATCGTCCGCGCCGGCGTCCTCAGCCTGCCGCGCGGTCAGCGCGAGGCGGCGCTGAGCCTCGGGATGCGGCCGGTGCAGGCGATGCGCCACGTCGTGCTCCCCCAAGCGCTGCGGAACGTCGCGCCCTCGCTGGTGACCCAGCTGGTCAGCCTCCTGAAGGACACCTCGCTGGGCTACATCGTCGCCTTCACCGAACTGCTCTACCGCGGCCAGGTGCTCGCGTCGTACCTGCACCTGCTCATCCCGACCTACGTCGCGGTGACCGTCATCTACCTCGTCGTCAACGGCAGCCTCTCGGCGCTCGCGTCCCGGCTGCAGCGCGGCTCGCGGCGCGGGTCGCGCCGCCGCCCGTCGACCCAGCCGCCTCTGCCGCCCCTGCCGGCGACCCCGCACCAGGAAGAGTCCCATGCCTAGCACCACCAGCCGCCCCGGAGAGGGTCTGGCCGAGCTCGCCGCCGTCCGTCGTTCCGGGCTGATCGAGAGCCGGCACTTCGGCAGCCTCGTCGCCCTCGCCCCCGACGGCAGCACCCGGCTCGAACTCGGCGACCCGGACGCGGTCATCCTGCCGCGCAGCACCGTCAAGCC
>Ga0153924_1001415_pt1 | contig 12018 bp, 11 predicted proteins | sample TSNJ008MetaG_FD_104709 | JGI IMG/M metagenome (GOLD analysis project Ga0153924, IMG submission 104709) | Attine ant fungus gardens microbial communities from New Jersey, USA - TSNJ008 MetaG | ecosystem: Host-associated > Fungi > Mycelium > Unclassified | place: USA: New Jersey, Wharton State...
CCATGGTAAACAAAGGCATTGCCGATCTTCCCATAACCCTTTGTCGTGCCAAGGTATTTCCAGTTGGCGGCAAGGTAGCATGTGCCTTTGTACTTCGTGCAGTGCACAAAGGTCTCTACTAAAAACGGTACGGTGCCATAGGACTCGTACCAATCCTTCGGCAACGATTTACCAATACTTTGTCAGGATTGAAGTACAACTCACTGCCTATTTGTAAAAATAAAAATTTTAATGTAAATTTTAATGTAAATATTGCATATAATAAAAAGAAGATGTATAATAATGATATATAAAGCAGAAAGGAGTTGATATAATGAGCTTAGCATTACTAGAACTAACAGAAAAACTTGTACCTATCTCAGATTTCAGCCAAGGCAGAGCTAGTAAGATTTTCAATGATGTTGCCGAAAATAACAGTGAGTATATTGTTTTGAAAAATAATCAGCCAACAGCAGTAGTAATATCCGTAAAAGAATATAAAGCTACACAGGAAAAGGTTATCAAATTAGAAAAAATATTGGACGCTGTTGAAAATATTAGATTACTGCAAATGGCAGAGAGCAGAAAGAACAATAATTCAATCCCATTTGAATCTTTTGTGGTTGAAGAAGGACTCACACTGGAGGAGTTAGAAGAACTTGCGGAAAGTGTAGAGCTTGAATAATGGCATGGAGAATACGAATAACAGAGGAAGCAAGGAAAGACTATCTTAAAGTTGAGGGAAGTTTGAAAAAGCGAGTCCTTGCTGGTATACTAAAAGTTTCAAAAGCTCCACTACCAAATCCTGATGGGTATGGTAAACCATTAGGAAATAAAAACGGAAATAACTTAACAGGGTTCTTCAAAATCAAATATCGTGGCATTGGAATTAGAGTTGTTTACACTTTAGTGTTAGAAGAAACAGTTATGAATATCATTGCAATATCAGAAAGAGATGATAATTATTGTTATGACTTAGCTGCCGAATTGTATCAAAAATATGGTGATGATATTTTTAACAATATATTTGATGATTTCTACAAGCAATAAAAGCACCAGCGGAAAAAATTAATCTTCAGATGGTGTTTTTATTACTTGTACTGCTGCCGGTCATGGATTATATCAATAGTTTTGTGTTTTGTGTAGCTCTAAAGAGAAACTAAAACCAAAAATCCGGACTAAAAAGACCGCTTGTTTTTTCAAGCGGCCTAGTATATAATCAAAGTAGAAAGGTTGTCGGAATTGAAATTCCCGATTGCCCTCAGTACTTAAATGCTTTTATAATAGCATTCATACTTTAGGCGGTGGAGGATGCTATTTCTTTTTACCATGACTGTCTATGTAAGACAGTGCTGCGAAGACAACAAGTAACAAGGTTAATAATATGCACAACACCTCCTCTTGATTTCCACAATTCGTAGGGAGTGTAAAATTTCCAATGTGGTACACTACATATTAATCACCAATAATCTAACCACTTAAGGAGGTATCCCTTTGGCATTAACAAGTGATGATTTACAGGCGATTGCTAAGCTACTTGAACCAATTAAGGCAGACATCCTAGATATCCAATTAACGCTTGAAAATGAAACCAATCGTAATATCAAAATTATTGCCGAAGGACACGCAATCTTAAATCGCAGACTAGATGAGGCTTTGAAAGTGACATCAGAGCAAGCGTTACTACTTTTGAAGGTTAATTCTCTTGAAAATGAAGTACGCAGGATTAAGGAACAACTGCATACAGCATAAATACATAATTAAAATAAGTGTAAAGTCAATTGAGTTTTAAAGGCTTTACACTTTTTGTTTTTTCATATTTAATCTATACACCAAACAAACCAAGGGTGTCAGCCGGAGCAAGTCCGGGATAGGTAATCAATTATGTAAAGCCGCGTGATGGCAGCGTATTAGTGCATAATCATTTTGTGCATTAATCGACATCTAAAGAAAAATAATCTTTGTGGTAAGTCCTATAACCACCATCTTTGCAGAATTTAAAAGGTTCTACATGTATGTCTGGGATATGTTGATTCTGACATCAATTTGGGTAATAGTTATGGTGATTTACGCAGATTTATGTAGGGCACACGTTTTTAGAAGCATCAAAAAAGGCTTTAAAATATGGATATGTCAGGTTATAACGACCAATAATTAAAAAACAATTCTATTTTTTCCTTTGAAAACATATTTTTATGACATAGAGACCATGGGTGTCTGCATAAACTATTTATCAAAGGAGTGATGCTATGGCTAATTATCGCAGATTAATCTCATACATATACGCATATGAGGGAGGCGTAAAAGGAAAAAACATTGGGTACGCCAAAATTGAAGTTCGGGGGGAACAATGCCGGATTCAGGTGAATGTAAAGAAGATTTATGTAGGCAGCAATGATATTGGTGTCTTTCTGCTTGCGCCCGGGGCAGAAATACAAATTGGCAAAATCTTTGTCCGCAGCGGTTCTGGGGAATTCCGAATAAATGTTCTCACCAGCAATGTGGAGAACAGCGGACATAGTATTGACCAGTGTTATGGTCTGTCGGTTCATGATGTAGAGAGTACCTGGCAATGTTATACCACCATCTGGGAAGATGCGGTGGCCCAGGCGGCCGAGATTCATCTGGCGGATGTGACGGCCGAGAATCTTCGGGCCAAAGAGGCTGAAGAAAAAACGGACGGGGAACAACCGGAGCTTTCCGTATCCGCTGAGATTGAGCGAGAACTGGCTGTGGAAGAACGCAAACTGGCAATGGTTGCACCTTGGGAAGCAGAGCAGCCAAAAACAGTTTGGGAACAGACGGTTGATCGCGAAGAAATAAAAATGCCGGAGTTTGTTGAGCAAAAGGCAAAGAATGAAATCGCCAGGCTGGAAAGAATAAGACAGGAGCGGGAACGTCTAGAGCGGGAACGTCAGGAGCGGGAACGCCAAGAGCGGGAACGCATACAGCAGGAGGGCGAGCGGCGCGAGCGCGAGCAGCTGGAAAACGAGCAGCGGGAACGAAACGAACGCGAACGGCTTGATCGCCGGAATCGTGAGCGACAAGAACATGAACGGATGGAACGCCAACAGCGTGAAAGCCAAGAACGCCAGCAGATGGAACGCGAGCAGATGGAGCGCCAACAGCGTGAAAGACAAGAACGCGAACAGATGGAACGCCAACAGCGTGAGAACCAAGAACGCGAACAGATGGAACGTCAACAAACTGAGCGAACAGAGGCGCAGCAAGAGCAAGAACGTCAGCAGATAGCGCGTGAACAACAAGAACGCCAACAGCTCGAACAACCGTGTCAGGAGTGGGGAGCAAGGGAAGGCCAAATTGTGGTATTCCCGGAACAGACCGAAACACTTCCAGCCCTGGAAAGTGAAGAAAAGCTAGAAGAACTGGAGCGAATGGAAAAGGCAGAAAAAGACAAGAATCAGATTTGGGAACAGATGGCCCGCAATTACATAAAGGTGCTTGCCTTTGAATATGACAACGGCTGCGAGATCCTCTCAATCAAACCACAGGACATTGGTCTTCTTCCCCGTGACATCTGGGTATATGGAAATAACAGCTTTCTTTTGCATGGATATTATAACTACCGGCATTTAATCCTGGCCCGCCTGAATAATCCACAAGGAAACCCTCGCTTTTTGCTGGGAGTCCCGGGACATTATTTCAGCAATGAAAAGAACATGGCCTCCATGTTTGGCTTTCCCCACTTTGTGCTGGCGAAGAAGCAGCCAGAAGAGGATGGACGGTTTGGATATTGGTATACGGATATCCGGTTATAAATTTAAATAACACGTGTGATACAAAATAATTTATTTCTGTATCACACGTGTCATTTTGATTTAACTGATGTAAACTATCAGTTGATAGCTGATGACTCCGAACACTTTACTGTGTTTGATTTCATTGCCTCCAGTGCAAAAGCCACATACATTTTGGTACCATTGACCAAAGCATCCTCATTTATCTTAAACTTTGGATGATGGTTTACATAAGGGCAGCCGTCACTTTCATCCCCACCACCAATAAACACGAACGTGGAAGGGGCTTTTTGGCTATAGTAAGAGAAATCCTCACTGCCCACTGTCCGGCTTCCATCAGTACAGACACCATCCTCGAAAAGGGCGGCGGCCTGTCTGGCGATATCGGTACATTGCTTGTCATTGAATACGGCCGGATATCCCTGGACATAGTTAAGATCATATTCGGCACCATAAGCTTTGCAGATGCCGTCGATGACAGCCCGGATCCGCTGTTCCACGAGCACCCGGGTTTGCGGGGTGTTGGTTCGGACGGTGCCGTCCAGCCAGGCTTTGTCCGGGATGACATTAAAGACTTCACCGGAAGTAAAGCGGCCGAGGCTGATGACCACATTTTCAAATGGCCCGATATTCCGGGAGACAATCTGGTTCAGATTCATCACGATGTCAGCGCCGACCGTAATCGGGTCAATGGATAACTCCGGCATGGAACCATGGGAACCACGTCCCTGGATCATCAGATGAAAAGAGTCATGGGCCGCCATGACCGGACCGGCCAGCAGCCGTATCTGACCCGCCGGGCAAGGTGTTACAATATGAGAGCCATAAAACAGATTCACATCGTCCAGACAGCCGGTGGCTATGATTTCCTGCGCACCGCCGGGGGTAAGTTCCTCGGCGTGCTGGAAAATCAGCTTCACAGTACCACACAACTGGTTCGTGATTTGTGAAAGAACCTTTGCCGCACCAAGCAGCATGGCGGCATGGGTGTCATGACCGCAGGCGTGCATCACTCCCGGTTTCTGGGAACGGAACGGCACATCGGTCTCTTCCTCAATCGGAAGTGCATCGATATCTGCCCGCAGTCCGATTACCGGCCCCGGCTTCTGTCCTTTAATAATACCCAGAACGCTGGTCCCGGCAGGGCGCACCACCTCAATATTGTCCATCGTTTTTAATACACTTTCAATATAGTCACTGCTTTCAAATTCCTGGAATGACAATTCCGCATGCTGATGAAGCCAACGGCGCCATTCAATGATTTTTCCTTCGTCAAGATACTTAAACCAGTCCATAAAACCCTCCTTCTTATATATTAGATTTTTAAATGATACATATAGCTATCTTGAAGAATGATTGTCGAATTTGTTCTTGTACATTAGAGCATCGGCATCTGCGACAATATCTTCTAATGAACGGCCGCTGCCAATCGGAATCGTCACGATGCCATAGCTGAACTGAATATGATAAGGCTTTTGGCCGGAGGCGTTGAATGCATCAAGGTACTTTTGAATCCGTTTCATAATCATATCCGCCTGTGCCTTATCACAGGAAAAGTAAATCAAAAACTCATCACCGCCCCAACGGCAGAGGATATCATGTTCCCGAATCGAGGACTTGAGAATATCCGCGGTGCAGCAGATCATCTCATCGCCAAGATCATGGCCGAAATTGTCATTGACTGATTTTAGCCCGTCCAAATCAATAAAGGCAAGGGCGGCAGAAGTAATCAAATTATCCAGCATATGCATGATCAGGGTCCGTCCGCCGATTCGGTTATAGATACCGGTCATGGCATCGGTAGTGGCGGAAAGCCGCAGCTGTTCTTCGTATTCTTTCTGTTTGGTAATATCGGTGGCAGTTTCAATATAAGCATCGCTGCCGTCAATCCACTTGATAATAGCGCCGCGAGTCAGATACCATTTATGATTGTGGAGATTGTAGACTTCCCAGGTGCGAGCGGCATTTTTTATGGGACCCTCTTCATCTACAAACGTCGCTATGGGGCACATATGGCAGTTGTGATTAAGGCCTTTTTCGTTGGTGCCCAGGATCTGGCAGTCCTTTCCGACAATATCCTCTTTGGGGATTCCAACCATTTCCGCCATAGTGTTATTGGTAAACAGAACCTCATGAGTCTCAATATTATTGACAAAGACCAGAGTATCGAAATTGTCAGTAACTGTCTGCATCACGTTCAGACTGTAATGCAGGCGGCGTTCGGTATTGCGCCGGGCCAACAGATTGGCCAGCATATCGGCAATATCGCTGAGCATTTGAATCTCATTCTGCGGCCATTTGCGATAATTCTCACAGTCGTCGAAACCCACATAACCAAGGGGTTCGCCGTGATACATAATTGGAATGACTGCCAGGGCTTTGATTCCTTGCGGCTCCAGAACAACCCGGTCATGTTCCGGCAGCTGCCGGATATCATCGGTAATAGCCAGACCGTTGTTAACGATGTAATCGTAGGAATAATCATCCTTGGGCAATAACTGCAGACTGTCAATTGCTGGTTCTACACCCAGCGCACACCATTCGTAGGTATTGGAAGTTAATTCCGGAAAAACCGACTCAAATATGTATGACCGGCTTACTTTGGTATAGGAACCGGCAAATTCCAGAAGCTGGTTGATGGCATCATCCGTACTTTCCGCAATATGTGAGATATGTAATGCTGTGGCCAGCGCCTCAGCACTGGCCTCGTTAATCGGCAGCGCCTGCGGTTTGATATAAAGAATCGTATATAATATTCCTTCAAGTTCCAGCGGATTGGCTGAGATGGAGACGTTTCGTGTTTCGCCGGAAGTCGAGGTAAGTGCTGTCGCAAAGTTGGAAACCGAACCATTGGCATCCAACAACTGACGAAACTCCGCTGAGGTTTGTTCATCACAGGTAAAAATGTCTGAAAGGGGGATCTTTTTCGTCATAATATTCTGATGCGGATTGAAATCCATCGGATTGAGCAGCAGCTTGGCCTGGCGGTTCTGATAGACAGCCAGTGCGCCATCTTGTTGACAGACCACCACCGGCGTATCAGTATGATGAAAAAATTGATCAAAAAATGCGTAATTCATAAAAATAACCCCCTTTAAGTTTCATATGCGAGAAAAAATGTAAGGCTAGTAATATTATTATAACAGATACGATAAAAAAAGATAGGGTCAATTGCAAAAACAAGCCGCTGAAGCAGAAGTTTCAGCGGCCTTGTTTCTTGTTACAATCCGGTAAATTACATACCGGTAAACTGACTTTTGAGTTTCTGGATTTTCTGCTCTTCGGCCTGCTCCGTCTGATACCAGCCTTTGGAAGACATTGACTTGAAGATGTCTTCCTGGATACTAAGGCTATCGTTTAAGGCCTGGCTAAATGTCTGATGAATATTTGCGGTAGGAGACTCAATCGTTCCATGCATATATAAATCACAAACGCCTTTGGTGGTATGGAGCAGGTTCTCCATAATACACTTGTCTTCCATGAATGTTTCCTCCTTACACTAGATTGTAGAAGCTGTCAAATAGCTGCTGGTGCTTCTGCGTCATCTGCTGCACCTTGTTTTTCAGTTCCGGATCCTGCAGATTCTGCAGCGCCTCCTGACACTGAGTTTTCAAAAACTGTTCATTGTTTAAAGCATCCTCGATATAATTTAATTCCTTCGGACTCATAATATATCACCTCCGAAGTCTAGTATGTACAAAATTAAAAAAAATATTAATAATCAATGCCCCGAAGTGCCACTTCACCCACATAGGGATTGACCACTTTACAAAAAGCCAGAAGCTCATCCCTGGTAAAGCTGTCAAAGCCATCCGGCTGCAGCACCAGGTCAGAAGCGGCATAATTTTGAATATAATAATGGGGACATCCGTCAATCCATGGTCCGATCTGGCGAAAATCTTCCAGATCATGCAGTCCCTTGACGGCGGTTGTGCGAAACTCATAGGGAAGAACGCCGGTTTTTAACCAGGCAATGCTCTTTTCAACCGGTGCTAAGGATAATCCCGGAGCACCGCATACCCGGGGATAATGGGACGGTGCTGCCTTGATATCTATAGCTGCATAATCAATCAGATGCCTGGCGGCCAGGTCGATCATAACCTCCGGACGAGTACCGTTGGTATCCAGTTTGACCAGCAATCCCAGTTCTTTAACAGCCGATAAAAAACCGGCCAGTGCCTCGGCCTGCAGGGTCGGTTCGCCACCGGTAATACAGACACCTTCCAGAATATTACGGCGTTTTTTTAAAAAAGCCAGAATTTCCTCCGGGGTAAACAATGGCGGGGTATTCGGATCCAGCAATTCACCATTGTGGCAGAAGGGGCAACGGAAATTACAGCCACCTAAAAAGATGGTTGCAGCTACATGGCCCGGGTAGTCAAGCAGGGTGGTTTTCTGTAATCCACAAATGCTGATTTTTTTCATAAATGCAATTCCTCGTTTTCTTTTCTATCGAATTCGTATATACTATATCATAGCACGGACAGAAGATTTGTGGAAGAAAGAACAAAATGAGGATGGGAATTTTTATGGCGGCAATTGCATCAGAGGAAAAGGATCGACAAAGGTATATGAAAGAGGCAATTCGGCAGGCAGGAAAAGCGGCAGCATTAGGCGAAGTACCGATCGGCTGTGTGATTGTCTGCGAGGGAAAGATTATCGGCCGCGGCTACAATCGCCGGATAGTAGATAAAAGTGTCCTGGCCCATGCCGAAATGATAGCGATTCGAAAGGCCTGTAAAAAAATGGGCGACTGGCGGCTGGAAGAATGTACCATGTATGTCACCCTGGAACCCTGCCCCATGTGTGCCGGTGCGATTGTACAAGCCCGGATTCCCCAAGTGGTAATCGGCTGTATGAATGCCAAGGCCGGATGTGCCGGATCAGTGCTGGATCTGCTGCATGAAAAGGGATTTAATCATCAGGCAGAGACAATTGTCGGAGTGCGGGGAGAGGAATGTTCCCGGATGCTGTCAGATTTTTTTAAAGCCCTGCGAAAAAAGAAGAATAAAAATGTTGGCGAAAAGGGCGACAAAATGGCGGCAGAGGACGATTTGGCCTTGACAAACCAAGTCCCCTAAGGTATACTTAACAAGCATTTTCAAATGCATTTAAGATTGTCAAAAAGCTTCCGTGCAGCCGGGGAGATGGCGGTGCCCTGTACCTGCAATCCGCCACAGCAGGGGTGATATCCCGCCTCGGATACGGTCTTGCAGGGCCGGCTTTGGTAAGCGGCGTTGACGTCTGGGTCTTACGCAACAGAAATCTACGAACCGTGTCAGGGCAGGAATGCAGCAGCACTAAGTGGAACCTTCTGTGTGCCGTGAGGGTGCCTGGGCCGAGCTGGCTGCCAGGGTAACGCCTGTGAGCCGTATACAAAGCGGGGTGCACGGATTTAAAAATAAGAAATTATAATCAGGCTGGGGAGCGAGTGTGCCCCGGCCTTTTTGTACTGCAAACCAGCCGCCAAAAACCAAAGTGTTGCCGTTATGCAGAATTTCCCCTTGCCCCGAATTTCATGTTGTATTATAATATCAGAATGGGTGTAGTATATTCTGTCCGGAGAAATCCGGAATTTTGACAAAGAAAGGGTGTGTATTCGATGAGAGTTGGAATGTTAACCAGCGGCGGCGACTGCCAGAGTCTGAATGCGACGATGCGCGGCGTAGCCAAGTCCTTGTACAATATATTCGATGACATTGAAATCATCGGTTTCGAAGATGGATATAAGGGTCTGATGTATGCGGATTATCGCGTGATGAAGCCTTCGGATTTTTCAGGCATTCTGACCATGGGCGGCACGATCCTGGGCACGTCAAGGCAACCGTTTAAACTGATGCGGGTTCCGGACGATGATGGCCTGGACAAGGTCGAAGCGATGAAGCATACCTATAAGAAGTTAAAATTAAAATGCCTGATAGTCCTGGGCGGCAATGGCAGTCAGAAGACCGCCAATCTGCTGCGGGGAGAAGGCCTGAACATCGTGTCACTACCAAAGACGATTGATAATGACCTGTGGGGAACCGATATGACCTTCGGCTTTCAGAGTGCCGTCAATCTGGCGACCAATGCCATTGACTGTATTCATACTACCGCTGCCTCTCACGGCCGTGTGTTTATTGTCGAGGTAATGGGGCATAAGGTCGGCTGGCTGACTTTACATGCCGGGATTGCAGGCGGTGCCGATATTATCCTGCTGCCGGAGATTCCGTATGATATTAACGTGGTGGCGGATGCTCTGCGCAAGCGTACCGGAGCCGGGAAGCGATTCTCAATTCTTGCTGTTGCCGAAGGAGCCATTTCCAAGGAAGATGCGGTATTATCCAAGAAAAACCTAAAGGAGAAGAAGAAATATGGTGTTCAGTACCCCTCGGTGGCATATGAAATCGGAGCCAGGATTACTCAGCTGTGTGGCCATGAGGTTCGGGTAACCGTGCCGGGACATACCCAGCGCGGCGGCATACCATGCCCGTATGACCGGGTGCTGTCGACCAGATTGGGAGCAGCAGCGGCCGGGCTGATTAAAGAACAAAAGTATGGCTATATGGTGGCGGTAAAGAATAATGATATTACTGAAGTACCGCTGGAGGAAGTAGCCGGCCGGTTAAAGTCGGTTGATCCGAATTGCCGGATGATTGAAGAAGCAAGACTGGTTGGAATCAGTTTTGGAGACAGATAAATAGAACAGGAGCGCAGTTATGTCATATATGGCGCTGTACCGCAAGTGGCGGCCGTCTACATTTGAAGACGTAAAAGGACAGGATCACATCGTCCAGACGCTTAAAAATCAAATAATTTCCCAGCGTATCGGTCATGCCTATCTGTTCTGCGGAACCAGGGGTACCGGTAAGACCAGTATCGCTAAGATTTATGCCAGAGCAGTGAATTGCAAGCATCCGTCGGATGGCAGTCCCTGCAATGAATGCGGAACGTGCCGGAGCATTCTGTCGGGGAGTTCGATGAATGTGCTGGAGATCGATGCGGCCTCCAACAACGGTGTGGAGAATATCCGGGAAATCCGGGAGCAGGTCCAGTACCCGCCGACCGACGGAACCTACCGCGTATATATTATCGATGAGGTGCACATGCTCTCGGCAGGAGCATTTAATGCCTTGCTGAAAACGCTGGAAGAACCGCCGCCTTATGTTATCTTTATCCTGGCGACAACGGAGGTTCATAAAATACCGATTACGGTGCTTTCCCGGTGCCAGCGATATGATTTCAAACGAATTACCATTGATACAATTGCCGCCCGTCTGACGGAGCTGACCACAGCGGAGCAGATCGAAGCAGAGGATAAGGCGCTGCGGTACATTGCCAAGGCGGCCGATGGCTCCATGCGAGATGCCCTTAGCCTGCTGGATCAATGTGTGGCTTTTCATTATAATACGACATTAACCTATGACAATGTTTTGGAAGTGCTGGGAGCTGTCGATGCCGGCGTGTTTAGTGAACTGCTGCGGGCTATTGTAGAAAAAGAAACGACCAGGTGCATTTACAAATTAGAAGATATGGTGATCCAGGGACGGGAGCTGGGGCAGTTTGTCACTGATTTCATCTGGTATCTGCGTAATCTGCTGCTGCTAAAGACGGCCAAGGATGCGGAGCAGATCCTGGAGATGTCGGAGGATAACTTAAAGCTGCTGCGGGAAGAAGCCCAGCTGATTGACGGGGAAACGCTGATGCGCTATATTCGGATTTTTTCCGAATTGTCCAATCAACTGCGGTATGCCACGCAGAAGCGGGTGCTGATTGAGCTGGCGATCATCAAATTGACAAAACCACAGATGGAGGCCAATCTGGATTCGATTCTCCAGCGGCTGAACGAACTGGAGGACCGCGTTGAAGAGGGCGTAGCACTTTCACCGGAAATGCTGCAGCAGGTGTCCCGGATGTCAGCAGCCGGCCTGGGGACCGGAATACCGGGGACGCCAGGGGGGAGCCAGGAGCTTTCCCAGGAAGCGGCGGTACCGGATCAAGTAGCGCTGCCGAAGGCTCAGCTGGAGGACTTAAAGCTGATCCGCAATGACTGGGGAAAGATCATCCGGGAATTAGGCGGAGCGAAGCGGCCCAGTTTTCGCGAAACGGTAGTGGAGCCCAGCGGCGAAAGCTGCCTGTGCATCGTCTTTGCCAATCCGGACAGTTACGCCATCGGAAGCCGTCCGACCGTGGTCGGTGAGTTGGAAGAATATGTCCGCGAGACTTACGGAAAAGAGCTTTATTTTAAAACAAGAATGAAAAATACCGGCGAGCGGTTGAATACGATCTATGTTAGTGACGA
>Ga0153924_1001417_pt1 | contig 12002 bp, 10 predicted proteins | sample TSNJ008MetaG_FD_104709 | JGI IMG/M metagenome (GOLD analysis project Ga0153924, IMG submission 104709) | Attine ant fungus gardens microbial communities from New Jersey, USA - TSNJ008 MetaG | ecosystem: Host-associated > Fungi > Mycelium > Unclassified | place: USA: New Jersey, Wharton State...
AGGATGAAGATCCGCCGCGGTTCCGATGCCTTCAATGGTCTCAATCGCAGCATAATCCCTCACTCTGCTCATCTTCGTTACACAGGAGCGGGTAACCTTTCCGTCAACAATGACATTACAGGCACCACAATGCCCTTCCCCACAACCAACCTTACAGCCGGTTAAAAGAAGCTGTTCCCGAAGCACACTCGCCAGACTTTTCTCGCCGTCGACGATGATGGTCTGCTCCAATCCATTAATCATGACTGGTTTTTTAATCATAAAATCCTCCTTTTCTGATTTTTTAAAAAAAGTATAGGGTAAACACGAATCTTGTGATAATATAATATCATCTGCATAGAAGGAGGTATTGCCATGAATCATTCCCTTTCACCACAAGAGCTTGCCAATACAATTTCAGCCATCATCTTAAATAGTAACCTGACTGACGAAGAGCACTGGTTTCATATGAAAGAGCTGCTTCTTGATGCGCTGGACCGCGCTGCCGGCACCCTTTTTGATCCCCCTGAACTTGACCAGGTGCAGGCCGATATTGTGACCCTTCACGCCGTTGATCTTAATTCCGGCCAGATGATCAGGCGAACCCTTCCGCTCACATTGATCGAGAATCACAATGCCTTAAGATTAATTGGTGAGACGCTTGACGGTCACCCCTCTGAAATTGTATTTCTTTCCGAATCAGCCTCCCAAAAAGTAGTTGAATTAACTGGGCACGGACAAGATAAGCCCCGCTGCAAATGACAAATATTAACTTTACACCATACTTAGATTATAAAGAGTGTCATGAATAAATGCAACATCATTTGTCACTCTTTTCCTTTTTTCATTATTCTTTTTTGAGAATAATGTTAATTATTATTTTAATTATGAGTCTATTACATAAATGAGGTGCTATATATGAGCAATTATGATTTTTCAATTAGAATACGGGTCAAAAAGATCGACAGTCCCATTGATTTTTCATTTGGCAAAGGCGTTGCCGGATTACTTACGGAGATTGAAACATGTTCCTCTTTAAATCAAGCCGCCAAAAATATGGGCATGGCATACAGCAAAGCCTGGAAAAAAATGAAAGAGACCGAAAAGCATCTGGGGTTTCCCCTGATTGAACGGCTTGGTGCCAGAGGATCGAAGCTGACCGAGGAGGGACGGATGTTTCTGGATTACTATCGGCAGGCAGAAGCTGCCGCCCTGAAAGCAATCGAAAAGGTTTATATCGATTTATAACGCCTCGTAATATTCCTTTCCCTCCAGGGTAAGCCGGCTGCCGCCCCTTCCCTTTTGAACTTTTACCAATCCCTTTTTCTCCATGTCTTTCAGGATATCCCGAATTTCTTTTTGGGATAATAAAAGATACTGTTCTTTTGCTCTTGTCAGTAATTTTTCTCTGCCGATAAACTGATTTTGCTCCGCTGCCAGATAAAGCTGTTCCAGAACGAAGGCAAAGGGCGAAATCTGTTCTTTTCGTCTCTCCTTCTTCTCTGCACATGGAGACTTGGGTATTCGGCTGCGAAAAATAGTCGGCGGCAAATCCTCCATTTCAATGATCTGTTTTCCGGTATAAACAAAATATTCCACCGTATTATGTAATTCCCGGACATTCCCCGGCCATGAGTAACAGGTCAAGAACTCCTTCGTTTCTTCCGACAACTGAAAGTCAGCCCGAATTTCCTTTTTAAAATGGTCAATTAAAAGAAACAAATCCGTGCCCCGTTCATGTAAGGGCGGTACGATTACCGTCAGCGTATTCAGGCGGTAATACAGATCCTTGCGGAAGCTTCCGTCCGCCACCTTCTGCTCCAGAGATTCATTGGTTGCGGCAACAATTCTGACATCAACACTGATGATACTGCTGCCGCCTACGCGCATGATTTCACCTTCCTGCAAAACCCGCAGCAGCTTTACCTGCATAGCCGGGCTCATTCCTTCTACTTCATCAAGGAACAAGGTGCCGCCGTGAGCAAATTCGAACAGACCGGGGCGTCCGCCTTTCCTGGCTCCGGTAAATGCCCCTTCCTCGTAGCCAAAAAGCTCACTTTCCAACAGATTTTCCGGCATTGCCGCTACATTAATGGCAATAAAGGGACCCTTGCTCCGGTGGGAAGCAAAGTGTACTGCATGAACCAGCAGCTCCTTGCCGGTTCCGGTTTCACCGACAATTAAAACCGGACTTTCGGTAGCTGCCATCCGCTTTAAGATCTCCTTTGTGCGGCAGATACAGTCGGACTCTCCGATTACATCATCAAAGGTATATTTGGCGAAATGTCCTTTTTTTAGCAATTGGCTCCTTAGTTCATTCTGCCTGGATTCCAGCTTGCTGAATTCCTGCAGGGTGGCAAAGGCACCAATGCATTCATTCTGCCTAAGAACCGGTATCACGGCAATGCTTACGTTTACACCGCCTAATTTGATCACTTTCGGCGGAAGCTCTTTCTTGTCCTTTAAGACGCTGTAAAAGGGAATATAAGGAAAGACCTTTTCCCCATAGCTGCCGATGGAAACATACTCCGCAATCTTGGCAATCTGACAGGCTTTTTTGTTGCAGGCAAAGATTTCGCCCTTTTCATTGACCCCGACCAGCCCCTCATCCAATATTTCCATTAAAATATGGAATTGACTTTCCAGCCTGCGGGAACGGGCATAGATCTGGTCAAAGCTGTAATTGTCCGTTGCCATCGCCTGGAAATAATCCTGAAATTGCTTCGTTTCCAGCAGCTGTTCAAGGCCCAGGCGCAAGGCAATTTCAATCATCATCCCGGAGGTGCAGGAGCGGTGCCCGATATTTAAAACGTTTTTCACGGTCGGTGGGACGTATCTTTCCTCATCTGGAGTTACCGCCATATCCACCGGTTCTTTCAACACAGCACCGGGATAAAACGGGATAAACTGAATATGGTTTACCCCCAGCTGCTCAAGCTGGGCTATCGCTTCCCGGGCCATGGGGTCGGTCATATTGACAAAAAGTGCCCGTGTTCCTTTGGGTATCGTGCTAAGGCTGCGCAGCGTACTCCAGCGGTAAGACATCTCAATTCCCATAGTCAGGCTGTCGATGGGAACATGACGGGCCACCTCTTCCGCGGAACCATAGGCATCGGTAGAAATCGCAAACAGATCGGCTTTGGGCAGCTTTCCCATAGCCGAACCGTCACGCACGCTATAGGCTCTGACCTCGACATACTCGCCAAACAGTTCTCTGATTTCTGTTGCATAAAATTCTCCTGCCCTGGGATCCAGTGCTACAACTGATAATTTCTTCTTCATACTTCCACCATTTTTTCCTCATATGCTGATCCATGCTTTGTCTGAATCACAACTCGACTTCTATATAATAAATATAACTGAAAAAACAGATACGGGCAATAAAAAAATACGGATGCTGCAAACGCAAATTGCAGCATCCATGATTCGGATTGACTTTTTATCCTTCCAGAACCTTGTTGATATCCATGGTCACTTCATTGTCTTCCAAGATAAAGCAGGGAACTCCCAGACGTTCGGTTCCTCTGATCTCCTCATAAAGAACATTCGTATCCCGCAGTTTTAAGTAATCCTTTAAATCCGCATGGCAGGACAGGATATCCTTAAAATCAAGATCTGCTCCAGCAGCAGAAAGCTTGTTCAATGCAGCTAAGGTATCCGGACAGAGATGGCTTCCGATGACAGTTACTTTCATTTGTTTTCCTCCTGAATTTATGTTGTTTGTTGTAGTTTTTCCTGCTCTTTCTTGAGCAGCCAATCTTTGCCTTCCACCAGACGTGTAATAATCATAGAAGCAATCGTATCACCTGAGGAATTGAGGCAGGTAGCTGCCGGGTCCACCAGAAATCCGATGGTGGCAATCAGGGGGAATGCTTCCCCGGGGAAACCAAAGAGACTGACGATCAGCATTTCCCCGACCAGACCGCCGCCGGGAGCGCCGGATAATACAAAAGCACTTAAAATTGCCACTACAATCGACATGGCATAGGTTCCTGCTCCGGTAAACGGCATCTGGAACACGCCATATAAAAAGGCGATTTTGGTAATGGCTGACAGCACGGAACCATCCATATGCATGGTAGCGCCCATCGGCAGAACGATATTCGAGATATCTTCCGGAACTCCGATTTCCTTACAGGCTTCCATATTCGCCGGAATAGAAGCCACGGAGCTCTGTGTGGCAAAGGCTGTAACCGCAGGCTTGAAGATACTTTTCAGCATTTTTTTGACACCAAGCTTGCCGGCGGCAAAATATGCATAAAGGGGGTAGAAAACCACTCCATAAACCAAACACATCGGATAGTAGATCAGCAATGTACGTCCGTAATCGCCAATCAGCTGGGGTCCCAGCTCACCGATCAGATTTGCAAAATAAGCGCCCAGTCCGATTGGAGCAATCTTCATGATCATTCCCACCATCTGCATAATGACGCGGTTCATATTCTCCAGCAAGCGGCCGACCGGACTTTCTTCCCCACCGCATGCGGATACGGCCAGCCCGGACATAATCGCAAATACAATAATCGGCAGCATGTTTCTGCGGCTGAACAGGCCGGAGAAATCATCAACAGTTAAGGACCCTACAATCATCGAGCTGACGCTTGCCGCTTCCTCCATCTCCGCACTTGTCAAGGCAATCGTAGTATTGGCAGCCGGCGACCAGATATTCACCACCACCAGAACCAGAACCGCGGCAAAGCAGCCGGTGACGATAAAGGTCAGAACCAGATTGCCCAGGATTTTACCCAGTCGTTTCATATTCATCATACTGCCGACAGCCGTTGCAATGGACACAAATACCATTGGAACGACGATAGTAAACATCAGATTAATAAAAATGTCGCCTAAAGGCGCAAATACAGTTGCCTTTTCCCCCATTATAACACCCAGGATAGCTCCGACAATAATTCCCCCAAGTAACGTAAGGGAAGAACCATAGTTAGCCCAAAATTTTTTCTTATCCATATGTACCCCTCTCCATCTTTCAAAAAATCGGCTTTATTTTATAAAGTATCGACTGCTTCTTTTAACTGTTTTAGTGCCTGCTCCAGCACAGAACGCGGACAAGCCGCATTGAGCCGCATATAACCGGTAAGACTGCGCCCGAACGTGTATCCTTCATTAAAACCTAAGCCGGCTTTCTGAATCATGAACTCACGAAGCTCTTCGTTGCCCATATTCAGCTCCCGGCAGTCCAGCCAGACCAGATAGGTAGCATCCGGAATGTTGGGTTTAATTTGGGGAATGTTTTCTGCAAAATAATTCTGAATAAAATCAAAGTTCCCGGAAAGATAAGCCAACAGCTGTGTCAGCCACTCCTCACCTTCTCTGTAAGCAGCCTCCATCGCTACGGAGCTGAAAGCGTTATTTCGGTGAATATCCATATTCATCCAGAAACGGTCAAACTGCTGCTTCATTTCCTTGTTGGGGAAGATGTTGGCAGAAGCCTGAAGACCGGCCAGATTGAAGGTTTTTGTTGCCGATACACAAGTAACAATGTGATCGGCAACCGTTTTCGAAATTTTTGCCGTAGGTGTATGTTTCTTTCCGTGGAAGATCAGATCAGAATGTATTTCATCCGATACGAGCAGCACATCATTGGCTGCGCAGATTTCCGCCATCCTTTTCAGCTCCTCAGGCTCCCATACGATGCCAAGGGGATTGTGCGGGCTGCATAAAAGGAAAATTTTACATTCTGCGGCTTTTTTTTCAAAATCAGCAAAATCAATATGCCATGTTCCATGTTCTTCAACCAGTTGATTTTCGACCACCACACGGTCCCAGGCTTCCGTAATGTCATAAAATTCCGAATAAACCGGGGTCTGAATTAAAATCTTATCCCCAGCCTGGCTGAAAATCTTAATTATCGCCGACATTGCCGGAACCACGCCCAGGCTCCAGCTCATCAGGGATACATCCACATCCCATTGATTCCGCCGCCATTCCCATTCCTTAATGGCCTCAAAGTAGCTGTCCGGCCGGGAAGTATACCCCCAGATACCTTCTTCGGCCTTTTTTTTGCATGCATCGATAATCGGCTGCGCAGTCCGGAAATCCATATCCGCGACCCACAAAGGAATCACATCATTGGTACCGAATTTTTTCATCCGCTCATCATACTTGGCCGCCCGGTTTTCACTGCGATCAATGATTTCATCGAAATCATATTTCATATAAAACCCCCTTTCTTCACTGCTTTTCTTGTTTTGCAGTGGATGCTATTATATAAAGCAAGAACCATGCCAATATTTTTTTCGCCCATTTCGTGATCCTATGGCATTTATTTATGAATGAAATCTGGTTTAATTGGTTTATCTGGTTGATAAAATGGTCATTATGTGCATTTTAACCACTTCAAACATATTTTTACTAAACAAATACAGCCTTGGGCTTTTTGAGGAAATTGGCATGCTTTTTGCTCTATATATAAGCAAACCCTGAAAGGAGCTTGGCCAATGTTAAAAAAAGAAAATCTATTAACCTTATTAAGACAGGAAGTAGTACCTGCCCTGGGATGTACCGAACCGGTTTGTGTGGCATTAGCGGCAGCGGATGCTTATCACGCGATTGGCGGTAATATCGTTTCTATAAAAATGGAGGTAAATGCCGGCATTTACAAAAATGGAATGTCCGTTGGAATTCCCGGATTCGACCGCGTAGGCATCAAGTATGCAGCCGCTCTGGGAGCGGTTATCGGAAATCCCGAAAAGAAATTGGAGCTTTTGGAGGATATTACCCCGCAGATCAGCCAGGAGGCGATAAAAATCGTCGAAGACAGCCATGTTGTAGTGATGATCAAGCCTGATGAAGCGCAGCTATATGCACGGGCTGAAATCATCACTACTGCCGGAATTGGCATCAGCGAAATCCGCGGCACTCATGCTAATATTATTTTTACTAAACGAAATAATGACGTGATTTGGCAGAAGGACTATTCCGGCGATTCGGACGACTCCCTGCATGAGCTGCTAAAAGTTATGAGTATCGCCGAAATCCGTAAGCTGATTGAACAGTGCGACGAAGAAGAGCTTTCTTTTTTGGCAGACGGTGTGGAAATGAATGAAAAGCTGGCTGACTATGGACTGGAGCATTCTGTGGGAATTGGTATTTCTTCTGCTTTGCAGAAAAGGATGACGGAAGATATCATGGGCAACAATTTATTCAGCCGGACGATGCTTCGTGTCGCCAGCAGTGCGGAAGGCCGTATGAGCGGCTGCCCCTATGCCGTGATGAGCAGTGCCGGCAGCGGCAATCATGGCCTCACCGCCATCCTGCCGGTCGCGGAAATGGCCCGTCACTTAAATTCTACCAAAGAAGAGCTGGTCAAAGCACTGGCATTTTCCCATACTCTGAACGTATATATCAAGCTCTTTACCGGCAAGCTGTCCGCCACCTGCGGCTGCGGAATATCCGCCGCTACCGCCGCATCGGCAGCAATGGTATGGCTGATGGGGGGAGATGACCGTCAGATCAGCAGTACTATTATCAATATGAGCGGCAATTTAACCGGTATGATTTGCGACGGCGGTAAGATCGGATGCGCCTTAAAGCTTGCTACCGCATCGAATGCGGCATTAATGTGTGCTTATCTGGCGATGTCTGATGTAGTGCTGCCGCCGTCAGACGGAATCTGCGACACAACTGCCGAACAGGTGATCAGAAACATGGGACAAATCAGCAGCCCCGGCATGGTTGAAACCGATCGGATCATTCTCTCTATTATGATGGAGAAGGATCAGAAATAAATCGAGTTATAAATCATTCCTTTCAGACTTTCAATTGACAGCCAAAAACCGACATGATATGATTGAAGTCTACGAAACGTGAATTGCAAGGAGGCAGTCGCCGATGCTCGCTCACCCATCACCAAACCCAAAGAAACCCATTAAAAAAGCATCATTTAGCACAATTATCGTGTTTCTTTTTGCTTTGTCTTTATGTCTTTCTTTAGTTTCGATTATGGTTCTGAATAGAAGCAGGGTCGAAAAGCTGACAATGGAACAGCTGATTCTTGAAAAAAGCATTAAAATTAATGATGTGATGTCAAAACTGCTATACAAATCCCAAATGCTTTCCACTCTGGTTTTACAAAGTAATGGCGAGGTAGCAAATTTTGAACAGATGACGGCTACCATCATTGACGATCCGGCGATCATGAATCTCCTGATCGCACCGGACGGCGTGGTATCCGATATTTATCCGCTTGAAGGCAACGAAGCGGTACTCGGGCTGGATTTTTTCGCCGAAGGCGCGGGCAACAAGGAGGCCGTTCTCGCGATGGAAACCGGCCAGCTTGTGTTAGGCGGACCTTTTGACAGTGTTGCCGGAAGGGAAATACTGGTAGGCCGGCAGCCGGTGTACATTGACGGACCCGACGGTGAAAAGCACTTTTGGGGATTGGTTTCGGTTACGCTGAAATACCCGGAAGCTCTGGACGGGGCAGGACTTAACGAACTGATTATCCAGGGCTTCGCTTATGAAATGTGGCGGATCAACCCCGATACCGGCGAAAAGCAGATCATTTCCCATAGCGGACACAATTATAACCGAAATATTAACTATATCGAAAAACACATCCCGCTTATGAATGCCGATTGGTATTTCCGCATTTTACCTGTCAAGGCATGGTACGAATTTCCTGAAACATGGATATCTGTCCTCATCAGCATCTGCCTAAGCTTTTTGATTGCCGCTGTGATCCAGAACAATCAGGATTTAAAGGCAATGAGGGATCAATTAAAAATATTGTCAAACACCGACCCACTGACCGACATATATAACCGCCGCTATTTTATGGAAGCCGTTACCCTTCAGATGGACAGAGTCCGGAGAACCAACAGTGAATCTTACATCATCCTGTTCGATTTGGATTGCTTTAAAAGAATCAATGACCAATATAATCATCTGACCGGAGATGCGGTCCTGAAGGAGATCACTGTGCGCGTTGCCAGAACACTGCGTTCCTACGATCTGTTTGCCCGTTATGGCGGTGAAGAATTCATCATTTTTGCATCCGAAATTGACCAGGTGTCCATCATCCGTCTCGCGGAGCGCATCCGTCAGGATATTGCAGGGATGCCGTTCGATATTAAGGGCACCGGCATATCGGTCACCATCAGCCTGGGCATCGCTCCGGCGGCTCCTGTAAATGAAATGGAAACCGCTATCACCCTGGCTGATAATGCTCTTTACAAAGCGAAAGCGGAAGGGCGCAACAGGAGCGCGTTTTATGATGGGTGGGGTTATTTTACAATTCCTTGAATGCTTTTACAAATTAAAACTACTTAGACTGCTCAAACAACCACTCCTTAACTCCCGGCAGATTATAAGCGATACGCCAGGTATACCGATGATTACCACTCAGTTTATTCCCATCGGAATCAAGACGGCCTTCACCGCTATTAATCCGGCAGTAGAAAAGATTGGTATCTTGTGAAAACAGCTCATTCATATCCTTAGAAAGGGTTTCCTGATCGGCAGTGGCATCCATGTTTTTCGTTGCAACCACTGCTCCTGCCGCTTCCCATGCTTCCGCAACCAGATTCATTGACTTTGTTGCCGGATCATCTTCCGAGGTAAAGACCAATATATTGGAATCCTTGAGCGGCACCAGTTCCTGTGCATCCCATTTGCCGGCGATGCAGTATGCAGCAGCAAACAGGTCCGGATCCTTCGTCATCATAATGAACGAGTTCATGGCTCCCATAGACTGTCCGGTCGTGTAAATGCGACCGGTATCAATCGGATATTCTTCGGAAAGACTCCGAACCAGATTCATGGTTCCTTCCACATAGTTTTCATAATATTCCCAGTAATCATTGATAAATTTGTCATCATAAATCATCGTCACCACAAAACAGGGGTTTTCCGCCTGCCACTCTTCCTCCGCCCAGACAATGCCGCCATTGCCCTGTGTCAGTACGACCTCCCAGTCCTTGCTGACCGCTCCGGCATCTGGCATAAACAGAACCAGCGGATACCTGGTATCATCCGCGGTCTCACCGTTACGATAAGACTGTGGCTTAAAAATATTGTAATGCAGAACCACCTTCCACTCCGGATCCGTATAGAAATGATTGCTCTCAAACTCACTGCGCACTAAATAAATCTTATCCCCTTTCGCCATGATCCCACTGCTGGCCGCTGTGGATACTTCCTGGCTGCTGGCCGCATAAACCGTTCCGTCGGTTGCCTGAATGTCTTTTAACTGGACGACCGTCGCCGTATCCGTGGTAACATAATCGTCTACCCGTCCATCGGTCGCCTGGCTGTCCTCAAGCAGCGGATTCTGTACTTCCAACTTAAGAATAACACAATTTCCTTCCACATCTTTATCCGTTTTGGCAGCTTTATCATTGGTATATGCGGCAATCACGTTCCGGTCTTTCACCTCAAAACAGTCGGGGGAAATACTGCCTGCATCAATTGGCTTTTCGTACTCTACCACAACATTGGTAACTTTCTGCCCGTCGGAAAAGATTTCACTGATGGTCTTAATGTTCTTGATTGCAACGGCAGCCTTTTCCTCGGGAGAATGAGTTGTCTCGGCAGCCGATCCGCCTTTCGATTGTGTGGAATTACAGGCAGAAAGCGATACTATGGCCATTCCCAGAAACAAAGCAAAACTTTTATTAAACTTTTTCATTTAAGAATTCTCCTATTCATTGACTACCTACTCATTTTACGGTATGATGGATCTTATCAAACAGACTACAGGTGTGATTATGGAAAACAGATACATCAAAGAATTCGTTTCCCTTGCCGAAACATGCAATTTCCAGGAAACCGCAGAAATTATGCACGTCTCACAATCAGCGCTTTCAAAACATATCAAAAAAATGGAAGAAGAACTTGGGGTGTCCCTGTTTGACCGTTCAACACGTACCGTCAAACTGAACAAATACGGAACCGAGTTTTTGAAATATGCCAAACCCATTGCCCAACTCTGCAACGATTATGAATCGGCGATCTATGCGTTGCGCACCGGCAGTAACAACAAGCTTTCCGTCGGTTTTCAGGCGCGCCTGGGGCAATATGGAATACTTGAGATGCTCTCCGATTTTTCTCAGCTTTACTCTTATATAAACCTGAATATGGATGAAAGCAACCGTCCGATGGAACTGCTTCGCGCCAAACAATGTGATTTCATTTTTGCTGCGGAATACGAGCCCCGGGATCCCGATATCGAACAGCTCTTATACCGGGTGGACCACCTGGTCGCGGTATTTCCACTGGATCATCCGCTGGCTCATGAGACTTTTGTTACCCTCCAGCAGCTCCGCGATGAAAACTTCGTCATGCATGAAGATATTCCCGGAAATACCTCCATGGAGACGCGTAAATTCCGAAAGCTCTGTCTGGAATCCGGCTTTGAACCCAAAACAGTTATGACGGTCAGTTTTACGTCCAATATTGTCAGACTTGTCGGCAAAGGTGTGGGGATTGCGGTGATGAACCGGGCCCATGCACCCAGCGACATTGATTCGAATCCGGCGTATAAAAAGATTTCCTTTGTTGATATTCATCCGCTTATCCCATTTAAAATAAGCGTCTTATATTATAAAAAGCACAAACGGGCCAAGGCCGCACAGGATTTTATCCAATATATAAAAGATCATTCCCAAGATCAGGCGGTCGAATGATGTTTGTGGGATCCATGATGTTTTCCATGTCTATGCTCAAGCTCTCCGGCACGGCAGCAGGAAACAAAGTGGCCGGGCATCAATTCCCGCAGCTGCTGTGGCTCCTTGCATGCCTGCGTTGCATATGGACAACGCCGCCGGAAACGGCAGCCTGGTTTGGGGTCGATCGGCGAGGTCAGTTCACCTTCCAGCATGATCCGCTTTGGTTGTCCGCCCAAATCAGTGGTGGGGATTGCCGACAATAATGCCTGTGTATAGGGATGGAGCGGCTCCTCAAACAACGCTTTGGTCGGGCTGGTTTCCACCAGCTGTCCCAGATACATAACCGATATATTGGTGGAGATGTGGCGTACCACCGACATATCATGGGTGATAAACATA
>Ga0153924_1001418_pt1 | contig 12002 bp, 14 predicted proteins | sample TSNJ008MetaG_FD_104709 | JGI IMG/M metagenome (GOLD analysis project Ga0153924, IMG submission 104709) | Attine ant fungus gardens microbial communities from New Jersey, USA - TSNJ008 MetaG | ecosystem: Host-associated > Fungi > Mycelium > Unclassified | place: USA: New Jersey, Wharton State...
GAAACGACACGCGATTTGTACAAGCAGGGAATGGCGGCTTTCGGCGGTATCGCGCCGACATACCATATCGCCCTGCTGGACAAGCCGACCATCGTATGGGATTTCTATTCGCTGCTGCTCGGCATACAGATGATGTTCAGCTTTATGCTGACGGACGACAAGAAGCCGCTCCGCTGCTGCCGCCATTGCCAGAGGGTATTTATGGCGGGACACCCAAACGCCGCGTTTTGTTCTCCCCGCTGCAAAAACCAGTACAATGTTTACAAGAGCAGAGACAAGAAAAAGGGTGAGGATTAGGGGCTATATACGCCCCCCAAACGCGCCAAAACCGCGTTCGAGGGGTAGGTAAGGGTTTTATTATTACCCTGCCCGGTTTTGAGGTTTGTGGCGTGACATAATGCCTGTGTCCATGCGGGTTTGCGGGCTGTAAAATACTGCTAAATTTCTACATCGGACTGTCACGGTTTTGTCGTCACTCACGCCGATATTAATAATCTGAAAATGAGGAGACGATTACTGTGTTTATTTCAGGAATATCCATTGGGAATTACAGATTGTTCGGTTCCGATCCATTATTTGTGATAAATGACTTTAATGTGCCTGATGGCGATACAGAGGGTTCAGGTATAAATGTCTTTGTTGGAGAAAATGGTTGCGGCAAAACAACACTCCTCGAAGCACTCTCATTGCCAATTTTGGAATATAAAAGCGATAGTTTTGCGCTTGAGGATATGAATAATCCTCAGAAAAGCGTAAATATCTCTATTTTTGCGGAAAAGAATTTTTCGGTAAAAGGTACTATGCCAAAGGGAGATTTTGAAGCAAAAGCCTTTGACTTTAAGGCGGGAGTTAGAACAAGAGGCACTTAAGCCTACCTATCTTCAATCGTTGTAACAGATCAACTTTTTATTAAGTCGGACCCCAATAAACCTAAAGACGGTAGTCCAGATTTGAGAGTGAGTGTGAATAACCCATTCTCGGGAAAGCGTTTTAGCGAGAATGATATTATCTTTCTTGACAAGAATAGGTATTATCAAACGAAAACTGGGAGCTTTAACCAGACGAGATTTGACCGTTTGATGGAGGATTTCGATTATCAATATATTAAGGGCAGCACCGATATTGCCGATATAAATGCTGTTTTCTCATCCGAAGTCAAAAAAGTTAAGGTGTCAAATGATTTTTTGACAGAAGCAATAAATGAATTTCACTCTATCACTGGTATAGCTGTAAAATTGGAATTTATAGAAAACTATCACCCATTCAAATATGCTGCCTTTGCCCAGAAAAAAGACAATAATCAACAGATTAAGCTGGGGGCTTTGGGTTCCGGCTATGAAATGATCTTTTCACTTGTGTACTCATATCATATGGCTCGTCAGAGCGGAAAGCAGTTAATAGTGTTAATAGATGAGCCAGAACTGCATATGCACCCAGCGTTACAAGAGCGATTAGTGGCATTTATTTTGAAAATATCCAAAGACTCTCAAGTATTCATGTCCACGCACTCATCATTGCTTATCAAACAGCTTTCCCAAAATGATAGAGTTAAAATAATGATTCTAAAGAAAGATGATCATCCTCTTTCTTTGGAAGAAAGAAAGCTTCCGTATTTTTCATCAAACGAAACGAACTATCTTGCTTTTGGCCTTGCGACAGAAGAATATCATAATGAATTATATGAGTTTTTGAAAAGCAGTCACGGTGAGCAACAAACTTATAAAGCGTTTGATAATACTTTTTTTGTTCTGGGAAAAAAAGAACCTAAAACATCTCCGTGGATGGGACACCCGAATGAAGTAAGCATACATACCTTCATACGAAACCAAATACACCACTCAGCAGATAATGGAAAACCAAATATGGATGCCCTTAAGATGTCAATAATAAAAATGCGGTCTTTTATTGATGTTTAAGGTTAATACCTATTTGTTTTTACGCTTTATAAAAGATAAGCGGAGACGGAAGTACCGTCCCCGCCGGATGGGGTAGCAAAACGTGACCCTATGATATATTCGATTATCGCCCCCTCCGGCTGCGCCGCCTCAAACTGCTACGGATGAACCAGCCGCCTTTACGGTATTAGAAGAAGTGGAACTCCTTCCTTTACAGCATATATCCTCATAAAGGCTTTCAACAAGCGTGTCCAGTTTTACAATACGCTTGCGCTGCGCATCGATTTCTCCATGATACGCCGCACGGCAGGAAAGGGTTTCACTTTCTTGCGCGGAGGCAAGGGCATCAATGATTGCGTCCTCATGGCACTCTACTAGCTTGGCGTGGGTGCGGATGTGGTCGAGAACAAGTGTTACCAGCGCATTTTCATAGATGGAATGGCAGTTGCAGGCGGCTTTTCCGCTTCGGGAGTAGTTGCCGCAAATGTAGGATATATAACGAACCTCGGTGCCGTCCTTATGCATCGCCCGTTCTACGTTTGCCTTCATCTTAAAGCCGCAGTCCGAGCAGACGAGAAGTCCCGTAAACAGATTGCGTTCGCCGTCCGCTCTTTTATGCGGAGCGTAATTCTTCGCCGTTAACGCCTGAACCTGATCCCAAAGCTCACGGTCAATAATCGGCTCATGCGTACCGTCACAGCGTATCCATTCTTCTCTTGGCTTGCTGACCAGCTTGTGGTTTTTGTATAACACTGAGCCGCATTTTCCCTGAACGAGGTTGCCGATGTCCGCCTCGTTATTGATTATAACCCTGATTGTGCTTGCGTTCCAAAGTCCGTTGGTTTTGCAGGGGTTTGGGCTGTTTTTGTTCTGATACTCCTTCGGTGACGTAATACCTTCCTCGTTGAGTGTCAGTGCGATTGACCTCCCGCTTGTCCCCGCCGCCCGCATACTGAAAATCCTGCGGACGATGGGAGCTACCTTCTCATCGATAATCAGGTGATGGCGGTTCTCCGGGTCTTTTTTGAAGCCGTAGAGGGCGTAGGTTCCCATGAACTTGCCGTTTTCCGCGCTGATTTGCTTGGCGGCGCGGACTTTTTTACTGGTTGTTTTGCTGTGCTGTTCATTGAACCAATTCCGAAACACCATCATCTCATCGAGCTTCTCATTGAGGGAAATAAGCTCACAACCGTGCTCCGGAAGAAAAACCTCCGCCAGATTGCCGACTTCAAGGTAATTCCTGCCCAGACGAGATAAATCCTTTATTAATACAGTGTTGATGTACCCCTTCTTCACGTCTGCCATCATGCGTTGGAATGCGGGACGGTTCTGATTCGTACCCGAAAATCCGTCATCGACATAGACTTCCTTTAATTCCCACCCCATTTCTTTAACGTGCTTCGTCAGCATGAGCTTTTGGTTTTCAACGCTGACCGATTCTCCCGCCCGTTCGTCCTCGTTAGATAGCCGGACGTAGATACCGACCTTGTGTTCCTTTTGGTTTGCCATAATCTATTCCTCCTGAAAATGGCAAACACAGGGTCGGCAGTAGGATTTGCACTACAATAATTATAGCGCGCAATCCGCAATAATGCAGCCCCCAAATATGCGTTTGCCGGAAATATTTTAAATATCTACATGGAGATTGTTTTCCTCACGCAGGATTTTCCGAACGGTCAAGTCCTCCAGAGCCTTGCCGAGGTCGAATTTGCCCAGATATACGTTGGTGACACGGTAGAGAGTTTTCTCGAACTCCTGCTCACGGTAGGTAGTGGTTACATTGCTGTCTGCGGGGTTTAATGTTGTCATATTTTCCATTCGTTATCCTCCCGATTAAAAACTACAAAATCCAATCCCATACCCGTATGGCAGAGATTGCAGGCTTCCTTATGCTCCTGCCAGCCGCGTTTGACGAGTATGTACCCTGCGTTACGAAAATTCGATTCACAGCGGTGGCAGAGGGAAAGGATAAGCGGTTTTTCGATGATGCCGATGCTGACGGAAAGCGCCTTATCTAGCCGCTCCATAGCTTTGTCATCCAGAGCGCCGATGTAGTTTCCAAGCCGCAGGCGGTCTATGGTGCGGATTTGCTCCGTTAGGATAATGGAATCCTGCGAAATGCCGCACTTGCCGGAGTACAGCTTTACATGGGTAGGCAGTGGGTTTTTTATGAGTTTGGCGGTGATGGGCGCGACAACAACGGTGGGGCTGTGTTTGTTTCCTACTTCATTTTGGCAAATCACCACAGGTCGGTTGCCCTTCTGCTCCGAGCCTACGGTGGGGTCGAGGTTGGCGTAATAGATTTCTCCGCGCTTGATTGTCTTTTTCATATTCAGCAGCTTCTTATTAATGATGAATTGTCTTTGATCAAAAACACAAGCATATGCAGGGGCGAGTGTGGGCTTCATAACGAGGCAACCGCCCCTGCACATGGTTTCTGCATTTGATTTACCGTTATATTTGCCACGCACCCCTAACGGAGGGAATATACCAAGCTGCCGATTGACTGTCGGCATCATAGCCCCGCCGCACTGTCGTTTGTAAGACAACAAGTGAGGCAGGGACTCTCCCCATACTGATGGCGAGCCGTCCAATGCTGTGACGCGTTCAAGACGGAAGTATCATTGTCCCCGTGCGGGTCTCGGCGGTCAGGCAGTCTTGCCTGATTTTCAAGCGGACGGTTATCGCTCTCCTGACGTGAGGTCAGGGTCATGGCGCCGTCCCTTGCTGCGCTCGCCGCACGGGTAAGGTACTTGGGATACTGTGTATTCAGTTGAGAAGGTACATAAAAGGAAATAGATGAAGGATTTTACTTCCTCATCTATTTCCTCACTCAAACGCGCAAACACAGGGTCACTTTGAGAAATATTTTTGTAGATTCTTTATTGCTCCATATACAGATTCCTGAACCGTCTGATATTTACATCCGTCAATCTTAGCAATCTGCTCAAAGGTTAGTTTATCGAAGAAATAGAGCTTTATCCATCGCTGCTGTTTCTTCGGCAATTGGGCAATTGCGTCATGCAGAGCCTCTTTTTGCACCCGCTCAGACACAATCTCGTCAACATGATTCGGCTTGGTGAAAGCCCGATCATATAATCGGCATCCGACAGCTCAGAACGCTCATCATGGCGCTCACTTTCATTGAGACGCTTTTTGTCATCAAGCTCAAAACCGCCGAACTCGTTGTAGAGAGCTTTATCAATCAGCATCTCATGCTTTACCCCCTGACCGTCATTGAAGGTCAGAAGATACTCGTTCGTTTCCACGCGGAAAAAGATGGTGTACGGATTGTCATTGGCCTTGCGCCTTTTGGGGTTTATTTTTTTGCTATTCAATTTTATTTCCTCCAGTCAAATTTGAATTTTTCAGGTTCAAATTGACTTGGAGGACTGCGGCAGCCGATACCGCAGCGAAGCTTGTCCAATATGTATGGAAAACGGCAGATCATAAAAGTCCTTTCCGCTTTTATGGCTACCGCCTCAGACAAAAACAAAAGGAGCATGACGCATAGCTATAAAAGCTACTTGTCATGCTCCTAACCCAATTCCCGGCTTGCTTTTGCTCAATCTCTTGAGCCGCGTCCGGTGGCTGATGTATGTACGAAGTGTTCGGTGTTAGTTATTCAATTTTGAGTACGGTCACGCTCACAAGCGTCTTGCAATGGGGACACTTGAGAACGATTGCCGCTTCAACGCCAATGCTCGGCATCAACAACGTTCTAATAACATCCTTATAGTCGATGGCATCGCAGATACGCCCGGACTTGCACACAGGGCATCTCACGGGCTTGATTGTTGAACCCATTTCTATTGTAGCAGGGGCTACCAAAATCAAATGCATCAACACCTTTTCGTTCGCCTTGCGGCGAAGATAATGAGTGAAATTTTACCTCCAAGGGATTTTGACCGCTCGTCTTAACGGTTTCCATTGGAGGTTTTTGCGTATGCCGAAATTCGAATTTGCTACTCGCTTTCGTCTTGCTTAATATAGTTGATGAACATGTCCCATTTTTCATCAGGTATATCATTTTTCTTCGCAGTCCTGAGTGCGGTGCGGACAACCTCGTGCTTCATTATATACTCAGGCAAATCCGCGCTGATGCTCTTTTGCGCAAATGCAACTAGATCGTACATTAATTCAGTTTCTGCCTCCGTAAGCAGGAGAGTTTCTGCGAGCGTCTCGAGGAACTTTCTTGAAACTGCATATTTTCTATCCTTTTCGATATCACACATATATACCGGGGAAATGCCAAGCGCTTCGGCAAGTCGTGCCGCTGGCATGTCCCGCACCTTTCGCTTAGCAACGATAAATTCTCCGAATGTCAAATCATCACCGCCGCCCATCACGCCACTGTCCTTTCTAAACCCAAAATCAAGAAGGCTCTAGTATCTCATGCTTCATTTTGCGTTATGTTACGCGGTGCTTCTTATTTGCGTAAAGTGACCAGAGTTTCATTGCTGCTATGCCTCCGATAAATGCCAGAACGAAATTAAACAAGGCATCAGTAATAATTGATAAAGTGTTTTGCTCAACCATTTCGACTTCCCATTCTGAGTACAATTCTCCGGTATCAGAACCTGCTTCTATATATAGCTCTCCATCTTCGCCAACGTCAACAAGTCCTGCGTCTATAGCATCCTGAAGCCCTTCTTCGTCAAGTACTATGCTAACACTTTCGTCTGCTTGGCCCATCAATAAATCGTCATAATCTGTTGCCAACACATTTGCCTGAACCAGTCCGATAGCAAACGTCAGAAGTGCCAAAATTAGGGCGTGAATTATACACTTTTTTAATGTGGCGCTAGAAGTAAAACTAATAATCCCAGCAACAATAAACAAAGCAATTGAGGGGACGATTAGGTTTAGAAAGAGGGATGTCAGCGTTGACATATCTATCAAATACTTGAACAGCACAAGCATAATTGCGATTTTCAAAATTGTGTAGGCAGAATACGCAATAATATTTCGTTTATTAATCATTTGACTACTCCTTAAAGATAATTAAGTGTCATCATTACATTGTATATCCAATGAAACAATGCGGATGATTGTAATGAGCCGGTCTTTTTATATAATATCGCCGCAATGATTCCAAAAGGCACCCTATAAATTATATTTGAAACTATCTCGTCAGTTGAGTGAAATACAAGAGCAAATATTAGCGCACTGAGCAATATGGAAATCCAGTCTTTTGTAATCAATTTTCTCAGGTACGATAGAATAATTCCCCGTACAAGAATTTCTTCTGAAATTGCTAGGAAGAAGTAATGAATAACGTATACGCCCACGGACTGTCTAAGAACGCCGTTTATTATAATATAAGCTCCAAAAAGTCCAATCGCTATTATGTCAACTATTGTAATAATCCGGTTCTTGTTTCTTTTTATACCAATTTCGCCTAGGCTGTTTGAACCGACAGTACTAAATACGAGCAATGGCAGAACAGCATAAGAAATTGTTACAGGCAAAGTTTGTTGGCATATCACCAAGGCGTATATGCTGGAAGTCGTGGCAGAATTAATCAATGCCGCAGCAACTGTAATTGCTAGCACTAATATAACAGGTGGAACAGCGCAATACGCAATCAAGGTAATAAGCTGCAAAATAAAAGCTTCTGAATTCTCAGTGGAGAGCACTTTGCTTTTCACATCTTTCCGCCTTCTTTACATTATGGATTCAAAAATCACACCCAAGCATCCCAAGCATCACGTTTCTTGAGAAAAGTCAGGAAATTGCTGATTCACAATATTTCTATAGTAGGCGCTGTTGCTATAGAGTTCGTTGTGTGACCCCTGAGCGGCTATTGTGCCGTTCTGTAGGACAATTATTTTATCAGCACTTAAAACGCTCGATAATCGATGGGCAATAATGATTGATGTTCTGTCCCTAAGCAAATTGTCAAGAGCATCCTGCACGATTTTTTCTGAATCCGAGTCCAAGTTTGCTGTTGCCTCATCTAGCAGTAAATATTCTGGATTTCTTAAAAGCGCCCTAGCAATGACAATACGCTGCTTCTGCCCGCCGGATAACAAGCAACCCCGTTCGCCAACAAAATAGTCAATTCCTTCATGCTGTTGCTCAACAAAATCTCTAAGGTTGGATGAATCTAGCACAATGTTAAGTTCATCCACTGCAACCTCTCTATATAAGCCATACAGAATGTTTTCTTTAATTGTCCCAGTAATTACAACATTATCTTGGAGAACATATCCGAAAGCCATTCTCCAAGACGAAAGGGAAATGTTGCTGATGTTCTCATTTCCAACTAGAATTTGACCCTTCTGAGGGGTATAAAAACGCTCTAACAAGGAGAAGATGGTTGTTTTCCCGGCACCGCTTTGTCCAACTATTGCTGTTTTCTTTCCCCTTTCAAAGACACAATCCACTCCATCAATGATATAGTCATCGTTGTTATAAGAAAAACTTACGTTATTGAACACAATACTATCGGTCACAAATTTGGATTGTCCTGCGTTCAACTCTTCGCCCTGTGTTTTTAATAGCTGTATAAGTGCTACGGTGCTTCCCTTCACCGCTTCTTTTTCCAGAATAAACGTTCCGATAGACTGTATTGGCTGAATAATCTGAAAAAAGTACAAGATAAACGAGACTAAAGCGCCAATCGAAACCAATCCTAAGTTTGCTCTATATGCGCCAACCCCGACTACACCAACTACAATCAGGGTGATAATCGCTCCCATTATCGGATTCAATAGTGCCTGTATTTTCGCCACGCTCTTGCTAAATGAATAAATTTCATCAATGCGGTTAGCACCGCGCTTTTCCTCTTGTTTCTCTGCATTGTGGCACTTTATCAATCTGTTATGTGAAAGAGTTTCTGTAAACAGTCCGTTTATTTTTGCTATCAATTCCTGATTCTTTTCAGACAAAGTCAAGACGCGATTTGAAATTGGCTTAATTGTAAAAATAATCAGTGGCACAAGCACAATAAAAACGGCTGTCATCACTGCATCTAAGCTAAACATAATTGCGACTGATCCCAAAATCGTTATTACGCCAATAATCACGCCTGGTAGATCGTTTGAAACGAAGCTGACAATAGCGGACGAATCACTAATAATTCTACTTGCAAGCTCACCAGAGTTTCTTTGGTCAAATTCTCCGGCTTCAAATGACAACACATTGCTCCACGCAGTAGTCCTTATATCTCGGACAACTTTCTGGCCCGCAATTGCAAGTGCGTATGTAGATACACTTTCAAATAATAACGAACAAGCAACAATAAGTAGCAACTGGACAACTTGTCCTCCCTTAATCGCAGTAATGTCGTTTATCAAATCACCGATAAATAGAGGCAGTGCCAGAGAAAGCGCCGTGGAACATAGGATAAACACAAACCCTAGAGCAACTAGCCGTTTGTAGCTACTGAAATAAGGAAGCAACTCCTTTATGAAACTTGGCTTATTGCGCTTCAATCTCCACACCCCTTTACCGATGATAGTAATAACCTAATGAAATAAATGCGCTCTAATGAGAGTTTTCCTGCAACTAAAAAATCAATTTCTCCATAGCAAGTTCATAAAATTTTCTGGACATTTCACAATAGCTATCTTTGTGGTTGATTTCTCCCGTTTTATAGAACGACCTTGCTCGGCATCCACCACCGCAGAAATATTTATATTCACATTTGGAACATTCTTTATAATCGTCTACATAAATGCCTGTCAACTCTTTTATTACGCTACTATTACAAACTAAAGTCTCTAGTTTATCTTCAAAAACATTGCCAATCAAGAATTTTGGATCATGCAACATATGGCAAGGAAAGACGCTCCCATCAGCAGCTACACTAATGACTGTGCTTCCTGCGCCGCAGTGCAGACATGCCCCTAGGTCGAAGCTGATAGGGGAATCCATTATTGGAAGGTCAACGTCAAACATACTCGCAGCCAGCTTTTCCAAGGCATCTGTGTCAAAAATGTACTCTCTCATTTGCTCGGTTTCGCAAACTGACAGTATGCTGAAATTTATTGGTACTCCCAATTGTTTCGACAGAGCAATATAGCTATCCACATACTCGTGGTTTTTCATATGTAATGTTGGCAATATGCTGACTCCTAGCCCACTTTGCTTTATTTTTTCGATTGTGTTGAGGATTGTCCCCAAGATCCCTTCATCACGAATAAATGTTGGATGTTCGGGACTGAATCCATCGATCGAAACAACAATTTCATCAACGTAGCCAAGCAGTCTTGAAAAATCAGCATCAACAGTGCCGTTGGTGATAATTGACAAATGGTTAACAGTCGACAAGCATTCTCTAACATAGATGGAAAAGTCAAATATATCCGATCTTAGAAATGGTTCTCCTCCTGAAATCACAAGATTGCTTACACCGATACCCGCAAGCTCAGAAGCGGCGTATTTTAGGTTTTCGAGTAAGGGGTCTTTTGCTCGGTTGCGTTTATCATCAAGCGAATAACAACCCACACAGTGTAGATTGCACTTATTTGTAACATGCAGATATGCGCTTACAAAACCTGCGTTTTGATGCCGAGCGATGTCATAAGGTTGCTCTGAAATGAAATTAAGCTCAAGCAGTGCTTCAAGCAGATCATGACCCTTCTGATTTAATGTGCTTGGGCAACTGCAGTCGCCAATTTGTTTCCATAAATTAAGCCCGTCCCCATCAAGACCTATAATCGCTTGGTTTTCTGTATTGAAAAGTATATCAATCCCGTGAACGCTCTTGAGCCTGCACATATCATTAGTGAAATAATTCATAACTATGCCCCTATCTGTAAATTGTTCGTTCCATGTGAATCCCCGAACATCTATTATCAAAGCGACTATTTTTCAACTACTCGCCGTTACATAAAAGTGAGTGGGGAATGCCGCTAATGCGTTGGAGAACGGCATTCCCCGGATTGCTATTTGGAATTAATAGACACGTACCAGCTTCCCGTTCGAATTGTAGTACTTTCTGCCGACAATGTAGCAAACGCCACCACTGCCGGTTCCGGTGCAAGCCTTCTTTGCATTTCCGGAAAACAGAGACCTAAACAGCATATTAGCATCCTCCTTATCTTAATATTTTGCAAATACAGACTCGAAGCTAGCAAGTTTTTTGACAACAAGGAAGTTTCGAGTATATACACTCGGCTCAGTCTCAGCATCCGAAAAAGTTTCGTTGACAAATGCGGTAGAGTCTGAGGCCGTTTGCAACAATTTGATTTCCGCTCTGATATCCCCAATTATGTCTTTGGTGCTGATGAACATGTTAATTTTCGCTCATTTTTTGCAGAAATACAATACTTTTGGCGCAAACGGTGTCGAAAATGGCACAAGCGGAGCGCAAGATAGTCTGACTACTACAAAATAATAATATATTAGGCGCGTGGATGCTTCTGTGTCTATATTATTGCTCCCCCGATTAAACATTGAACTTTTGCAACGATTCTTATTCCGCCATGCGGCACAGCAAAGCCTTAAAAGGCACAAAGTATTTCTACGACTTTGCCGTGCTTAATAGCAAAATCCCTCGCTAGATATATTCAATGTTTAATCGGGGGAGCAATAATGAAAATTGTCCGAATACAAAGTTAACTGCCAAAGCAACAATAACAAAATTGCTCTGGCAGTATAAAATGATATTAAATTGAAGGGCAGGGTAAGGCTAAAAATTCATGCTTGTTTCTCGCTTTTCATCAATTGCTCTCACTTTTGCACCCGCAAACCCGGAGACAAAAGCTAATGCGATGCTTATGACTATGTTAATCGCTTCGCTTGCCGGGTCCGATTCCTGAATCCCGACATACATCTCGGAGTAGGCAATATCGCCATCGCTTAAATCGCCCATGTCCTCGCTGAACAGTTCATCATCCTCAGAGATAAGCCCCTGCTCCAGCATATATTTGTATGCTTCTTCATCGAGCTGGTCATATATTTCATTCATAAGCGCATCATTTCCTTCGGTCACATCCACAGTGGCCGAGATAGCATATCCGGTGCCGAAGAAGGTAGCCGCTAATGCCAAAGCAATGCAAATACCCTTTTTCCAGTTCCAGTTAAGCAACAGCCCTAAGACAAAAGCCGCAGCCGCAATGAAGATATACGGAACGAATATAACCATAAAGCTGAACA
>Ga0153924_1001420_pt1 | contig 11992 bp, 17 predicted proteins | sample TSNJ008MetaG_FD_104709 | JGI IMG/M metagenome (GOLD analysis project Ga0153924, IMG submission 104709) | Attine ant fungus gardens microbial communities from New Jersey, USA - TSNJ008 MetaG | ecosystem: Host-associated > Fungi > Mycelium > Unclassified | place: USA: New Jersey, Wharton State...
GTATTGTCAGCACTCCAAGATGTGCCAGTAATAGTATCCCCACCCCCCGCACTGACAAACTGGGTAAAATCAATACCCCAATCCTTAGTCCCTCCCCCCGGCAATGATGTGTGGATAGTCAAAGCCGTCTTGGAAGTATCCCAATCAATCCCCGTAATGGTATCCCCGCCAGCCTCTATGTTGGAAATAAATTCCGCGAAATCAACTTCCCAGTTTTTAGTGCTTCCATCAGGAAAAGCAGTCGCAATAGTCAACTTAGTATAATCAGCATTCCACGTGACAGCAGTAATAGTATCTCCGCCCTCACCTATACCCCCGCCATCACACCCCTCGCAAACAGCTAACCTAATAGCCATATTCATTTCTTCGCAGGTAGGTACCATTGTCCCTGGGATTAGGGGCAATCCCCCACAAGAATTGAATACTGCCGCCACAGCTTCTTTATTGACAGGGAGCTTCTCAGCCGTATCCTCATCAAAACTTATATTGCCGGTAAAATGAGAATCCTTCAAAGTAGAGCTTACAATCTCCCCATCAATAAATGTTGAATTTACAATCTTACTCGCATAGATAAGAACCCCTTTTGCAAATTCAATTATGCCGCAGTTAGCCATATTATTCTCCTAAATATAAACGAGAGTTGCGAGGCAACAATTCTTCTTTGGGGAAAACCCGGTAATAGACATGCGCAATAGTCACTGCGGCGGGGTCATTTAATACTAATCTGTAAGAACCAGACAAATCCAACATCGCAATATTATTACACGCACTTAGTTGCCAAGGACAACCGTTAGTTATGATTTCCTGCTCCGCCAATATCTGCCCAATATATTTCTGCAAATCCAAAACCGGAGGTGGAGGCGAGTTAGGACTCAACGTAGGCAGAGGATTATCTTTCCAAAGAATAGAACTAAGGCAAGCCGCCTGCGTCCCAAAACTACCTGATTCTGATAGTTGAATAAGTTCAGAAGCAAATCCATACGCGTAAAAAGCCATCACAAAATTAGGATAAAGATAAAAAGGTGCGCTCTCTGGAGTGACAGAGCTAGAATCAAAAATAGGGACTGGCTCAAATAAACCCTTCATAGTATACCCCCCCAATATTTACTGGGCATACTGGGCATGGTTTCCCACATAGAATATTCTACCTGCATAACTTGACCAAGCATATCGGTACTTTCCAATTCAAGCTGATACATACCCGGAACAGCCCAAATAACCTGCGATCTTTCAGAAGTTATTTTCCAATATTCTTTATCCCCCAGGTTCATTCTTTTCGTAAAAAGAACCTGACCTGATTTTCCCTGAAAAAAACGCATTGCATAACGATCAGTATTACTGCAAGTAAGCGGTTGAAAACTACCTACTACAACCCGATTGATATAAATGGTTCTATTTTCCGGGATGTTCCAAGCATCTATCGAGATAGTCCTCTCAGGTGCAACTTCGATGACATAAGACAAATCGCAGTCAAGCGGGGTCTCCGGTGTAAATATCGGGATGTTTATACCCCGCGCCCTGGTTTGACTACAGGGAGTATCCACGCACCTACGTTCAATATCAGAAGTCAACATATACCCGCCAGTGCTGATGTTCATATTAACTCCTTAAAAAATGCGTCCAATGATACACCCCAAGATACCCCCAACAACCAATCCCCGGATAGCGGCACAACAACTACACTCCAGATAAAAAATTTTACTGAACAAATTAAAAATCTTAGAATCAGGTTTGGTCGTGCCGTCCGCATATTCTCCTTTACAAAAATTGTATTTCATATAAGACTTATACAATTTAGGAAAATGATTGCTTAGGATATCTTCAAAAATCTCTATAGGGTCACGCATCTTCAGACCCCTCCTTCCCAGATAATCCACCCACTGCTTGCAACTTAGCCAACTCAGCATACATGGTCATAGCCATTTGCTTAAACGCCGCCCAAAGTTTAGGGTTATCAGGGGGAGCAATAAGCATGGGATCCTGATAAAAAACCCGTTGAACACCAGACTGGCCTATCTGCCCTTCAGCTGAAAAGTGCATTTCTCCATATCCACCAATTTTAACGTCAAAACTCCCATCAGGAAAAATGCGAGTAACCTGCCCCGACCCCAAAGCTAAAACATGCACCACCTGTTTTATTTTTACTTGCATTCTAAATCTACCTGTATCTTTCTTTCACATACTACCTAAGATAATAACATAACTTAGAGAATTTTTCCTATTTTTTTATTCCTCCATTATCTCCTGTGCTACTCCCGGTTGCGTCGGCATCCCAGCTTGACCTCCCTCCATCCCTGGTTGACTACCACCAACAACATTACCTTCCAACAAATACTCCGGCACCCCCATTGTCCTCAATATCTTAGCCACCGACCAGGCATACAACGGCGCAGCCATACTTCCGATATTAGGCCCAGCCGCCGCAACAAACTGAAGAACATCTTCCGCTTTGGTTTTATCCAACTCCCTACTAAGAAGTCCCTGGACCCCTTGCGCAACTATATTGCTGTCCCCACGAATGTCCAAATCTTTTTCGTACAACATATTCCAGTTAAACAACAATGTCCCCAAAGGGCCCAAAACTGTTTCATCTATATTATTAACCGCCGCCGTAATAGACTTAACAGCATTCCCCTGCAATAAAGCCGCACCCCTGAATGTCCGGTTCATCCCCGTGCCTACAGGCATCCCATGCAAAGCTGCTGGAATATTAGTTACCAAATGCCCCAGCTCCATCAAATATTGTAAAATATTTGCATACTCGCCAATAACACTCGGGATAGTTGTAAGCCGTAAAGCCGGGGCGTTGGTTACCCCATCATTTTTCGCCAAATAAAAACTCCCGGGAACCAACGAAGTCAAATCCTCATCCGACATAAACGGACTAAGCCGAGCATGATCTGCTTCAACTATCGGCTCAGAGGCATTGGCTACGTTCCTAAGCATATAACGAAAAACAGTTTGATAGGCCCTGTCAACATCTCTCATCCTTTGGGCAATACCACTTCCAGCTATCCTGTCTCTGGTTTTATAAAAGCTGGCCGTATGAACAGGGCGGATACTTACTGATGGATCAGGCTGAATATAAACCTGGACAGTCCGACCACCAATTATAGTTGCCGTCGCATCATAATAATTATCCTCCAACCCAGAAATACCATACTCCCCCAATTCTCTGCCGCTGTACAGCCCTATAGCCAACATAGCATCAATAGTTCCAGAACTATTCTGCCACATAACCATACTATCATCACGCTGATCTGGATTTTCAGACATCCATTTGAAATTATAATCCTCATCCTTTTCAGTCTCAAACAATACATCAGTCAAAGCATCAGCAAAATAACTTTGCATTCCCACCATATCTAAAAGTTGACGCCTGGTAAATCGCTGGCGAATAAAAATACTTGTTCCTGATTGCGTATCCCGGCTATCCGGGCTATACCAAAAATCAAAAGGAGAAATATTACGGAACTCATAATAAGACTGCTTCTTAACTTTGAGTTTATTATTCTCCCAAACCATTCTTGATTTCTTGGTCGGCACCGGCCCGTGCATAACAGCATAGGGGTAAATAGCGAAGTCCATCAGAAAAGCATTAACCGCTGTCCTCCAGCCTCCCTCAATAGTTTGGTCACTCATCAAGAGCTCCATATTTTTAGCGCGCCGTTCGGCAATGTCCCTCTCTTTTTCTCTGACCGCCAACTTTACTTTCTGAACTAACCCATCCAAATCTCCATTAAATCCAATCTCAAATATCTCTCTCTTTATCAGCTCCAAAGCCTCCATCCTCCCATCCTCAGATAAATCTGGGATAGGAGTAGGAGATATGGCCCAAGGAAGCAAATCCGGCTGTATCAAGGCTTCAGATAAAAAAGCATGAACTACTCCGACTTTCATTGCCGTAAGATTGATGGAAGCATTAACCCTCAAAGCCTCCGCTTGTTCTCTTTCCGCACAAGACATAATAGAATTAATTTGATCGTAACACTCCTGCAAAACTGTCCGTAAAGATTTTTCTCCAACTCGCTCCGACTTTTGCCACAAAGTAGCAGATCGGTATCTCTCCAATGTAATCCGAGCAATATTATCTTTAGCGTCATCAGCTAAATTTCTGGTCGTGCCCCAATCAAACATACTCACCCTTTTCTAATATACTTACTTTCCGCTTGTACCTTCAACATTTCTAGCCTGACGGTCTGCCGTGCGGTGGTCCAACCAATGCAAAGCCTCTTGGATTTTAGTCAACGCGAGCGCATTTTCGCGACAAGCATATGGCCCCGCTTGAAAGCACTCCAGCCGGTGACGGCAAATGTTCAAAAGGTCTTCCATAAAAATACCGTTTACTCCGACTTCTTTTACCGGACCTTTTTGAAATAAAATGTGGTGAATTACCAAATGGCTATATTTGGGAAACTCGCCCTCTTCCATAATACTATAGTCATGGTACGCCCCACCCTCCGCAGGTTCATCATTCACCACAACTTTAGTAAACCGATGACTTCCATAAGGCAAACTAAAACTCATTTCTTGCTCCTTACATTATTGTCCGCAATGATTGTCGTTTACGCTGAAGTAAAACAGCGATAGGATGCTTCTTCTCCGTCGATTTATCGACTACTCCCTGATTAATATACATAGCCGCATACTGAATAGCGTCAGCTAAGTGCGAATCATCGTTTTTCTCCGGCTTGCTGTTATAAACTTTACCAGCCGAAGAACTAACTACCCTCCTTATTGCGTAATGATACCCTCCAATCATCGCCCTAATTACTCCTTTACAAGTAGGAGAAATAATTATTCCCCCTATCTGTTTATTAAGTAAAACTTCAACTGCTCGTATCCGTATTTTAGGGAGATTAGAAGTAGGGAGATAGACCTGAAAACCTAGCCTCTGCAAATGAGTAGTAGGAGCCAGGGCAGTAAAAGAATCCCGAGCATTCGCCGGATCACAAGAAATAATAACATCACAAGTAGGATACCGGCTCCTTATCAAAGGAACCAACGCCTCCTCCATAAAGGCCTCCAACCCCATCTCTATCCCCATTATCTCATCAAGACAACACCACTTCCCCTGATTCTCCTGCCAAAAAGTAGCCGCCGGATGAATCCCGGAGGTATCCATTCCCACTATTACAGTAGTAAAATTCTGCGGTTCCAAAACATTTTTAGAAACATGGGTCTCCAAATTAAATTGAGGAAAGACAGCCTGCCCATCTCTGATCGGCGTGTCCAACATACAAAACAAAGACTCAATATAGTCAGTATGCCCTATCTTAAGCCAGCTGGCTATCTGAGTAGAATAATACTCTACCCCGCCTCTCAAATTCTCCAGATTCTCCGCATCAGGATTGGCTCTATAAACTACCGTCCCGTCCTCTCTAATCTCTTTAAACGCCGCCGGTGGCTGAGTAAATACAGCAATAGGGATTTCTTTCTCCAACCCATGCTCATTTACTAACTGCAAAACAGGATTATCCATAGTAGCCAAAAGGTGATGTCCAGGCTGAGGCCTATTGAAGTCCAATAAAATACCAGAGTAAGAGCAACTCCCCATATCTTTACTTGGATACCTGCCGATCCGACTGGTGATAAACTCCATTATCCCCGACTCTATCTCACTAGCCTCATTTATCCAAGCAAAAGACCAGTTAGCAGACCGCAACTTATCCGCATCCTCCATCGTCGCTACAGCAGTCAAAACCAACTCTAAATGAACAGTCGTCCCATCCCCCAAAGGAAAAATATATAGCCCCCTTAGCGGCGCACTACCCATCGTAATACTACCGTAGTCAGCCGGGAGGACTTGAAGCAAAGTCTCTCTGGTAGATTGAATTAGATTAGGATAAGAAGCCCTGATTACCCCAACCCGAGTATATCTTACATTGTCGGGGGCGGGAGCTTGGGTAAGGGCATAATACAATATATCCATCGCCACGATAGTAGATTTGCCAGACCCATAAGGCCCAGTTATCATTTTAATAAAAGCGTCACTATCATGGAATGCTGTCCCTATCGGAGTAGGTCTATAAGTAAATAACTCACTCACTTATACTCACCCCTAAGCGCGGCAAATTTAGGGTTCTGGCTATCCGGGATTACTATCTGCACCGCTACCTGGGTATTAACCTGATTCGATTCTTTCTCCTTAGCTAAACTTAATCCCGCTGTTTCAGAAAGAACTTTATATCCATTAAGCAAGTCTTTAAGCTCCGCCGATGGGTCTTTGAGTTTGTTCCTCAAAGTAACCGCCAACTCCGCAAGAATAGCTTCAGCCCGGAAAACATGCCCTGCCCGGCTTCCCATCTCTTTGACCCGCTGATACTCGTTCTGGAACAAAGCCTTAAAGTCAGGCAAAGTCATCAGCCGAAGAAAGTCATCCTCCGTCAAACCATAAGTCGAAGCTATAGCTTCAGGACTGGTGGGAACAGCCGACGGGACATGCGTCTGGGCCAAATCCCAAGCTATATTAGCCCACAAATACCTTTTCTGTATCAAGGGGTCATTATGAGTTATGGGTACTGCCTTCTCCATCTTTATCCTTCGTCAATAACAATACAAAGCTCTTTTATCAAGGCCTCCAACTGCTGTTGAGCCCCCAAAAGTATCAAAGCAATATGATGTTGCTTACCGCCCATATCAGTCAAGGCCACTACCGCTGCCGCCTCAGTCTTTGCTTTATTACTGGTGCTCAGTTCTCGTAGCCAACTGCGAAAAATATTAAGAGAATTCTCATCCAAACTCTCCAACTTATCCTTATGCACCCGCATCTCACTCATTTTCCTACCTCTTTTCTTAGTCATCTTTCTTATTCTCTGTTGTTTTAGTTACAGGGATTGGTGAGGATGGAAGTAAGCCTTTGCGTCTGGCCCAACGAAGCTCACCCCCGTCCTCTCGCGTAATAGTTTCTACTTTAGTTTTATTCCCACACCTTTTACAGGGGGCCATACTATCCTCACTTGTATCTGGGAACCAGCTCAAAGACAGCAAACCCAGCCAACAAAACCCATTTGCCTTTGCCTACACCTTCCTCAGGAGTCTCGATATAATGCAAATCATAACAACACTGGAGACGTTGTCCGTCCGCCGCTCCGGTTTGAATCGCAATCCCACCAGGAATGGTCTGACCCAGCTCAGTCGGCAATTCAAAAACAATATGGGACTTCCCCCCGTCAACCGAAGCAATCCCCAGACTTCCAGTAGAATCCAAAGTCACCAGAATATCTTCTCCAAACCGACCTTTGCCATAAGCCAGATGCGGGAAAGTATAGCCACTCAGCTCCGCTTCCGGGGCTAACCCTTTTTGCCATCCTCCCGCGTCAGCAGCCGTAACCCGCCACATCGTCCCATCCCGCTCCAACATAGCAAACCCATCAGAAAAGTCTACCGGGTAGTCAATCATATCCGACACTTCAACCGCCGTCCCGTCCGCATTAAACTGAGCCAGCCGGGTAAACCTTTTAGTAGCATCAGTAGATGGATTAGCCAGAATAGGCAATGCCACTCTCCCAACTCCAAGCATTTTTCCCAAAACTATATTTTCAACATCCCCTTTATAAAGCACACCATAAATCCACTGCCCTCGGCTTCTATTATGTCTCGCTGTACACACTGCCCCTATATCAGCCGCAACAGTTGAAGTATAAGAAGCACTTATCGTATTAGCTTCCCCATGTTGTAATATTTGAAAAGGCAAAGAAGTTGAAGTTCTTCTTGCGCCGAACCCAGTAAAATATCCTCCCGCATAGGCTACTCCCTGAACATTATTTGTTTGCGTAGTACTCGGAGCCAAAACGATATATTTATCATCATCATTAGGTCGGATAAAATTACGTACAGATGTCCCACCCTCAAGGCTCGTCCCCGTAGTCGCCTGGAAAACATGGCGTCCAATACCAAACCGCCCGTCCCAGCAATAGTAGTTGTCAGTCAAGGTCTCAGGAATAACGTCCACCCGCCGGGTAATCTTAGTCGCCCGTTCAGTCAGCTTATATTCATGCCGCCCATTCCACGCTCCACAAATAAACTCATCTCTCAAAGAATTGTAGGTCATTCTCCGACAACACTCAAGCCCCTCAAAAGCGTGGAGAAGCCGAAAATCAAACCCGGTCAGGAAACTGGGATTTATTTTACATACAGCCATTTATTATGTCTCCTCTGTTATCTCAGGCCAAACCAAAACAGGCAAATAAGTTTCTACTTTTTCCCAAGAGTCCGGCACAGCAATAGTCCCAGCCGCGACACTGGCCGCAAATATATCCCAGGCTACCCAAGTCTCATCCCTAGCCTGGACCATATATACAGCATCAGACTCTTTTTGCGCAACCTTACTGTGATAATAAGATATGCAATCCACCACGCCCTCATAGCCGCGAACCACAGTAAAAGAGGTCAACCTGGATGAAACCTGCGCTCGATACCCCGCCATAATCTCCGCATCTGTCGGCGGGTCCGGCACTGGCGGCACATCCCCCGTCAACTTGCGCGGGTCATTATCCGCCAGCGAAGCCCAGAACGCCTCCACTTCATCAAAATCATATCTGTTCTGAGGGTCTTGCGCTTTAGGGACCACGGAATAAGGGAAAGCATTAGCTGTTGACAGCACAATATAAAATGACCCATCATGCGCTTTGGTTATAGGATTATCTTGCCAACTCATTACTGCACCCTCCAGGCAATTGTTCTGGCCCAGGGGTCATACACCTTGGCTCCAGTCCAGTATTCTCTGATAATAGTCCCCCCAGCCGCAACGCCTACATCAGCTATGCCTTGCAAATAATCATACTCTGGCAAATCGGCGTCGTAGTAAGACCTGAAAGAAATATACGCCCAGGTCCCCCCGGCCGGGAGTATATTGGTATGCAACAATTTAAAATTACCCGCCCTGTATAGATTGAGCCAATACGCCCCAAAATCAACAACCAACTTATTGTCCGTCCCAGTAGAAACACCTCCACCAGTATCCCCAGAAATCAAACTATCAGGATTGACCCGAAGAAGATTGTCTGAGCCATCAATCGTCAAAGCATTGGGCACAGAAGAAGAAACTAAATCTTTCGGAATTACATACAACTTGCCATCACCGGCAACATGGGCTTTAAGCCTGTTGTTCGATATGGCCGAAATCATATCCACTATTGGCCACTCACAAACCAGATTCCTAACCAACATCTTCCCATCCCCACCAACAACAATCTCATTGTCAGCGTCTGTGGAAATAAAGTCGATTATGTTATAAGTACAGGACGCTGAACTGATAGCATAAAGTTTGCCATCATCAATAGAAATAGTAATCGCATTCCCCGCATCAGAAGAAATAAGATTGGAAATATTTATCTCACACTCATCTCCCCCATAAACATACAAAAGTCCATCCGAGCCAAACTTGATAGAATTGTCCGCATCGACGGAAACAAAAGTCGCAGAATTAAACTCGCAAGAGTCAGTATACAAAAGCCCATCCTCCAACGAAGGACGGGACATATTACCTGCCTCAGAACTTACCAGGTCTTCAATATTAAAGGTACATTCAAAAGCCCCAGCCCCCAAAGAAAATAGTTTCCCATCAGTGCCCAGCTTCACAACATTATCTACGTCAGCTGAAATCAGGCCACTAATATCAATGGCCCGACTATCCAACTTCTCAGCCTCAGTATAATCCAATAGCCCGTGTACCTGGACCATGCCATCTATAGTCCTCAATACTATGGGATTAAAATTATTGGCCATCAATTCCCCTTTCATACAATTAAATCCTGCCTAATACATAATAAACTATTTTAAAGTGGTTGTCTACTATCTTGACATCCGCTCAATTTTTCAGTATATTAAATCTAAAGGGACGCACTAAACTCTAACAACGACCCTACCTCCTCTAATGCAATGCCTCGGGGCGTCCCTCAATTCCTTAACTACCTTCACTTAATGCCCTGTAGGACCTTTGCTTCTACAGGGCAATTTTAATTTATTGCGACAAATCAGCCATCCATTCTCTTAAAGCCTCCTTATCTTGATTAGATAAACGCAAAGCCGACCGAAGCTCTACCGCATATGTAGCCAACGCCGCGTTTGTCTTCCCTCGCATCCTCGGCTCAGGAACAGACTCCAAATAAACAACTGGAGGGTAAACCTTAACCGTCGGACAAACTTGCTTACCTGAGCAACCGAAGGACAGACTCAGGCAACTCAGTATCAGCCCAGACAGAAGCCACTTCATCAGTCTTATACAAATCATCCAATCCCTCCAATATCTCATTAGTCTTCCGGGATAACTCAGCAACCTCCGCCTCCCGCACCCTAAGGGCTACAGCATTAGCTGTCAAGCTCGCCCTAAGAACAATAACCTCTGCTTGGGATTGTTGTAAATCCCCAGCAAGATTCTTGTTAGACGCCCTAAGCGTCTGCACATATATAAGCAATCCAGAAATTATAAGTATAGCCAAAATAGCTAAAACTATTTTTACCCTGGCCATTACAACCCCTCCTTTTTGAGCCAAGCACGAACATCAAAACATGGGCAATCCTTGGCCGCTGGGGCGTCCCTGTGACCAAGAATCTCAGCTCCCAGATACTTTTTCTTAAGCTCAATGACTTTCTCTTTCAATGCTTTCCACTGCACGTCAGTATAGTTCGCTTCCGCTTTTCCATTATTTCCTTTCCCCCCAGCTAAACATATTCCAATTGAATTAGAATTTTTACCCGCAACGTGCGCCCCAACCACATCTTCGGGACGCCCCTGATGAATAGATCCATCACGATAAATTACCCAGTGATAACCAATCGTCCTAAATCCCCGCTCCTTATGCCAATTGGTTATCTCTTCCACTGTCACATTATGTGCGGCCTTAGTGTCAGCACAATGAATAAAAATCTGATTAATCTTCCTCATCTGTTTTTCTCCTGTCCGTAACCCGTCTACGTTCCCCCGTATCTGGATTCTTTCTTTTTCTGCGACAACCCTCTTCTTGCCTCTGAGTAGCTATGAAAGCTAAAACCTCAGAATCTTCACTTTCTTCCCCAAGTTGCTTCAACATAAAACTTAAACTTTTCCTCCTCCATTTGTTAACTACGAATTTCAGAACAGCTGGAATTTCCCATCCCATACTTTCAGCGTGAGTTATAGCCGACATACTGTCAGTTAGCGTCAACACAAAAATAAATGAATTCACTACAATCGGGATATTGAAATCCAGTGTAACAGCCAACGATAAACATAACAAATTTATTACCGCTATCGAACTGAAATAGATAATAAACTTTTTTATCCCCTCCATAAATCTATCTATCGCCCACTCTCTCCAAAGAACCGCCTTCAATGACCCAAGAAAAAAATCAAGAAAAAAGAAAACCAACCATATATAGAATACTACTGCCTCCCCCCCATATAAAAACTGAGTAAGCTCAACAATAGTTGAAAGCAAAGCGGCAACTAACCCTTTAGGAAAGATAGCGTGGATAACTTCTGACATTAACCCTCACTTCTTTGTTTTTAGATTACTGCCTTTCTTATTATAACATCAATTAAATTACTTTGCCAGAACGTTAGTTCATAATTTCGGTCTAGTCAATTACGAACACCATAAGAACCCTCTCGCTGATGAAGACTACGGGGTGGGGGAATACAGCTCCCGTAGAGAATAAAGACCAGGATGGAGGCTGGGCTTTGCGGCGGGCGTAGGTAACTAAGAACACTGGGTTGCTTGTATTAATTATCAACAATTTTTTTTAAAAAAATTTATAATAAAATTCGTAAAATCCCATATTTATATATCAAGCCCCCCAGCTTGCCTGGCGGTCCAAACCCCCCGCCCCCCTTACTCTACGCTATACAGTCAAGCCCCTACTCTTGCCACACTATCATATACACTACCTATACATTGTAACCACACCTCTGGGCGGCGGCCCGGCTCCACCAGAGAAGTAAGCGACCGGGCGAGCGTAGAGAAGGAAGAGAGTGGGGTACACCAGAGAGGTAAACGAGGGGGCAGCACCA
>Ga0153924_1001422_pt1 | contig 11976 bp, 9 predicted proteins | sample TSNJ008MetaG_FD_104709 | JGI IMG/M metagenome (GOLD analysis project Ga0153924, IMG submission 104709) | Attine ant fungus gardens microbial communities from New Jersey, USA - TSNJ008 MetaG | ecosystem: Host-associated > Fungi > Mycelium > Unclassified | place: USA: New Jersey, Wharton State...
CTCTGAAATATCCTCTGAAATATCCTCAAAATATCCCCCATGTCGCTCTTCACCCGCACTATTCTTCGTACAGCTTCAGCGCAGCCCACTGCGACCGTTGCGTCTGCACAGGTCCGCAACATGGCCACTTTGCGTGAACTTGAATTGCGCCTCAAGTCTGTCAGGAACATCGAGAAAATCACAAAAGTGCGCGTAAATATCTTGTATCTCTCGGACATGAGGCTAATTTAGTATATTCTAGTCGATGAAAATGATCGCTTCAACAAAACTTGCAAAGGCACAAAGGGCGATGCAGGTCGGCAAGGAGTACGGCATTGCCAACTCGGGTACGTCTGTTAATGTTCTTTACATCCTCTCAATTTCAATTTCGCCATAGAGCTCTTCGTAAACACGCCCTCTGAAACCCCCACTCCAAATAAGCTTTTCATCGTTGTTTCCTCCGACAAGGGCCTTTGTGGTGGTGTCCACTCATCTCTCACAAAGGCCACCCGCAAGGCCCTTACCGGCGATCCCGAATCTCCTCTACCTGCCGGCACTCAAGTCAGCAGAGAATCTCCAATTGCCGTCATCGGTGACAAGTCTAAGAATCAACTGATTCGACATTGGAATTCCAACTATTCTATCACATTCAATCAGATCGGACGAGACATTCCCACCTTTGCTGACGCTGCTGGCGTTGCTGATCTCATAATCAAGAGCGGTATCAAGTTTGATTCTGTTGTTCTTGTTTACAACAAGTTCGTGTCTGCACTTTCGTATGAGACTGGTACCATGGAGGTAAAGGGTGAAGAGGCTTTGAAAGAGAGCCGTACGTTATTTGATTTATTTCTGGTTTGGGTTGTTGACTAGAAACCATGTAGCTGCATTCAACGCTTATGAGATTGACGATGACGCTTCAAAGGATCTTTTCGAGTTCTCGCTAGCAAACGCCATCTATGCTACTCTCGTGGAAGGCCACGCTTGCGAACAAAGTGCTCGGTATGTATGATCCTTGTACCAATTCACCTTGAATAAACGGCTTCTCAGTCGCAACGCCATGGATAATGCTTCCAAAAATGCTACGGACATGATTGCCTCTCTCAACATGAGGTACAATCGTGGTCGTCAAGCTGCCATCACCAACGAGTTGGTCGACATCATCACTGGTATGTCAACATCGTTCTCATGCGTCGGTGTGCTCACGTTGTGTCTAGGCGCTAGTGCTCTTTAGGGGATGGAAACACTGCCGGGGTGCAAGACTTAGTAGACATACCTCCTGTTGTTTATTCTTATGCTGCAACAATTATCTCCCTGACTAATACTTTCAGCCATATGTAAGATTTTTTGGCTTCATTCGCAAATCATGTCTGTTCAATCAGACAATCTCATTTCCATTCTGTTGTCAAGTGGATGGAATTTTTCGGCGAGTAACGGTAGATATTATTGTTTGTCTCCTGTCAAGCATAATTTGAATTGCTATAGGTTATAAGAATGAGCCAACTGCAATCGTACCAACTCGATTCCCATGAGCTTCTTCTCGGAGATGCAAATCACATATCAAAACAATTACATACGCTTCCAGTTTATCCGTTCATTCAGTGCATAGTATCCAACTTACTCATTGTGATCCTCGGGCACAGCACATGGATATTCCTCAAGCTCGCTTCATCAGGTTTCCTATTTAGCCGAATTACAGCCCAAATGAGTCAAAAGCCCGAATACAATGTCTGAATCGGTCTCTTGAGCCGTTTTATCATCATTTCGCCACCTCTAAGATATGCAAAAATCTTCTCCCAAAATATGTGACCTTGCATCTGCCAATGGGAACAACAACTGCAAGCTTAACAAACTGGACAATAAACAAACACCTAGTTTGTGGATTGAAGACGGAGTGGTCTGTCAGGGATATAGTCGGTTTGATGATAAACCAGCATCGGACTCGAAATACCTGCAGAGGAATAAAACTGACGACGACGAAAACTCGACTGATACTAAAACGGGACGAACGGTCGAAGAAGGTGAGATCGTAGAGGCTGCGGAAGGTACGGCTGTCGAAGTCGAAGAGGGTGAGATTATCGAAGATGAGAGAAGAGGTTGAACGAGGCAGGATAATATTAAGCTACTATAAGGATGAGGGATAGACGAACCAAGGCAAGATTTGAAGTGAAGTCAGGCACTTTCGTTGGTAATGTAACTGAAAAAGTGCCCAGTGGCGAAAATAAGGATGCAGTGAGATTTGTTAAAAAACCTCACTTTTACCCAGCTCTTCACACAAGCAACTCTTTGACATCATTCGCATTTTGAATGACGACACGTCCCATCATCGACGAAAATGCTGGAAACTGGATCCATTAACGATGAATAAAATTACGACGACGATTTGATCAAAGCGCCAAGTGATAGATTCTAGTTCGGCTAATCCACCAGCGCGATGAGAATTTTTCTCGAAATTTTCTTTAGGGATTTGATGCGTATCAGGGTAATATATAAAGCGCTTTCCGGCAGAAGAATCCACAGCTGTCAGAGTTCACAAAAAATCAGCAATGATTTTGAGACAGCAACAAAAATTCTGAACAATGCACCAAAGGCCTTATGCGATGCAATTTCGTGATAACTCCAAACCTCAACTTTTGGCGGTTACGAAAGCGAGAAAATATTTCCACGGATTACACTGCCAATCTATTCATCGTCAAAACACGATACAACCTGAGACTTTTAGCTGAATCACAGCAAAGGCGAGACTAGAATCTTTACTGAACATGTGGACACCTTGAGTAAAGACTACAAGTCAGGCGAAGAAATTTCTGACCTTGTTTATCCCTCTCATTTATGAGACACTTCAATCCTTCTTCAACTACATTGTCTATCTTGATCTTTTTAGTGATCAGGCCTTCAATATTGCCAAATTTTCCTTCCTCGAGGAGCTGAAGAACTTCTTCGTGTATATAGTTAGACCCAACAGTTCCTATCATCGCTGTCAATATAACACAAACAGCCGCTCTGCTAATATAAGCACTCACCAGTAAGATTCAATTCCTTCGAAAGAACCGTGAATATCCACATTGGCCGTAGTCCTCCAAAGGGCAGCATTTAGATACGTTCCTCTGGGACGTAAACTCGAAAGACATGAGTCTAAAGAAGCTTGAACTCCAGCTGCATCAAGCGCAACATGAACGCCTGGAGGTACGGCCTTGCGAACTACGATGGGAATAGCCTCCCGAGTAGGATCAAAAACAAGGGTGGCACCGTGTTCGAGGGCGAATTTACGGCGAATTTCAGCTGGTTCAGAGACGAGGACCATTGCTTGTGGGTCCAGTGATCTGTTGAGAAAAAAGTCATTGTGGTTTCAAGGAAAGACAAGGTTGGCCCTCTGGATAGTAATGAGAGAGGTTTACCTGATAACTTTGAGGACACACAAGCCAATCTACAGGGGTTATTTAGTATCGAAGTCAGTGGTATTTCATCGCGTGCTTACAGGACCGGCACCAGCAATGAGCACAGTCTGCCCTGGTTTGAAGTTAGATCGCTTTACGGCGTGATAAGCGATAGAGAGGGGTTCAACGCAGGCCCCAACCTCCACTGGTAACTCATCACTTCAATTCGAAACTATAAGCAACAGAAAACACTGACAGGGTATCCCTTCTTTGAGACGATGAATATATCGCGTATCGATGGCGATATATTCAGCAAGTCCACCACCCCAGCCACTACATCCCTTCCTGTAGTTAATACCCTGGTGGAAGATACTAGGGAATACTCACGATGAAGGCGAGATGGGGGCAAAGATTGTGATCACCTTCAGAACAAGGAAAACAGTCTCCTTTACGACATGACAGGATAGGTTCTCTGGTTCCATGAAGCTCGGAACCTCATATTTCAAATCGAATAGCAAACTCACACCACGACGTTCGTACCGACAACCCATCTTTTCGAGTCAATTCCTGCACCAAGCTCAACAATTGTTCCGGAAAATCTAGACTCTGATATTTTGGTTCTTTAACAAGTAAGAAAAACCTCACTCATGACCGAGGGTAACTGGGATTGATTCCCCTGTGATAGTAGGCATCAACACTCCGACACTGCATATGTAGTGTTGAAACATGTATTTTTGTATTGTTTCAATACTACACATGTGGCACCAAAATATTAATTATGAACATGATTCATTAATGCACCAGAGCTATCAATTTCGGTCTGATGTCGCCAGATGCAGCAGGCTTTGATCTCTTACAATTCAGTTTTTTTGCCCCTCCCCAAGTGAAATTTCAATCGCACTCTAATGCCTAACTTTACGGAGAGTCCTTGGACCTTTCCTGACATTTAATCTTTCTGAGATATCTCTACCGATCATCGATCATCGATCGTCGCTCTTTTTAACCCAATACTCGTATCTGCTTATGTCATGTTTCGCCAAAAGCTCTATCGAAGCTCTATCAGTACAACTATTGACAGACGATGATCATTGGATCCGACCTCCCACCGGAGTTGATCCAGACTATTCTCATACATCTACCAAAAGTACACTATTTGACGCAGACTGCACTCGTCAATCTCGCATTCTACCAGTCAACAATCCCACTGTTATATAATCGGGTCTCGATACGTTCGTGGCATAAGAAGGCAAAGTCAAGGGTATACAAGATCTATCACATACACGATGTCTATTTCATGTTCACTGATGCTCGTCATCTGCTATGAATAGGTCATTCAGTTATTCAGGACACTTTCTTCCAATGCACATCTCGCCCAGTATATCAGAAGGCTCGGTGCGTAGGTGCTCTTTTGACGATGAGTATTTAACTCTCGGAAATCTCCTCAGAAATCCGAGATTTTCCAAAGAATTTGTTTCCAGATGAAGTATTAGGACTCATATTACGAGGCTTGCGAAATTGCACTAATTTGCGTTCATGTACATGGACTCGAGACGGCTCTCTGACCTCCGATATCCTCCTTGCGTTATTGAACCCTTCTGAGAGTACAACAAGGCTCTCATCTTTGTCCTCACTATCAACCCCTGGTCACCAGCTTCGGGAGTTGGAGATAAACGGGCATCATTCGAATCTCTATGATCCGAAGCTATTGTTGAATTTCAAATGGCTGGAAAGAATTTGTATAATTATGCCGACAGTTGAGGTGGTACAGATACTGGAAGAGTGGGTCAAGGTGGTACAAGAGTCGTTGAAGAATTTGGATGTGATTTGCAAGGTCTTTTTGTTCTTCTACCCTTCCTGTCTTGTTTGGAATTTACAAATGATCGTCATAGGCATCGGCGATAATCACAGATGATGTATTAATACGCATGGCTCCCTCACTTAGGAATCTTGAATTCTTGCATTTAACGGGATGTCGCAAAGTCACACACAAAGGAATATGCGCTATCCTGACGGAGAGTAAAAATGGGATACAGAATTTGGGGTTACAAGGTGTATCATCACAGCTGGTAAGAAATTTAACTTTGGTATAGAACCACTTGCAATTATAATATGTCTAGGATCTGACACAACTACTTCCGACATCCATTTTTCAGCCGTCGACACTTCGTAATCTGCGCTCCCTCACTCTCTCCATCCCCCCTCTTGATCCTGACAGAGAGTCACTGTCCACGATCGCAATGCTGGCACCAATTCAAGGATATGATTATAACCAGACGGCCATGCTCTTGCTTGTCCCCCAGTCCAGTAATAACTCCCAATCATCTTCAGGATTCCCACCACGACAATCATACATTTCCACTCTCTCCGATATTCTCACACATCATGCTCCCGTGCTGGAAAGAATCCAAATTTGCAGCTCCCATTCATTCTTCGATCCCTTTGCAGAGATGTCCCGGTTGCTGTCCCGATTGGTTAAAACACACAGAGAGAGGTTGAGGAGAATAAGCGTGTACCGAATACTAATTGATTTGGAAGTGATCAAACACATCTGTATGAACTGCTCCGCGCTAGAGGAACTTTTTGTGGTGGTGGAGCCTGATAAATTGGTGAATCTATGTTTACCTCTTGACTCTCTATCAATGACATTGCTTCAGAACATCTTGGCAGACCATGTCCACCACGCTCGGTCTCTTAAAACTATCCACATCAATTACTCCTCTGGTGACCAGATCCAATTCAACGACGCACCAGTTCTTTCACTAGAAAAAGCTGTCGAATTTGTTAAGCGATGTGATAATCCAAGTATAACACAGTTCGGTTGCAACTCGCGTGTGTGGCTGGTCAGCATCTTTTCCCCCTCATAACTGGCTCATTTGGTTGACTGACTGTGAGCAATTGTTGCAAGGTGAATTGGAAAGCCGTAGTTAAGAATGACATGATCGAGTGCGAGATTAATTTAGGGTCATACGAGTCTTCGGATGTTCCGGAACAGTTTATGGTTGTTCGTACATGATTGTATCCCCATGTGTTACAGCTTAAATAGTTCCTTCGAATACGCTTGTCTTTTCATAATTCGCAATTGACCACATATGTAACATAAGTAAAGTAGCAGGTTGAGAGAAGAGTGCCAGGTCAGAATAGCCTTGGTACATGCAGGATCAGAGTCTACAGAGAATCTGGACAGCTCATCCTGATCAAGATCCTGATTCGAGCTTATGCACCTTTGTGTAAATTCTACCAGCTGGATGTCCTTTTGGGATAGTTTACCAAGGTGTATTAGGAGGGAACATCATAGGAGGCGAGATCTCGTTTCGTTTACCTTTACCTTGGATGAGTTCAACTAGGGTTAGTGCGAATAGAAATGTTGAGCCTTTAATGTATTAATAGTCAGACATACTAGGGAGAAAGAGAAAAGCCTATACCTGGGCCACGGCTAGATCAACGAGAGAGAGAGAAAAACTAGCATGAAAAGATGAGTGATGAATGTCCAAAAAAAAATGTACGTAGTGACAAGTTTTCCAGAAACGATAATTGAATCTTCAGAATAATCGAACAGAGTCTCGAGCTCAGATTTGACGGAGGGGTGAGAAGTGATAGGTTGCCTGGTGAGCTGCGCACTTCTGGCTACGAGGCTACCTGACAAAACAAAAGTGGCCAACAAAGTCATTATCCACATTATTTGAAGTCGAGAACAATGAGATATTTGAAATGAGGAGGGGTAGAATGCAATGCATACCAGCACAAATCAAACCAACATATTTCCCTTTATCCAAATACTCCTTTGCGAGTTTTGGTATACCTGTGGTTATAGTCGACATTGTTTGAGCGCCTTTTAATCCCCCAGGGACCACCAGTAAATCGTATTTGTCCTAATATCCAGCTGTCAACTCTGCGCACAAATCGAGAAAAACGAATTCGGAAGTCGTACAGGTCCGAACAGTTTGGGATTCCCAGGATCGAAAACTACATCAGGGATGATCTTCACCCCTCGAGAACAAGCTGCCACAGAGGAATAAGTACTCTTGATAGTCATCAACACTTCTGTAATGACCATCGAAGTAAAACACACAAAATTTTCATCTCGTTCTTCAAGTGTAACATAGGCAGACATAGTGTTGAATCCTGCGCGGACGAGCGTGTCATATGTGATCGTGCTGTAGAGCAGGTGTTGCGTAACAGGAACAAGAAGCGAGGACAGGAATCCCTACAATTCCATTTCCTCAGTACCATCTGCAATAAATACAAGTGCTTTGGGAGGTTCTGGGATAGAACTCATGTTCAATTATGTGATTGTGAAGAATCAAGAAGTGATTGATCTGGTGATGCATTCAATTCCTACGAACCAAGTGGGAAAATCAAATCCACAAAACTAGATTCATTCATTGCATGAATATGGCTACAAGCTACTGTTGTGAGATACAATATAGGAAATCTGTCGCTAGGAATGTAGAGCCTAGTCTATCTGGGATGACCCTATGATACAATGAGATTTGCATGACGATAGTCAGGATTCAATAAGACGAATTAAAAAGAAAAGCAAAAGGAAGCCATCAAGTACGAATCGGGATTCCGGAACACCGTTCGAGTATGAGCTTTCTCAGAAGAGAAGAGAAGAAATGGGAATGCCCATTAATGCTGATTAAGAACAGCCAGGTTAAGAGCACCCAGGAGAACCTCCCACGCAAGGTCAAGCGTGTCCCACAACTCATTGTCAAATAGCCCAAGGCTGACCATGTCTTGCCACAAGTCTCTGACATGTGCGGTGAGTGCTGTAAGCTGAACAAGATTGCCACTGGTGTGGCGACAAAGGAGGACTGCGAGTGAGTGCACGGTATCTGGTGACTGAAGAATAGCAAGAACGTTTTGGTGTGTCAAGCTTGGCTGGAAAGAAGATGCTGGGAAGCCAAGGGCAGTCATGACACCGTCGAGGCGATGAGTGTAGAGATATCGATGAATGACATGGAAGGCAGCCGGTGATGGGAGAGTCACGGGGAGGACGGGGAGCGCGAGGTGCCCGTTTGCAGAAGGAGAGGGGTTAGAAGGAGGAAGCGCAGGAAGGCGTGCACAGTTTGCGGCCAGAACAAGTGCGTGGACAGCAAATACATAAACATGGTCAGAATCTGAACGAGAAGACTTTGCTGACGAGATAGCAAGGATATGCGAAGGATACTGAACCTCATCCGAAGGAATGGTCAAAGAAACTTTGAGGACAGAGGGGATCTGCGAACGGGGAAGGGTAGGTGGCAACGCAAACGCATTGATGCCGCGCGACAAGGGGCCAGGATCCTGGCAGAGTCCACGGCGAATGTATTCGGAGGGTACGTCTGCGAGGTCTGGCGACACAGCAATAAGTGCGTCACGAGAGACATCAGTGAACTTGGGACGCGAAAGGTTCCGAGGCAGTTGTACGGTGGGAAGAGAAACTGGGAGATGTTGGTGGTGGCCAGTGTATTGCGAGTGTGGGGTTGCAACTTGGAACATTTTGAAGCTGAATAGCAATAGTTGTCTATGTCTGCGTAATTTATATGTCAAAAGCATTACATATCGAGAACAAGATCTTTGCCTTTTTCTGGTCCTTCCTTTGTCAACGTTTCCTTTTTGGTTCCATCCGAGCCGGTACCCTTGTTCTCAATTTTTCCTCTGGCTACCCACATGGCTCCCGATCTGTTTTGCATGTCTTCACGCAGCCCGGTTCACGCTTCAGGTCTCCATGCAGCCCGGTTCGCATCGCACACCTTCCAGGCCCAATGGAACCTTGGGATCAGAAATTTCCCACGCGATCCAAATTGAGCCAGACATCAAGCAGTATCTTAATTAGGTGATGGCTTTGTTCTGAGGTTGGACGTTCGCTTGACGAAAAGCGTTTATCATTCCAACTTGCAGTCTTTACTCTCCTGCTAGGTTCTAATCATTGTCCCTTGTATTTTCTGAGCTGATACTTCAAATCAAGAATTAGCTCAGAAAATACAAGGGACAATGATCAGGAGTAAACATAAAAATATTACCAGAAGACCCTTATTTAGTCTGTTACCTCGATTTTTTTTCATGCAATGGAAGAGACCTAGAAATACCCACATTCAGACATCTTACTAGCTGTTTGAATGTGGGTCTCTTGATGAGTGACAGGTGCTTTGGAAGCTCTGTGTACAGCCAACTCAGGGGAAGAGTTGGGTATTTACCCTGCAATCTTGTGATAGACTATTAAGCTTAGTGGTTAGAGCATATGGGCTAGTTACCTAAGGTCACAGGTTCAATTTCTGTCTGGGTCACTCTCCTGTCATCCTGACATCTTTCTAGGCCTCTTCCATTACATGAAAAAAGTTGAATTTTCTTCAAAAATATCACTTGTGGTAATTGGGATTACCTTTTCCCTCTACAAGCAAACTTTCATCATTGTATCTTCTAACAATGATCCGATCATTTCGTCAACCTTGGATGATCAAAGAAGATACTGGTGACCCAGACCTAAGTTATGCATTTCTTTAGACTGCTGAGCAAGATCTAGTTGGTCTCCTGTTAATCATACCAAAAACAATAACTCTGGTCTGTTTTCTAAGTTCTCTCTTCCTCCATTTCTCTCTTTACTTCAGTCCTCGCATGAGGGTGGCCTAAATAGCCACCTAACTACTGAGGCTCACCAAATCACTGGTCCATTCTGCTCCTCAACCCAATCACATGGTCAGACGAACTACTGATTGATAAGTTACACCGGTGCCTGGAAAAATTACCCACAACAGGGTTGCTATGCACAGGCCAGCCAATGTCACTCCAACCAACACCCCACTTCCGAGGCCTTAGAGGCAAACATAGATTATATGGATGCCTCATACAATGTCGCAGGCCATGGCCATGCAGGATACTTTCATAGGAAATTTGGCCCAGCAGCCTGCCCATGTAGCACACCCTACCAGACTCCTCTCTGACATAAATCTACCATCGATAACAAACCAGTAGAAAATCACTCTGAAGACGGACTTGAAGGCGAGCACCCTACGACATCATCCAGCCCGATGTAATTAATTCCCCTTTTCTTCATAATTACTGCCATAATAACGCTTTCGAACATATTGCTACCCTACCCATCTGCCAGAAAACCCTGCCCACACCTTACTTCTTTGGTCACACGCCTCTTGTAGATCTTGACATTGGGCCCTGTCTAGGCCCTCTGCGTCTTAGCATTATCTTACTTGTTGCGAATCCAAAAAAAACTGGGATCACCTGACACGATGTTTTTGTGATCAGTATTGAAAATTCTGCAACGAGGCAAACTGCATGGAAAAACCTACTGAAACCAGCAAAATATCACAAAATATCACCCAACATGGTGGTAATGTCTCAACAAGTGGTATTTTGGAAATCTGATGGCTTTGGACTACAACACTCCTGTGCGAATACCTAAAAAGTAAATACTAAAAGTGTAATCAGTTCTGCTTCTACATACACCAATTGATCCGTTCACTCTGAAATTTCGGACTTCACATTATATTGATTCAGGCAGAAAGATCATCCGAAAACATAAGTTAATCCTGCAGAAGTTATTTGGCATGCAAGACAAAGAGATCCCAGCCCCTTTGCCGCCAGCCGGGACTGACTCAACAGCATCCTATATATAGATTCTGGACTACGTTCATCTCCAAAGGGAAGTCGTAGAGACTACTACTTTGGCTGATACAACATTGTACCCATATCCGATAACTCGGGTATACGGAATACTTATCCATGATTTCAGGAGGATTTTCAAGCTTTTGGAGCATCGCAGTGTTGCATCTCTAGTTTGATAAAAATACCGGTGTTCTTGCATCATGAATATTACGGTAGGAACAGAGGAGCGAATCCTCCCAAAGATAGTACAGCTATGTATACATGCGAATATGATTATAGTATGACTATAAGCCTGCCTCCATCGAAGATCCGAGGACAGACAAGCTGCCTTAAAGCGCTACAGAGATAGTAGGTGATTAGGTAACATCATTGTTCATGACCATGGAATATGCGCAGCCCAGAGACAGATTGGTGTTAGACTTCAGATTTGATTAGAGCGACTGCCTTTTCAGACCGCGGTTTAATAGTACATTGAAAACTCGTTGGATGGCTGATGATAACAGCGAAGATTAACTGCCGTAACCTAGAGAATGCAACCAGCACTCTACCTTATTACACCAGTTGTCTGATCCACAATAGGCTCGATGACATGACCATCTTCCACGTATTTAGATATGTTAAAGACGGCAAGGGTCATAACGCATGAGATAAAGATAGAAGCATCTGCCATGATGCGCCCTAAGTGAAGAGCCAACCGTCGGATGTAGGGTCATTTGAGTTAATATGCTAAAACACACCTGGGCAGATCCTGAACCAAACAGGTATTAATTACCAGAGAACAGAGAAAGTACCGACAAGGACTTGCCTTCTTCCGAAACCGAAACATATTTGCCTGGGGTCTGGTTCTGAGTCCGAGCCAAGGAACCTGCTCGGACGAAAAACCATTGGGTCCGAGTAGATTTTTGGGTCATGTTGCATCTTCCTACAAAGAGCAATTAATTTGGATCATTGTGCTTGGAGTGGGCGAACAAACCAAATATTCGGAATTATTAAAGAGCCCTTTGGGATGAAGTATCCATTA
>Ga0153924_1001425_pt1 | contig 11959 bp, 5 predicted proteins | sample TSNJ008MetaG_FD_104709 | JGI IMG/M metagenome (GOLD analysis project Ga0153924, IMG submission 104709) | Attine ant fungus gardens microbial communities from New Jersey, USA - TSNJ008 MetaG | ecosystem: Host-associated > Fungi > Mycelium > Unclassified | place: USA: New Jersey, Wharton State...
CCTGCATTTCAGGATCAATACCGGCTTTTCTTAAGCGATCTTTTGCCACCTTTTCGACTGAAGAAAATCCATCATAGAGTTTTTTTACTTCTGTTGTACTATTATTAATAATATCTTTAACACCATTATTTATTTCTAATTGTTGTTCTATAAATTTCTTATTTATTTCTGAAACCACACTATCTAAATCAGTGTCAGTCATGTTATTTTTAATCTGGTTTAGAAGAACGCGATTTTCCTGAATAGGATTTTCTTCATTACTACTAGATAATATTGGATAATCCCAATTTTCCAGTACACTGACACCATGTGAGTATAGATCTTTAGCTCTTGTCGTTTCTTCTTGCGCATCTATTTTCCCACCCAGCTCCACTACGAGATGATCTATACTCTCCAGTATCAAATCAGGACTGATTTCATCAATGTCTGAGCGAAGGAATAGAGGAGAAATTCCACTTAAAATTCCATCTGTGAGAGCTTGATGTAGCGATTTAGATAGGTGCTGGCTTACGGCGAACTGTCCTAACATCAAGTGAGGAAATTCAGTACATTCTTCGGAGACCCGATTTTTTATCTCGGCAAAAGTTAAGCCATTATTTAATGCCTCTGATTGTATCTCGGCGGTAAATCCTGGCCGAAAAAAAACTGACTCTACAAATTTTCCAAGCAGGTTATCTAATTCTTCAGGAGAGAAAGTATTAATATCTCTCCCAGTTAATTCTGCTTGGTCAAGCCCTGCTGCGTATCGGAAAATATCCGTAATAGAAACCTGAATATTATCAGCCAGATGTTTTATTGCACGCAGATTGGTTGATGAGAGATGTGGCTTTCCATCATTGCCATTCGCCAACTTCTTGAGAATTCCAACCATCCGATATTTCTCTGTTTCAGGCAAAGTAGATGTAGAGGAATTCTGAGGTGCGCTTGTTGAAGAATTTGTCGTAAATCCAGAGGACCCACTGATGAGCTGATTCAGCTGCTGACCAGAGAGTCTCTCTTTTGGGATTCTAACATTGATTTCCCGAACGCCAGATAGCTGCCCAGAAGAGGCTGGTGAAGTTTCGCGTCTCTCTCCAAACTCGAGGTTAAAAGGAAATGCTGCTGCATCTCCGATCGCAGCAGCATCGATAGGGGCTCCAAAGTGTTGTATGTCTCTCTTTTTCAACGCATGGTCTTGCGAAGAAGCGCCTGCTCTGGGAGCGTTGGTTCGCTGAAGAGTCTTTGCATCAGGTTGCGTATTTGACACTACGACATACGAAGGATCTATATTTATAAGGTTAACTTTCTTAGAGGGTTCTGAAGGCTGTTTTGCTCTACTTGGAACTTGCGCTACTTTTCTTTCCTCTCGTGTGTGATTCTTATTATCAATTACTGTGCCATTTTGAGCGTGGGAACTCGGTTGCTGAATTTTGGAAGTTTTCTGATGGGAGGGATTTATATGCTCTCCTTGATGATGCGCTGACTTTTCTGCCTTTGGATTATAGTTATAATGACTGTTTCTTCTCTGGTCCGAAGGCTTTTTGTGAGCAACGCTTTGAGAAGTTTTTGCTAGAGGTTTATTTCTTCGACCCAATGGCAGTCCCATTTCCTTTTTGCTACCTTTATACAGCACAGCTTCATGATTCCTCCTTCCATTTGAATTCTGCCCAATGTCTTTCGGATGGTATTCTTGGTGATTCGCCGGAGCAGCAAATGATCTTCGGCATAAGCAATATGTAGCTACAGCCGCTAGAGTTGTTGCCATACCCATTCCTCCCCATTTCAATGCTTTTTGTGTTTGGCGACTGACAGCTTGGCCTTGCCGGGGGTTCAGACGGACCGATCCAATAGTTTCACGGGGCATATAGCATAGTTAGACACTAATATTATCTAACTGCATTTTCTGTTTTTAGGTATTATACACCTACACTTATTGACCTATGAGGTACGGTAGAGTAGGCAAGAGTTGACTTGCGAGGCCCGCTTTGCCAAGCAGTTATGGCTGCTGGAAGCTTCTTAGAACCAATAGCGGGTCTTAAAAAACCGACCTATTACAAGGGAATTACATTCAAGCAGATGAGACTCTTCTAGGAGTGCAAAGACCAAGACATATGGGGAAAAACCATACCGTATTTGCCTCCCAATACAGTCGACCTGGAGGGCCCGTAGCCGCTGACTTTCAAATAAATGAGCCGAGGGCGAGAAGGCCCCCAAAAAATTTCTGGGCAACTACAGCCGAATCTTGCAATGATGGATTTGCCGGATACGAAAAAATCGGCTCCTCCCAGATGATCCGAACTGGATGCATGGCCCATGCTCGCAGAAAATTTATCGAAGTACTCAAACTCGATCCAACCAATGCCGATGGGTACGTAATAGTAAATCTCATGAGTCAACTAGCCAAGGCCAGGGAAAACAAACTCTCCCAGAAAAACGCTTGGAGCTGCGTCAAAGACGGAGTAAGCACTTCGTGCCAAGCTCGTAGAAATTAGGACTCAGGCACTGCCTTCAAGCAGCTTAGGGAAGGCTTGCAATTATGCCCTCAGCCAATGGAAATGTTTTTCAATACCACTTGGCATATGTACGGGGTCTTTCTGACCAATTCTGATGTTGCTGAACCATCAAAACGAATCCGCAGCATCAAGAAAGTACCCTACTCATTTACCGGGAGGACATTTTGAATTTTAAACTCAGACCCAAGACATCTCGATCGAAGAAAAATAACCGATTTTACGAACCTCAAGCTGGGTACACCTGTACCCAAAACTGTACCCGCAGGTAGATAAGGATCACCGCCTGGAACCTTTCGGTAACCATTGATTATCTTTTGAGAAGTGCTATCTTTCCTTGAATATCAGTAGGAATTCGAGTGACTCCGTCAGTTTCTAAGATTTTACCTGTAGTTCAAAAAACGCATGGTTCGCACTTGCTGCTTCTAAAAGAAACCAACGCAGTTGGCTGACTCCGTTAGTTAGCTTCGCTGGTTTCTAAAAGAGACGGGCGAAGCCCACGAAGCTGGTGCGTTAGTTTTTTAGAAACTTTTAGTTTTGTTAGGAATCAACAATTGGAAATTGGGCTTTTTTGAACTCAGGAAGCTTTTTATATCCGAGGCCCCGAGTTGGTCGATCAAGTTTGCGAAGCGTTTTCACAGCGGGTAGACCTGATTTGGAAATTGCAATCTCCACTTCGATGACGTCCTCAGCACTAAAGTTTTCGGCTATAGTTAAAGGATCGAAGCCTGGTAAAATCGGGATAAAGAGACAAATCTTTTTACCGCTGCATTTGTGTTCCACATAAAGATGAATTCCGCTGGGTCTTCCCCTTCGTGATGGCCCGGGTCCTTTATTATATACAGCTTTGTCGATTTTTGCCTGCCACATACCCAGCGGACGATTGATGGAATAGGCATGCCGGTTAAAAGAGGCTTGGTTTATCAGAATGTCATGGAGATCCATTGAAAGATTGCAACGACATTGCATGTCTGCAGTCAATCCCTTGCATTCGAATTTTTAAATTTTCTATGAATATTTCCGATGTGATTTCCTATGTCGCCAGGGTAGTCGCTAATTTGAACTGGATAAAATAATTGGCTTCGATTATTTTTATAGATTGACCGATATACCTCTTTAGAGATTGATTTTCGATGGTTGGGCAATAAATAGAGCAGGCACCTTGTGAAAATCGGAAAAATCCATAAAGAACAATTCCCATGAACGCTAATAAGAAGCATACCACTACGACAGCGGGCTGTCCGGTTGCATCAGATGAACATTCAAGAACCGTCGGACCTGACGGTCCAATTGTACTCCACGACCATTATTTACTCGAGAAGCATGCGCAATTTAATCGAGAACGTGTTCCGGAGCGTGTGGTGCATGCTAAGGGTGGCGGTGCTTTCGGCACACTGACCGTCACTGAAGATGTAAGCTCGTACACTCACGCGGCGCTGTTTCAAAAAGGTATGCGGACGGACCTGCTAGCCCGCTTTTCGTCAGTTGCCGGCGAACTGGGATCTCCGGATACCTGGCGCGATGTTCGTGGCTTTGCTCTGAAGTTTTATACGACGGAAGGGAACTATGACATCGTGGGTAACAATACCCCGATATTCTTTGTTCGTGATCCAATGAAATTTCCGGATTTTATCCGATCCCAAAAACGTCTGCCCCATACTCATTTGCGTAGCGCTGATATGCAGTGGGATTTTTGGACTCTTTCACCCGAAAGCGCTCACCAAGTCACTTATCTCATGGGCGATCGTGGGTTGCCGTTAAATTGGCGACACATGAATGGCTATGGTTCGCACACCTACCAATGGATCAATCGCAAGCGTGAAAAAGTTTGGATCAAATATCATTTTCATACCCAGCAGGGTCTTCAGAATATTACAAATGCACAAGCCCGGGAGATTGCGAGTGTGGATACGGATTATTATTTGCGCGATCTCTACGAGGCAATCGAACGGGGGGAAAATCCTAAATGGACTGTTTCGGTTCAAATCATGCCTTATGAAGACGCTAAGACCTATCGATACAATCCTTTTGATTTAACCAAAATTTGGCCGCATAGCGATTATCCTTTGATTAAAGTTGGAGAAATTGAATTGAATAAAAATCCGGAAAACTATTTTGCCCAGATTGAACAAGCCGCTTTTGAACCTTCCAATCTGGTTCCCGGTATTGACGTCAGCCCCGACAAGATGCTGCTGGCTCGAATGTTTGCTTACGCGGATGCACATCGTTACCGGATTGGTACCAATTATAATGAACTACCAGTGAATCGGCCCAAGGTTGAGGTGTGTTCGTATGCTAAGGATGGTCAGTTAAGGCATTATTACAACCCTCCCAAAGTTCCCGTGTATGCACCTAATTCCTTTGGAGGTCCTCAAGCGGACCCCGATTATGCCGCGGAGGGTTCCGGGTGGCGCGCTGACGGTGAATTAGTCCGTGCAGCTTATACTTTGCGAAGCGATGATGACGACTTTACTCAAGCAGGCATTCTGGTCCGTGAAGTATTTGATAATGAGCAGCGTGATCGGCTGGTCGAAACCCTCGTTGGTCAATACAAAAGCTTACAACAACCCGAAGTCAAGAAGCGGTTTCTCGTCTATTGGTACAATATTGACTCGCACACCGTGGAACGCATCAAAGAAAAGATAAAATAAGCTTTTGAGGTATGCTTGCATGTCTTCGCTGCCACATCGATACCAGCTGCCTTCTGATGGGAAAGATTACTTAGGAATTCTAAGGGTGTTCCGGACAATTGCGAACGCCGCGTTCCACGGCCGGTCCTACTGTACTGATCAAATTAGTAGCCGAATTGATGAGAGCAACGTGCGAGAATGCTTGAGGAAAATTGCCGATTAAGCGTCTATGAGCGGTATCATATTCTTCCGAGAGAAGGCCCAGGTCATTTCGTATGGAGAGGAGTCTTTGAAAAAGCTCCAAAGCATGCTCGCGTCTGCCGATGAGATTGAGACAATCGACGAGCCAAAATGAGCAGGGGAGGAAAGCACCTTCACCGGGCGTCAGACCGTCGACGGTTTCGGAATCGTCAGGATCATATCTCATAACGAAACCATCGGATAGAAGTCCTTTTTCAATGGCTGCGACAGTGCTGCGAACTCGAGGGTCGTTGGGAGGGAGGAATCCGACGAGGGGGATTAGGAGTACGCTGGCATCCAGGCGTTCACTATCAAAGGATTGTGTGAAAGCGCCACGCTTTTTATTAAAACTTCGCGCACAGATTTCTTTGTGAATTTCTTTACGAGTCGATCGCCACAGCTTGATATCTCCTTCGGTGTCGTGTTTTTCGCAGGTTTTTATAGCTCGATCCAGTGCCGCCCACGCCATGACCTTGGAATGGGTAAAGTGTCTGCGCTTTCCGCGAACCTCCCAGATGCCTTCATCGGGCTCGTTCCAATGTTTGATAACGAATTGAATCAGATGGCGCTGAAGTCGCCAAACGTCGTTGTCTGATTTGAGTCCCCGGCGCCGAGCGTGATAGAGCATGTCGATCACCTCTCCATAAACATCGAGCTGAAATTGTTCCGAAGCAGCGTTGCCGATACGCACTGGTTGAGCATTTTCATAACCAGCAAGAAAGGGTAGCTGGTATTCTTTAAGAAACCGTTCCCCGGCAGGTCCATAGAGAGTCTGCATTTGAGCAGGATCGCCGGCAATAGCCCTCAACAGCCAATTACACCAAGCTGTAGCCTCGCTTGTGAATCCGGCAGATAAGAGGGAGTACAGGGTGAATGTTGCGTCTCGTAACCAACAAAATCGGTAATCCCAATTTCGCTCTCCTCCAAGCTGTTCGGGAAGAGAGGTGGTTGCCGCAGCGACGATCCCTCCGCTGGGGGCGAAAGTGAGTCCCTTCAACACAAGCAGGGAGCGGCGAATGGGCTCATTCTCATAAGCGGCTGGTTGCATTTGAGCACACCATTTTTTCCAATATTTTTCGGTTTTCCGTAATGCTGCTTCGGATTGAGGCGCCTCGGGCGGTGTCTTATAGGACAGATACGAGGTCAGCACAAAGGATTTGGTATCCTCCGCGGAAATTACGAAACGGGCGATAGTACTCCGCTGTTCTCCATATGTTTGCACATCGCTACGCAGAATCAGCGCATCTCGCCCCGCTATTGCTACAATGCCCTCGTCATAATGACGAACCCATGGAACGATTCTTCCGTACAAGAATCGAATGACTAGCCTCATTTCCATTTCCACGGTACCGCGGATTCCTGTGACGATGCGTACGATGCAAGGATTTTCATCTCGCAGCGGCATAAAATCAGTCAAACGCACACATCCGCTCTCCGTTTCAAACTCAGTGTCTAAAATAAGCGTATCTGGTCGATAGCTTCGACGGATGTTCGTAATCGGTGGTTGTGGTGCTATCTTCCAAAAACCATTATCCGAAGTGCCAATCAATTTTGCGAAACAGGCAGGGGCATCAAAGCGCGGCATGCAAAGCCAATCCATAGAACCGTCCCGGCCGACTAGGGCAGCGGTTTCTGTGTCGCTCAAAAAACCGTAATCTTCGATATGCATACGGACTGACAAGCTATAATAAAAAGGTGTCTTATTACGATGATAATATTACTGTTGACTCTACACCCCGAAATTCTCGAAGTAATGGGATCCCTCGTTTGAAAGAAGCAAAGTCTACCCATACCGTATTTTCAGTATGAATTCCACGCGCAATTCCGCATCTCCTGCTGATGTCAAGGAATTGCTGTCGCTCCCAATCATGGAGTTACAAAAGAAAATGGGCGTTCGTGAACAGGGACTCACCGATCAGGAGGCAACTACGAGGCTGGAGGAAGCGGGGCCGAATCGAGTCGTATCCGCGCGGCATGAAAACTGGGCGATAGACATCCTTCGGCGATGTAAAAATCCGCTGGTGATTCAGCTTCTTGTCATTTTGGTGGTCTCTTATGCTATGGGAGATCCCTACTCAGGCACTGTCGTACTTTTCATGATCTTAATTAGCGTGGGGCTTTCTTATGTGCAAGAAGCACGAAGTACCAATGCCATGCGTTCTCTGCAAAAAATGATACGCACGGTGGCAATTGTCATTCGTAACGGTCAGGAAAAGGAAATTGCAATTGAAGATGTGGTTCCTGGTGACGTTGTGGTTCTGGCCGCCGGAAGTATTATCCCTGCGGATTTGCGGATTCTGACGGCGAAAGATTTCTTTGTCAGCCAGTCAGCTTTGACCGGAGAATCCATGCCCATTGAGAAATCTTCGGAATGCTCGCCCGGAAATATGCAGAGCCCATTGGAGGCGAACAATGCGTGCTTCATGGGCAGCAATGTGGTGAGCGGATCGGCCACCGGGTTGGTATTGCTTACGGGAAGAGCCACATTTTTTGGAAAAATTTCAGAGCGCCTCGCTCAGCGGAAAGAAACCACCAGTTTTGAAAAAGGAATTCACAGTTTCACCATGCTCATGGTGCGTTGCATGGTAGTCATGGTTGCAATTGTTTTTCTGATTATTGGAGCTACCAAGCATAATTGGACTGAAGCTTTACTTTTTGGCCTTTCCATTGCTGTGGGTCTGACCCCGGAAATGCTCCCCATGATTCTCACCGTTTGTTTGTCTAAGGGCGCTCTCCTCATGTCCGGAAAGAAGGTGATTGTACGTCGGCTGGACGCTATTCAAAATTTTGGCGCGATGGATGTTTTATGTACGGATAAAACAGGGACACTGACTCAGGATCGCGTAGTTTTGGAACGCCACGTGGACGTCACCGGCAGGGAAAGTGAAGACGTTTTACGATATGCCTGGATGAACAGTTATTATCAGACGGGCCTTCGTAATTTGTTAGATCGTGCGGTCCTAGCACATACGGAATTGGATGTTGATCGCAATTGTATCAAAGTGGATGAGATTCCTTTCGATTTTCAAAGACGGCGAATGTCCGTGATCATTGGTTATGAAGGGGCCCACGTTCTCATTTGCAAAGGAGCCGTCGAAGAAGTATCTGCAATCTGCTCGCATTATCAGGTGGATGAGGAAATTTATCCTTTAATTCCATTTGTACGCGAAGATCTCTTGGAAGAATACCGGGATTTGAGCGCGGAGGGATATCGGGTGGTTGCGGTTGCTTACCGGGAATTTGATCAATCCAGACAAAGTTTTTCGAAGACGGAAGAAAACGACCTCATTTTATTGGGTTATATTGCTTTTTTTGATCCTCCCAAGGAGACGGCTGAAGGTGCGATCCAAGCGCTTGTGGATCATGGGGTAGCGGTAAAGATTCTCACTGGGGACAATGAATTAGTCAGTCGCAAGGTTTGTATGGCTGTGGGACTTAAAGCCAATCGCGTGGTCACCGGGCCTGAATTGGAAAATCTTCCTCCCAATGATTTTTTGCGTGCTGTTCAAGAGGCAAACGTTCTGGCTCGACTGGCACCAGTGCAAAAAGAGCAGGTCATTCAAGCTCTTAAAAAGCAAGGACATGTTGTGGGATTTATGGGCGATGGCATTAATGACGTTATGGCCATGAAGTCCGCGGACGTTGCAATCTCTGTGGATACAGCTGTGGATGTCGCAAAAGAAAGCGCGGATATTATCCTTTTGGAAAAAAGCCTTATGGTATTGGAAGAAGGAATTATAGAGGGACGAAAGGTATTTGGAAATATTATTAAATATATTAAGATGGGGTCGTCTTCAAATTTTGGAAATATGTTTAGCATGTTAGGAGCATCCTATTTATTGCCTTTCCTTCCTATGTTGCCCGTTCAGATATTAATAAATAATTTACTTTATGATATTTCTCAAATCGGAATTCCTTCGGACCAGGTGGACCGGCAATATATCAGGCAGCCTAGAAAATGGAATATTTCGAACATTCGGAAATTTATGATGTTTCTGGGGCCCGTGAGTTCGCTCTTTGATTATTGCACGTTCTTCGTATTATTGTATCTGTTTGGCTGTGCTTCTTACAAAGCATTGCCTTCAGGTGGACCTGCAGACGCTCATTCCGCATATTTAGAAACGCTTTTTCATTCGGCGTGGTTTGTGGAGTCCCTTTTGACACAAACTTTGATTGTGCATGTCATCCGCACTCGACAGATCCCATTTTTGCAAAGCAGATCCAGTACTTTTCTTGCTATGATGACCCTTGGAGTCATGGCAGTTGGGATCTGGCTCCCGTATTCTCCCTTTGCCACCTTTTTAGGGCTGGTACCGTTACCTGCAACACTTTGGTTTTGGATAGCTGGTTTTATGGTCGTATACGTCGTACTCGCGCACTTTATGAAAACCTGGTTCTATAAACGGTTTGGCGATGATTAGAATGAGTAACTGACGTGATGCACCTTGAGGAGCTCTGGGGCGAAAAAGGCCATTCTGATCAATCCGGCAGCCGCGGATTTTTTGTGCAACATCATTGAGCATTATACATGAAAACTTGGAAAAATTTTCAATTTACTTTGGTAACAGTCTCATATTTTCTAGCCCTCCGATTCCTTTTCTGGCAGGCCTTTGATTGATGAGGAGTTTGCTTGTTGCCCTACAGGAAGGCCGTTTGGTCGAGCTGACGGATTCAGATAAGAGGGCCGCCCTGGAATTGCTTTCTAATCTGATTGAGGCAATTCCCAGTGTTCCTCCTACTGTGGATATTTTTCGCATGGTAATGGAAAGGGAAGCCCATGCAAATACCGCCTTGGGTCATGCGATTGCTTGTCCCCATGCGCGTACAAAGCATGAAGGAGGGCCGCTTTTATGTGCGGCAGGATGGTCGCCGAAGGGCATTGATTATGGGGCATCAGATGGCGTGCCGGTGCATTTGGTTTGTATGTATTACGTGCCTACTGACGAGCGAGGAGAGTTTCTCAAGGAAATGTCCGCTTTGGCAAGGGCGGTGGAGGAGGAGGCGAACGTGGTGGCGATTCTGAAATCTTCTTCGCTGGATGAAGTCCGAGGCCATCTTTTGAACTGGGTATCACAGGCGCTGGAGACCATGGTACCCAGTACACATGCCCGCATGATTCAAATTGCTCGTCGGGCAGCGACAGTCCCCGTGGAAGGTGGACCTGCCTTGCGGTTAGTGGATATAGTCGTGGCGGAGGAGAAGGAGCCTCGGGTCCTTGCCATTATGGACGATCCGGTACTGGCGCACGACATTGAATCCCTGAGTGGATTAGCAGCCAATTTGGAACGCGAGGGGATGGCGCAGGGAGAAGGATACCGAATTATCGTTGCCGAGCGTAAGCCGTTGAGTGCTTCCAGAGTCCTTTATAAATGCGCTGTGTTCTTGATTTAGGCTGCACTTTCGTCTCGGGACTGTATGAACACACGGTAAATGTTTTTATCCCACTTTAGATCCCGGGCTTCCTGGGCTCCTGACACTGATTCCCACAGTGTGAAAGCAAAGTCGAAGGATCAAAATGATGGCATAGAAATTGCTTATCTCCCCTAGTGAGATGCTTTTCAAATTTACTTCTAGAATATTATTTTTGTTCCTGCTGGGGGTAGTGTTTTTTGATGGGAGTAGACCCGCATTTGGTCAAAATATTTCGCCGGGGCAGGGGTCTGTGTCTGCTGCAATGCCTTCTCCCACACCGGATCTAGCAACTCGTGTCGCAGATTTAGAGGCCTATATTTCGAACGGTCCGCGGGCGTCCGATAAAGGCGACTATCAAGGCCCTCCATCCGTGTTGAGCAACACTCCTGGCCCCGGACATAACGCCTGGTTATTAACTAGCTCTCTATTAGTACTTTTTATGACCCTCCCTGGGCTGGCGCTTTTTTATGGGGGATTGGTTCGAAAGAAGAACATTTTGAGCATCTTAGCACAGTGTTTTGGGATTGTTGGTCTCGTCGCCTTGCTCTGGTGGTTCATTGGTTATAGCCTTGTTTTTGGCAAAGGATTCAGCACCGACCATCCTCTCATCGGCCAATTTTTAGGGGGGACCGAATTTGCTTTTCTACGAAACGTAACCTCCGCACCAAATACAGATTACTCCTACTGGGTTTCCCATAATGTGTTTTGTATGTTCCAACTGATGTTTGCAATGATTACCCCTGCATTGATCGTTGGGGCGATTGCCGAGCGCATGAAATATAAAGCCATTATGATTTTTGTAACCCTCTGGATGTTTGTAGTATACTTTCCACTTGCGCATATGGTCTGGGGTGCAAACGGCTATATGAATGGTATTGCAAATCCTGCAGCCAAAATTGCAGCTATTGATTTTGCTGGGGGAACTGTGGTGCATATGAGCTCTGGATGGACGGCTTTAATTCTCGCATATCTTGTGGGCCCACGTTTGGGATTCGGTCGCGAAAAAATGCCACCGCATAGCATGGTACTGTGCATGGTAGGGACCAGCATGTTATGGGTAGGTTGGTATGGATTTAACGCCGGTTCCGCTTATGGTGCCGATGCTATCGCCAGCAATGCTTTTTTAACGACGACACTCGCTACAGCTGTGGCCAGCCTCAGCTGGGCTTCTCTGGAGACTTTTCTAAA
>Ga0153924_1001426_pt1 | contig 11957 bp, 9 predicted proteins | sample TSNJ008MetaG_FD_104709 | JGI IMG/M metagenome (GOLD analysis project Ga0153924, IMG submission 104709) | Attine ant fungus gardens microbial communities from New Jersey, USA - TSNJ008 MetaG | ecosystem: Host-associated > Fungi > Mycelium > Unclassified | place: USA: New Jersey, Wharton State...
CAGTGGCACTTTCAACGTGTGCAGTCGCTGCCGTGAATTATGGTTCGGGAAATGGACGAGTTATTCCTACCACAAATTCTGGTTTGGAATTCGACCAAAACAGCCCTCTGATTACATTCCCCAAACCCAATGGTCCTATTTCACATCCCCACATGGTTGTTGAGCATGATGACGAGATTTTGATACCAGATTTGGTGGGTGGCAATCCCTTATGATGTTTGTCCTTCAATTCGTGGATCGACAGGGCCAAGATGCTATCTGGCGCTTGGCACGGAATACGTCTGATATATATACCATCCACGGCTCTATCCCTTCCAAAGCCGGTAGTGGACCGCGACACATAGCAATACATGGTACAGCGGTTCTTCGTCTTTTGAGATGGTCACTCACTGGCATAAAGAGGATAGATTATTCGTTCTACATGAGATCAGCTCTACCTTGACTGTTCAGGAGATACCTGCAGCTCCTAACGGGACCTCAAGGATAATTTCTGATGTTTCAACATTTCCTGCCGATTCACCTGCCGAGGCTATGTTTGCTGCTGCTGAGATTCTCATTCCGAAGCCCACTAAGAGATTTCCGAAGGCATTCATCTATACTTCCAACAGGAATACTGGTGCTGAGGATCCTCGCGGTGACTCTATTGCAATTTTCGAGCTAATTGATAAAGATACGCCATACGAGAAATTACAGCTTGTAAACCAGGTCTATACAGGTCTTGACCAGATAAGGGGTATGGAATTTGGTCCTTCGTCAAAAGGGGCCGAAGAGTTCCTGGTTGCTGCTGGGGATGCTGGGGATGCTGGAGTCATTATGTTGAGAAGAACTGAAGGTGGTAGGAATATGGAAATTGTTGCAAGAAACCTTGATATCCCAACCCGTACCACGTTCGTTTGGTTATAGCGGAATGGTGCTATGTGCTGTTGATATCGTAGAGCCAAGTCTTCTTGGACATCTTTGCCAGCCTTATATAAACCGGTGTCATTTATGCTCTCTTCCCATGTCACTGTCAAATTTCAGCTAAAGTTCAGCATAAGTCACACTCTGAGTCCAAATATCAATTCCCTACTACTTTTGGTTAGATAGAATTCCAGCTACTTATATACAGAAATCCAGTTGTATCAATCCCAAGTCTCATTAAGCTATCCAGTATTTGTTCCCCTAGATAACCCCTTTTCTCTAATAAACCCTTGGCTTGTCTGACAGCACAGTGGTTGGCTCGCTGCTTCCTAAGCCAGTTCTGGAGGAATCAAGGCTTGATATAGTTATACTGTATTCCTTGTCAGATAATCACAGAAAGATACATTTCATTCTCCTATTTTCTTTATAACTCCTCCCTTACCTAGTGTGGGAAGGATTTGATAGGGGACAGCAGCCAAAAAAATTATTTTGTAACCAGGGGAGTCCAAGAGAGAGCGATACACCAGGTAGGGCCCACCAAGGGTGACCCTAGAGTAAGTCAGTGACTACCCTTACCCCTTACCCTTAGGGTATACTTTACCTTGTAAAATTTAAGCTTATTACCCTTTAAATATTCGAGACAATGCTCCAACAAAATGAGGTTTCCATGACATCATTCCACAACAGTAGTGGAGGATCAGCCCAAGAGCCCAGCACTATCTTGGGGCAAGCCAGGGTTTGCCATGAGTGCTCACATCATTTTAAGTAACACTAAATGTATGTCCACTGAGCCCCAAAGCTATTGGGTCCTTCTAAGATATAACTACATCAAGTCCCATTGTAATGATAAATGCATGGTCTTCCTGGCTTTGCCAAAGCTGCTGCCATGGTCTATTGTGAAGATCTGGAAGTAGCTCTTGTCATTGTAAATAGAGGTGATGAGATTTCTGGCATTGCTGCTGGGAATGTCTCGTCTTTGGGATGATCGAAGCAAGGACACATATATTAACCTTGTGTCGCATCGCGTGTAACGCAACACGGTGTGACATCACACTTATCTCTTTCTCAGACTGGAATTTCACACATTCCCCAGATTCTCACTCATTGAAGGAAAACTCTGACAGGTGCCTTGACCAAATCAAATCACTGTTAATCATATCCCAAGGTCTTGATAGTTAGGACAACCGTGGGAGAGCTAATAGCCTCAGTGTTCGGGACAACGATTGAGGTCTAACTTTCTATATACATGGACAATAGTAAACTGACTAGCCAAGAACAGACTAAGTAGGGATGTTAGATAGACTATTACATAGTCATAAAGTGTAGCAAAAAATGAAAAATGACACTAGAACATAAAAAACGATTATGAGGTCTAATTAACCCGGGACTAGTGCTGGTTTGCGCTGAGTCGATTTTCCATAAACCGGACAGGTGCACACGATAAGCTGATGCCCGTGACATCGTGTTAAATCCAACAATGATTAAAGGCATTTTACTCTATCACAGCCATTAATAGACCGAAGGACAGACCGCTGATACCGCCTGTGCGGTTTTGCAAGCTGATGGGACTGAGTGAATATGTTGATAATTTGGCTATGCGCCTACTTTTGGATGCAACTTAACGGAACTTCAAGAATCAAATTCTCCGTGGCAAGTACAATGGCAACTAGCTAATTCACTTCACTTCACGAGCAGTTATCGGAAACCCATATCAATATACTCATTTGCGGGAAAGCTGCTCACACGTTAGCTTGTTAGCTTGTTGCCAAGGGAAAGACATTTGAGACATTTGATCCACAAGATGCCGGGGTTAGCCTAGTTCAATCAGGTGTCCGAGTTCTGTCCGAGTTTGGAGTGGTCTAGTCGTTTAACGTCGCCACATGGAAAGGCCCTGTGAATTATGTTGCCTATTTAGCACTCAAATTGCAAAGTGACATCTCAGAGATCGGTATCGACCAGGGGAAGGATCTGGAATTGCAGATAAGTTATTTGGGGAAAGGCCGGTCTGAAGGTAAGTTTATTTTCGCCATGAACGTCACATGCCAGTTCCCCGCAGGATCTGGTATGCAGACTAAATCAGGCCATATATAGACTGCGGCTGGCGTCTTCTTCATTCTTGCTATCTCTTTAACAATGTCCCACCACGATGTTGAAAAAGCTAGCATTGAAGCTATCACCCCTGCCCAAGCCCTCAAAGGCGGTCATAGAACATCGCGCATTGGAAATCCTGGCACTCTGTGAGTCCACCATCTTTCTGTTCTTCTCTCTGACAGTCCCAAAAATGCCAGTGGCCTTTTCTCTTTCGCGTCAACCACTCTCATTCTTTCCCTTTACAATGCTCAAGCTCGTGGTATTCACGTCGCTAATGCCGTCGTTGGCATGGCTTGCTTCTGTGGTGGTCTCGCCCAGCTCCTTGCTGGTATGTGGGAGTTCCCCAGAGGCAACACTTTTGGAGGCACAGGTGAGCTCATTTTTTATCAGGAAATCCCGGTGCTTGATTGGGGTGCGACCTAATCAATCTTCGATGATGTGCGGAGAGTCTAGCGCCGGCGACATCGTCCGTTACGTACTTGTGTTTGACCTACAGCACTGACCTCGGCCTTATAGCCTTCACTTCTTACGGTGCCTTTTGGATGTCTTATGCGACTATCCTGATTCCTGGAAGCGGCATTGTTGCCACCTATGAGAATACCCAGGGAGGTGCTGAACAACTGTCCGCTGCGCTTGGCATCTTCCTCATCACCTGGATGATTGTGACCTTCCTTTTCCTGTGGGTGACTGAACTAGTTAGGTTTTGTCTTCTACTTATGGATATTTAGTATCGTCTCCCTCCGCAAGAATATCTCCTTCATTGCGTTGTTCACTTTCCTTACTGTCACTTTTGCCGTTTTGGCTGCTGGTGAATGGACCGGCTCTACTGCGTATGTATCTCTGAATCCCGTTGGCTGGAATGCGGAAAACTGATCATGTGGTTTTTGTAGTTCCACCAAGGCTGGTGGTATCATTGGTTGTATCACCGCTATGATCGCTTACTATATAGGTCTTGCTGAGATACTTAGCACCGAGGATCACGCCATTCTCACTCTTCCTCTTGGCGTTTTCACAAGGAAGATCGACTAAACTTTTGACACAGCTTCAATCACAGTATACCTGTCATGCATTTTACCGAGTATTTCACCAGTTTTTTTAATCTGATTTTTCTGATAATATACAGCATTGTCCTCTTAGCTAGCAAATCATACGCATGCAACTATGCTTCTTTTTCTTGTTGAAATTATCCATGATTCTCTGTCGTGGATGCACAGTCTAGCCTTGAAAAGTTTGGATTGGAAACTTGATCTGATTTTTGGGGTAATGGGGTTGTCTCTGTAAATTCAAATGCAGTAAGACAATTCTTGTTTCGTGGCGTTTCAGTGGATTTATTACCCGGGGCACACAATAATAATTCACTTGTCTTCCCTCTGGTTTCTTTTGCAAGGTAATAACTCTACTTCACTAGCTGTAGTCCTACCTCTTCTCGTCAAGTCACTGTTGGCTAATCACTTGTCTTTTCATGTATATAGTACTGCTTGGACTTGTTTGGGGAATACAGAGACCAAAAATACAACGCCTGAGAAACGATCAAATGATCTTGGTCAGTCCTCTGACTTGATCTACAGCATATATGTTCAACCATGGTAGTGTCGTTGTTTATCGTGTCTTGACAGAATCAAGGCTTCGTTCCAGATGTCTGCATTTTTTGGTGGTGAAAAAAAAAGTATGGCCTATTCACTGTTGCTTGTTGCTTAATAGAAAAACCATCATCTATTTTTATAATTGTTCGGTGGATCACCTAATGCCATCGCCGTGCGCATCTCGAGGTCAGCACGGATGGTCCCGAAAACATTCTCGGTCTATAATTTAATTATCCTGAAGAATTTTCTTATCAGTCAGAATTCAAATTTTCGTATAAATGTAGATGCATCTTGGACTTAAGTCCGAGGGAGTCGGACTAGTTTCTTCGTCTGCGTCCTATCCCCGGAAGCGCCACCTGAGCTCATCAACAGCAGAATTAACATTGTAATTGTCTTCTTATGAAACCTGTTTACTTGCTGAGTTGTGGATGCCGGCTATTGTTGGGATAAGGAAATAAACGCCACAGAGTTATATTACAAAATCCTTACACCAAGGTCTACAGACATTCTAGATCGTATTCATGCAATCAGTATCTAATTGGAAGGGGGAACAAAGGATTATCGCGTGCAATCCCACCGAAACCGGATGATGGGGTGGTCCGGGGACATTTCTCTGTGCTTGCTGGAACAAGTAAGGGCACTGTTGGAATGACCGACTTGTGTCGTGTTTCACATCCTTGTTTGTTTTGTATCTATCTCATCTGTTTCACACATATACCATGCTCCATAGTGGGTCTCATACTCTGACAAGGTGCAACTCGAAGATATGAAGACCAAGACACGATGAATCCAAGGGGGCTTAAGTTTCATCAAAATGATTTCTCTTGTGTGATCTCCTGTGTGGTGGCCACTCACTTTGGACAATTCATGTGATGACACGGTTCATGCTACCGTCACACCACATGTATACTCAGATCAAGGGTATGCATGTGCTACATCCCCTTTTCTTTTTTTGAAGTGGCCCCAAAATCATCTAGTTCTACATCTCCAACCAGACTTCCACCTGATTTGTACCACCATCGGTAATTTATACAAGCGATAGCTGCGACATCCGAATGCGATTGGTGCTTTAGTAGCTTTCATCAACGTCTGGTATTCAACGAAGTATGCTGGGATCCCACACCCATTAAGGACGCAGCTTTCTTCCTGGCTGATAGGTACACTGTTTATCGCTCTCCGGCAGGATTTCGTAAAAAATCTATATTACAAGAATAGAGGGAGGTGCACTGAATTACCCGTATGATAATAGCCCGAAAACTAGCCACTTGACAGAAAATCCATAAAACTCTCTCGCCTCGTCATTTCAGAATAAATTGGCTGTTCAGTGACAATTATAAATTATCATACCTGTGCTATGTTTCTCTCGGTAATCCACTCCAAATTTTGGATAGAACTGCCAACTTAGGTTTTGAGGTCAATGGGCAACACTCAAGCAGATGGTGTCCTTTTCGCACTCTTAGTTCTTTGAAGTCAAAGCCAATACCAGGTCGACGGGAAAATCGCATTTTCCTGCTCATACGATGTTGCTTTTCAGATAATGCCATGAACGAGGACTCACCTATTGGATTCCAGGTTCATTATCACAAACAGTTCTTCGTTATTCTGATCAGTATAACCTCGCATAAGGACATCAAATATGATTCAAATCAGCCATGGGGTATGGCATACTTACGTGACAAACTCTGGTCAGCCCTTCTTCATTTCTCGAGAATCTTTTTCTTAATGATGATATTGCTGTGCTGAGGACAGATAAAAGCAAGATATCGTACAAATAGCGTGAAAATTCAGTTCCAATGAGACAAGATTTGGAGCGGTATTAACCTTCGAAGTGAGGGTTTAACGGGACTTTTGCCAAGAAAGCTATCGTGGGAGAATGAGGTAAACACATGGTCCTTGGAGCAGCTGTATACAGCTCACCCTGGTAAAACCCTGTCATGTCGCTAGTAGGAGCTACTGCACCGATAACAGGACGTTGATATCACACTGAATATGTGCTTTAGATCCATGCACTCGTAGCAAGAGAGCGAACAATCCTTGCTGAGCATCAGCAAGCTGGGAAACGAGATTTCTCGCAGGGTGCGGCTCTTCAAAGTTGCTCGATATCGATGGATTTTGAGTATCAGTTCTCGACATGATCTAACAGCTAGTCAAACAATTCTATCCAAAATTCCCCCCAATGACAGGTACAGATATTCTTTATTTGGCAAATGGGGACGCTCACCTGCCCTCACAGCAAGTTGACGTATGTCTGGGAGCAATATCTCTTTCACTATGTATCAGAAGGCGGATATACATACCTTGTAATGGCAGATGACTCTGCAGGGAGGTAGGAATCATTTCTCTCGGATATCTGCGTGCTGTCTCTGAAAACACACCGCAGAAGAATACCTTTTGCATTCCTTTCTGAGCTGCAGCGCAAGGCATGTGCTTTTCACGCGGTCCTGTCCAAAAATGCCCATGAATGAATTTATATCTGACACTAGTTCAATTCTGCACCGTCTTCTTCTGCCCAAGACCATCTTTCTGCTTATGGCCTGCAAGATTCTTTTGGTCCTGTAATCTCATCTTTGATGCACACATATAACACATCTCCACCCACGGATGAACTTGCACGTGCACAATCCGAATTGACCCAGGCCAAGGACATCATGGTTCAGAATGTAGAGCAAATCTTGAGCAGGGGCGAACGAATCGAGTTGCTTGTTGACAAGACGGATGTCATGGCTGGACAAGCGACGGCATTTAGGAGAGGTGCTCGAAGCATCCGACGTCAAATGTGGTGGAGGAACAAGAAGATGGTTGGTCTTTCGGTGATTGTAGCACTAGTGAGTTGTCAACCGAGGTTGTTGAACGGCGGGCACTGACAAATCGACAGCTCCTGATCTGGATGCTTGCCGCCGAGTTTTGTGGTGCTGGATTAAATCATTGTGGTCGTAACTGATCATATTTGAGCTAATTTATTTATTGCACTAAGTCTGGTAGTCTTGTTATTCACCAGTGTCTGTGCTTATTTATTCACTGTTACGCTTTCTCCCAAGACTTCATACTTTGATCCGACCTAATCTACTCGTCTTTCTCCCCCTTATATGTAAATCTTCTTCTCTATCTCTACAGTCCGCTTGGTGATGTATTATATCATCAGCTCGATATGATGACGAGTGTCAAAGCATTGCTCATTCTTCCAGTTCTAGCAACAACTTTGTCCTATTAATAGTGGGGTAGGCTTCGAGTCTTTCTGTTCGTCTCTGATCATCTGTACCCTATCAATGTCCAGAATACGTCACCATCTCTGACGTTGACAATCCATTGTTCATTCTGTCAACGGGTGGGATTGAGTATCTAGAAGGAGAGAGAAAACTTCTGATACGGACTTATTTTTGGACTTTTTTTGAGATAGAATAGTAGTTGTGATAGCCATGCTGCTTTTTTCCATGATCGAACCATTTTGTTCTCGAAAAAAAGGGAAGAAATAGACCACAGACAGGTGGATGATACTTCTTTTTCAGAAGTCGATTTGGGATGACCCTCCTACAGCCCACGGCGTGGCAGCTGAGCTGTACATAATGAAACATGTCTTTCCCAGATCTATTACCAGGCTCGTTGTCTCTTTGTGACTTCTATCCTTGTACAAAGCTGGAGCATTAATTTGTCAGCTGGAAATATCATTGAACTTATTTTTTATTTTTGTAAATTTTTAGTAAAAGTCCAAACGAGCTCGAAACCATGCATAGGGCTAAATAAAATGATATACAAGGTATGTGTGTAGTGAGTACAAGAGGTCAGTGCAGCATGATACACTTCAAAGACGATAAAATCAAAACCAACTTTGTCATACTTGGAAGATGTGATCATCATATTGACTATCGACAAAGAGGAACGACGAAGAACTAGAAAGGGAGGGGAAGATGGGTCGACGAACAAAGCAAATTATTTGCTTTAACCTAGGGGAGGGAAACTGATCCAGCAAAACAATATGCACTAAAACATAGCAAACGAATTGCAAACTGTACCAAGTCAGAATACTGGGAGAAGGATTGGGGTTTGGGATAGATTTGTGGTTTGTTCTGTGACTAGTAAGGCGCTGGGGTGCGTATATTATGTGCTTCCCGGGCATTCATCCTCGTAGACGAGATACCCGAGGTACTGGTGGACACAGTTGAGTTGGATCGACCGAGTGACTCAGATTCAGCAAGTCTCTTTCGACGTTCGCGTTCTTGCTCCTTCTTCTCCTTACGTTCCCTTTCCATTGCCATAGCGGCATTGCTGGCACGAGATATGACAGGTGCTGATATTGATGAGTATGTAGAATGGGCAGAAGGAGTGGCAGCTCCTGCATAACCGGTCACTACTGGAGGAGAGACTCTGGCATGTTCTTCGCCTTGCTTGGGCGAAACGACCGAGTTCATTCGGGCTTGTGGATGCGTGTTTCCGTAATCAGAATCGACTCGCAAGGCCTCTTGTCGAGAATCTTGTTGTGGAATCTCTCTGGCCAAAGAAGAGGGGAAGTAATTCGACGACACGTTAGGAAGAGAGGTCGAAGTGTTGGGTTCATCCTGGAGAAGATCGCGTAATCGCGATTTTAACGACTCAGGCTCCCGATTTCGAAGGCTGCTCTGGCCAGACACGGGATTATAGGCGTCGGGAGCATTGTTATAGGATTGAAGAGACGGACCATAACTGGAAGGACTTGAAGAGGCAGGGATAGTTTGTGACCTACTCCTCCCGGGACTCAGGGGTGTGTCAGAGAGGCTTGATGTTTGAGGAGAAGATCTCCCTTTGGCTGGCAGGACAGGAGTTGGGACAGAATTGGTGATCGCAGGTCGAGGTGTTTCATGTATACCGTTGGTCAAGTGACTGACTTCCTCACAATTACATGTTGAGGGGTGTCCGTTGGGAGCACTGCACCCTGTCAAAGGGGCAGATGGAACCTCAGAGCGCAAAGGAGTGGGGGATCGGTCTTGGTGAACAGAGACAGCCGTTGTTTGATCAACTCCGCATTGTATCTCCCGATCTTCATCGTCACTAGGAAGGGGAAGTGCATCAGGTAATTGCCCTGTAAACTGCGGTAATGGCGATATCAACAGACTGAAGGGATGCTGTACTGCTGCCTCCTTCAGGTTTGTTTGGTCGAGCTCGGTCACAAAGCGAGGTTGGGGGGTCTCCACCAGATCAGGCTCGAGGTCTGGATCAGGAGTTGTTGGTCCCAATTGGAGAGTCGAAAGCGTCTGCATTCGCGTGATTTCGTCCTGGAGTCGCATCCACTCCTGAACAACAAAGTTGTACTAAGAGGATGGTTACTACTTGCCCGCAGAGCCAAATTTGGTTACTTACCTGCCTGGAGATTGAAGGTGTCAGATCAGGAAGCTCAAAAAAACTAGCTACTTACTGAACGATAGCCTCGTATGCTGTGTGAGCTCTCGAGCAGTGATCTCGGAGTATCTTCTCCACATGATGTGCTGTCTTTTGCTCCGATTTACGAGTGCTTCTGATCTCTATCAGGCGTTGTTCAAGGTCTTGCTTCTCAGAGCGCAGCTGGTCGATTTGACTTTGAATAAGATTGTTGCTCTGGGTCTGAGCCACAAGATTCCCTTTGACCTTGTACAAATAGCTCATTAATCGGCTGATGGTCCGCAGCTCGGAGAACTAATTGAAGCAAGATAAACAAGGGATCTGTAAGAATGGGTTCAAATATACACCCACCATAGACCGTGGTTGACTACTGAGAAATGCTTTGCACCCTTCAAGAAGCCCCTTAAGTTCTACTTCAGAGCAGCCGTGATCGAGAGCTTTATCGAAAAGGCCTAGAAGTCTCCGCGCCTCTTGCTCTGACTGAGTGATGTTCAAGGGTGAGGTCATAAGGACTCCTTTCGGAGCATCATCGACGTCGAGGTGAAGCTTTACGACAGAAGTGAATGGCGTCCGACACAAAGGGCAGAGATTGGTAGGAATGTTGGGAAGACAACTGGCGTGTGCCAAAGGTGGCGAAGGTCATGAGTCTCCAAAATTCAGTGGTAATGGACGACTTACACATAGCAGAAGATATGGCCACACTGCAAAGAGCAAGGTATTTTGGCAGGATCTTTTTTAAAAACTTCAAGGCATATACCGCAGGATGAAGTCGAGGTGAGAGCAATCATAGATCGGGATGAGTAACAGCAGGAAAGACAACGAAAGGCAAAGGTTAGGATATAAGAGTAGCTCAAAACGAACAGCCCACAGGGTATATGAAGGTGGACAAAACTTGTAAGGTGGACAGGGCTGAAAGAAGAGACGAGATGGGGATAGAACAGACTGGTGACATGCAGCAAACATCAGACCGGCTGGTTTAACTTATAAGCAGGGCACGAGGCACCCAATGTGAGTTCCATTCAAAGAGAAAACCTCTTACGGAAGACATCACGTACTTGCCTAAACCGACTAGTTCCGGATCCCTGGATTGCTTACATGCGTCTTTGCACCTGTTTGCCAGTGCACCCCACGTCAAGTCGAGAAAAGAAAATTGGCTGCATAGATAAATAAAGAGTCATTATTGAAGCTCTAGTTTTGCTCAAGATCCAAGACTTCCAGGAGCGCAGTGGAAGGATCTCTACTTTGTCTGGATTGTTGCTTCTCATCTTCACTACATCTACCGAAGCACGTTGTGATATTCATTCTAATTACTTTGATAGAGGCTTGGCAGCGATATTTAAAGAAAATACTAGGTGGTGCGCTGAAGCAAAAATATGTCCTGAGATACTGGGTAGAGCAGCGAACTCGTCCTTCCCTCCAATTCACCTATTCATTTGAATATTTCAAGTACTTCGACTGAGGACAAAGCGCACCTTGGTTCCTTACTCCAACAGATTTCCTACCTCCTTCTCCTTTTTCTCGAGTTCTCTCAACCATTTTTTGTCAGTGCATTCCGCCCACTTTCTGCCGAACCTTGAGTTAGAAAAGTCCAGGATCGTCGAGATTTGGGGAGCCTTAATCACCACTCTGCACGGTGGTACATACACATCTTTCCTGTGCTCGACTGGGACCCAAAACAGTAGCTCATTGTCCTGGTCCATCACCCATCCATTTATCATGCCTTGCATCATAAGCTCATGTCCATCAATAGAATTCCAGTGCTCAGTTTTGAGGTCTGCTATTTCCCATGTTTTCAGACCAATGTCGGACCGATAGCATGCCAACGCTGTTCCATCTCGTATAAATATCATATGTACATTTTCTTGACCCAAAATTTGACCGTACAGATGACCGTTATAGACATCAAAGAGGTGAATTGCGCTCCTGTGTTTGAACTCAAGATCAATGAGTCCGTTGGGGAGGGAATGGTCAATGGGAGCAGGTGAGAGGGCAATATCATACGGCGGGGACGCTGGAAACTTGGAAACGAGCTGG
>Ga0153924_1001430_pt1 | contig 11932 bp, 12 predicted proteins | sample TSNJ008MetaG_FD_104709 | JGI IMG/M metagenome (GOLD analysis project Ga0153924, IMG submission 104709) | Attine ant fungus gardens microbial communities from New Jersey, USA - TSNJ008 MetaG | ecosystem: Host-associated > Fungi > Mycelium > Unclassified | place: USA: New Jersey, Wharton State...
GTCATCCTGCTGCAGATCATCGCGAGCCTGAAGATCTTCGACCAGGTGTACCTGATGACGAACGGCGGACCGGGCATCTCCACCCAGGTCTCGCTGCAGCTCATCACGGGCGTCGGCTTCACCGACAACCGACTCGGCGCCGCCTCGGCAGCGTCGGTGCTCCTGTTCATCGTGATCGTCGCGATCGCGGTCATCCGGCAGCTCGTCGAGCGCGCTGCCGCCAAGCGCGAGATCGGGGCCTGACATGACCGCCACCGAGAGCATCACCACCGGCCGCGCCAAGCTCCGCACCGGAGTCTCGGCCGCCGCGCCCGCGAACGCCGCCAAGATCGGCGTCTCCGGCAAGGGCTTCAACCTGGTCGCCGGCATCATCCTGATCGTCTTCGCGATCATCTGGCTCATCCCCAGCCTGTTCGCCCTGAAGACGTCACTGTCCGACAACGGCGTCGCCGCCCTCGGCGCGAACTCGATCCTGTCGAACTGGAACCCGACGCTGCACTCCTACGCGGCACTGTTCCAGGCCGGCGACATCTGGAACTGGTACCTCGCCAGCGCCATCACGAGCGTCGTGACGGCCGTCCTGACCGTCATGTTCGCCTCGATGGCGGCGTTCGCGTTGTCCCGCCTGGTGTTCCGCGGTCGGAACATCGCGTTCCTGCTCATCATCCTCGGGATCATGATCCCGACGCAGGTCCTGATCATCCCGATCTTCCAGGAGCTCAACGCCGTCGGCCTGCTGAACACCTACTGGTCGGTCATCTTCCCGCAGGTGCCGGCCGTGATCGCGGTGTTCATCTTCAAGCAGTTCTTCGACGGGATCCCGAAGGAGCTGGAGGAGGCGGCACGCATCGACGGCGCCAACATCTGGAAGATCTACTGGTCGGTCATCCTGCCGCTGTCGCGTCCGGTGATCGCCGCGGTGACGATCCTGACGTTCGTCGGTGTCTGGAACAACCTGCTGCTACCGCTGTTCGTGCTGTCGAACCCGGACCTCATGACGATCCCGGTCGGGCTCGCCACGGTCCAGGGCAGCTTCGGTCAGCGCTACGCGGACATCCAAGCCGGAGCGATCCTGGCGGCGTTGCCGCTGATCATCCTCTACCTGATCTTCCAGCGGCAGATCGTGGAGGGCGTGACGGGTTCCGGCCTCAAGGGCTGACGCCACCCCACGACGGACGGGAGGCCCGGTGCCAGCTGGCACCGGGCCTCCTGTTCGTCGGTCGGTCGCGTCTCGGGCGTACCAGGCATCGCAGGTGCCAGGGGAAGGAACGGGCGCCGCTCAGGCGGAGACGGACTCCTTGGCCTCGTGCTTCCAGAAGCCCGAGAACGTGATGCGTGACTTCGGCAGACCCGCACGGTGCAGGTGCCGGCGCCCTTCGGTCGCCAGGGTCGACTCGCCGACCACGAACGCGTAGCCCCGGTCGTCGACGGGCACGTGCCGCTGCAGCTCGGCGAGCGCGGCGCGACCCGGCACGGCGTGGTGGTCGACCTCGTCGCGGACGATCCACGTGACGGTCACGCCGCTGGGTGCGTCGATCTCGCGGACGTCACCGGCGGTGGGGACCTCCTGGATGATGCGGCCGACGGTGTCCCGCGGCAGCGACGCGGCGATGCCGAGCACGCCCGGCAGGCCGGTCTCCTCGGCCGCGATGACGACCTCGCTGGTGTCGTCCGGGCAGTCGAAGATGCAGCCCTGGTCGAGCATCGCCAGCTGGTCGCCCGGGCGGGCCGCACACGCCCAGATGGCGGCGCGGCCCTCGGGCTCGCCGTCGGCGTCGGTGTGCACGACGAAGTCGATGTCCATCTCCGCGGTGCCGTCGGGCATCGGGCGGAAGGCGGCGACGGTGTAGTTCGCGCAGTGCGGGCGGACGTCCTCGGGGATGGCCAGGAACGTCGGCCACCACTTCTTGCCGTCCAGCTCCGGCATCCGGAACGCGTCCTGGTCCGGGCGCCCGGTGAACAGACGGAACCAGTGGTCGAAGCCCAGGAACGGGAACTCGTGCAGGTCGTCGCCGGTGACGGTGACGCGGTGCATCGACGGCGTGGTGCGCTCGGTCCGCAGGACCCGGGCGCGGAAGAGCCGGGGATTCTCGGGCAGGAGCCGCGGAGTCTTCGCCATGAGGCAAGGCTAACCTAAGATGTTCTCCGTGCCAGCCCCCTCTCCCACTCTGGCTTCCGTCCCGGAGGCCCGCGTCACCGATGCGACCACCGCCCTCGGCGTCCACCGCACCGCTGTCCGCCGACACGTCCTGGTGATCGCCGCGCTGGTCGTCGTGCTGGTCCTGGTGGCGGTCGCGAGCATGCTCCTCGGCAGCAACCGCATCGGCGTCGACCGGGTGCTGGACGGTCTGATGCGGACCGGGTCGACCACCGACGAGGCGATCGTCTGGGGCTCCCGGATCCCGCGCACGCTCATCGGTGCCGCCGTCGGTGCGGCCCTGGGGATCGCGGGGCTCCTGATGCAGGGGCACACCCGCAACCCGCTCGCCGACCCCGGACTGTTCGGGGTCTCGTCGGGTGCCGGGCTGGCCGTCGTCCTCGGCGTCTACGTGTTCGGGGTGACCAGCACCGGCGCGACGGTGTGGTTCGCCCTCGGCGGCGCACTGGTCGCGAGCGTCGTGGTGTTCTCCGTGACCGTCGCAGGCAGCGGCACCGCCAGCCCAGTCCCTCTCGCCCTCGCCGGCGCCGCGGTCTCGGCCCTGCTGGGCGCGCTGACCTCGTTCGTCGTGCTGACCGACCAGGACTCGCTCGACGCCTACCGACTGTGGGTCGTCGGTTCCCTCGCCGCACGGCAGCTCGACGTCCTCGGCGCGGTGTGGCCGTTCCTGGTCGCCGGGCTGGTGCTCGCGGTCGTGAACGTCCGGGCCCTCGACGCCCTCGGGCTCGGGTCGGACCTGGCGAAGGGCCTGGGCGAGAACGTGCTCGTCGCGCGGCTCGTCGGGCTCGGCGGCATCACCCTGCTCGCTGCCGGCGCGACCGCCGCCGCGGGCCCGATCGGCTTCGTCGGCCTGACCGTGCCGCACGTCGCCCGTGCACTCGTCGGGACCGGGCACCGGTTGACGCTGCCGGTGTCGGGACTCGTCGGCGCCGCGCTCGTCCTGCTCGCCGACGTCGTGGGGCGGCTCATCGGCGGGTTCTCGGAGGTCGAGGTGGGCATCGTCCTCGCCGTCATCGGCGGTCCGGTGTTCGTCGCCGTCGCCCGTCGCCGATCGCTGGTGTCCCTGTGACGGGCGCAGCGGTCCGTGCGCCCGGCCGCGCCGGCGTCCGCATCGGACCGATCGGCCTCGCCTGGCGCCCACGGGTGTTCTGGTACACGGTCGCGTCACTCGGTGCCGTCCTGGTGCTCGTCGTCCTCGGCGTCGCGATCGGCTCCACCTGGATCGCCCCGGGCATCGTCGTCCGCTCCCTGGTCGGGCTCGAGACCGGCCCGGACGCCTTCATCATCACCACACTCCGACTGCCGCGCGTCCTCACCGGGGCACTCGTCGGTCTCACGCTCGGCATCGCAGGGGCGCTGACCCAGACCTTCACCCGGAACCCCCTGGGCACCCCGGACATCATCGGCGTGACGTCGGGGGCGAGTGTCGGCGCCGTGGCGGCCATCGTGCTCGGCGGTGGCACGTACTCGGTGTCCTCGCTCGTGCTCAGCGGCGGGATCCCGGTGGCCGCGACGATCGGTGCGTTGATCGCCGCCGCCGTCGTGTACGGGCTCGGCTGGCGCGGTGGAGTGCAGAGCTACCGGCTCATCCTGGTCGGCATCGGCGTCAGCGCGACCCTCGACGCGGTGACGAGCTACCTGCTCGTCCGCGCCAAGATCACCCTCGCCACCGCCGCGTCGCAGTGGCTCGTCGGCAGCCTGTCGAGCACCTCGTGGTCGAGCGTCTGGCCGCTGCTCATCGTCGCCGCGGTCGCGGTGCCGATCGCCCTGGCGACGAGCGCGGCGCTCGGCATCGGACAGCTCGGTGACGAGGTCGCCACCGGGGTGGGGCTCGCCGTGCAGCGGCACCGCCTGCTCGTGATCGCGCTGGCCGTCGTGCTCACCGCGGCTGCCGTCGCCGCTGCGGGACCGGTCGGCTTCGTGGCGTTCGTGGTCCCGCAGGTGGGGCTCCGGCTGGCCGGGACGAACCGCCCGCCCCTGCTGCTCGCCGGGCTGCTCGGCGCCGCACTCGTCCTCGCCGCGGACCTGCTGTCGCGCGCCGCGTTCCCGTGGCAGGTTCCCGTCGGCATCATCACGACCGTGATCGGCGCCCCGTACCTGATCTGGCTCCTCATCCGTCACCGCAAGGAGATGTCCCGATGACGACACCCCCGTCCACCCCGGTCCTCGAAGCCCGCGGCCTGTCCGTCGGCTACGACCGGCACCCTGTGCTGACCGACCTCGACCTGCGCGTCGAGCGGGGCACCGTGACGACGTTCCTCGGCGCGAACGGCTGCGGCAAGTCGACCCTGCTCAAGGCCTTCGGCCGGGTGCTGAAGCCGCAGTCCGGCGAGGTCCTGCTCGACGGCGCCCCGATCCGCAAGGAGCCGAACCGCCAGGTCGCCCGGAAGCTCGCGATCCTGCCGCAGTCCCCCGTCGCGCCCGCCGGCACGAGCGTGCTCGACCTGGTGATGCGCGGGCGCAACCCGCACCAGTCCTGGGCGAAGCCGTGGACCGCGGACGACGCCGACGTGGCCGAGCAGGCCATCGCGGCGACCGGACTGACCGACGTCGCGCACCGCGACGTCGCGAGCCTGTCGGGCGGGCAGCGCCAGCGTGCGTGGATCGCCCTGGTGGTCGCGCAGCAGGCCGACACGCTGCTGCTCGACGAGCCGACGACCTACCTGGACCTCGCACACCAGCTCGAGGTCCTGCGCCTGGTGCGCCGACTCAACCGCGAGCAGGGCTCCACCGTCGTGATGGTCCTGCACGACCTGTCGCTCGCGGCCCGGTTCTCCGATCGGCTCGTCGTCCTGCACGACGGCGGCGTCGCTGCTGACGGTGCACCGCACGAGGTGCTGACCCCCGCGTTGCTCGAGCGCGCCTTCGGGCTGCACGCGCGCGTGTTCCCGGACCCCGTGACCGGCGCTCCGATGATCGTGCCCGAAGCCGACGAGCACGACGCGTCGCTGCACCGTGAACGCGAGACCGTGCTGGCGAGCGCGGCCGACTTAGGTTAGCCTCTCCTAACGTGAAGCTCTCCCGACGCGGCTCCCTCCGAGCCACCCTCCTGACCTCCGTGGCCGTCTCGGCCCTCCTCCTCGCCGGCTGCTCGAGCACCGACTCGAACGACTCCGACGGTGACACCTCGGCGTCGAAGGCCTGGTCCTACGAGGACGCCACCGGCACGACCGTCAAGGTCGACCACACGCCGAAGCGCGTCGTCGTGCTGAACGACATCGCGATCTCGTTCATCGAGTACGGCCTGAAGCCGGTCGGCACCTTCGGCCAGCTGACCATGGCGAAGGACGCCCGGTTCGACGACCTGGACACCGACGGCATCACGCAGCTCGGCACCGGGTACGGCGACATCGACCTCGAGAAGCTCGCAGCGCTGAAGCCCGACCTGGTCGTGACCTCGGTGTACCCGACCGACGAGAAGGGCACGCTCGACGACACACAGCCCGGCTACGGCTTCAAGGACAACGAGCAGGAGAAGCAGATCGAGGCCATCGCGCCGGTCGTCCAGGTCAAGTGGGGCGGCAAGGGCGAGGACGTCATCGAGAAGATCGCCGACCTGTCCGAGTCCCTCGGCGCCGAGGAGTCGACGATCGAGGCTGCCGAGAAGCGCTTCGACACCGCCGGCGACGAGCTCGAGAAGGTCGCGAAGGAGCAGGACCTGTCGGTCGTCTCCATGTACGCCGACGGTGACGGCGCCTACGTCACCCGCCCGACCGACGAGCCGCTGCTGCAGATGTACTCGTCGTTCGGTGTCGACTTCGTGAACCCGAAGCCGAAGGGCTTCTACTGGGGCATCTACTCGTGGGAGAACGCGGGCCAGATCAAGGCCGACGTCCTGCTGCTGTCGCAGCAGGGCTACCAGGTCGCGGACCTCGAGAAGCAGCCGACCTTCGCCGACAACGCGGCACTGCAGGCCGGCCAGGTGCACAGCTTCACCTTCCCGGCGCTCGACTACGCCTCGCAGGCCGGCTACATGACGGAGCTCGCGGGCTGGCTCGAGGACAGCAAGAAGCTGTCCTAGGACGCAACCGACGATCGGACGGGAGGCCCGTTGCCAGCTGGCAACGGGCCTCCCGTCCGTTCTGTGGTGCGTTCTCGGGCACGTGGCCCGCCTGGTGTCGTCAGCCCACCGGCAAGGCGGCGTTCACCGCGGTCTGCGCATCGCGCCAGACCGCTGCGCGGGACCCCGCGTAGGTGCCGCCCTGACCGTTGGAGTAGTACCGCAGGTTGTGCTTCCCGCCGTCGGTGTTGCCCTGCCAGTAGGCGGTCACCGCGCGCGAGCTCCCGCCGACCAACCACACCTGGTCGGCGGCGTCGGCCGTACCGGTCTTGCCGAACAGCGTGGTGCCGTCCGGGGTCTGGCCGCCGCTCGCCGTACCGCCCCGGAACGCGCCCTGCATGACCTCGAACGCGGTCGCCGCGGTCTGCGGCGAGACGGCCTGCGAGCAGGTGCGCGGCTGCCCGCCGAGCTCCGTGCCGTCCGGTGCGGTGACCTGGTCGATGACGACCGGCGCACAGTACCGACCACCGTTCGCGACGCCCGCGTACGCCGCCGCCATCGTCAGCGGCGCGATGCTCTCGGTGCCGAGCAGCGATGCGGGGTTCCACGGCAGCTCGCCGCCGGCGGCCAGGTGCACGCCGAGGCGCTTCGCGACGTCGCGGATGTCGCACAGGTCGAGCTGCGCCGCCATCGACTGGTAGGCGGCGTTCACGGACTGGGCCGTGGCCGAGCGGACCGAGTACGGCCCCTTCTGGCCGGGCGAGTCGTTCTTCGGCTGCCAGAAGGCCGTCGTCTGCTCGCCGCACGCCGTCCACGTGCTCTGCGGGTGCGGGGTGCCGTTCACGACCGTGTCCGGGCTGCGGCCGGCCTCGAGCCACGCCAGCAGCGTGAACATCTTGTACGTCGAGCCGGTCTGGAAGCCCGTCGAATCACCGTCGGCTTGGTCGACGGCGTAGTTCAAGGACGTCGCCGTCGGTGGCGCCTGCTCCGACCGGTCGTAGTCGGTGTTCTGCGCCATCGTGAGCACCCGACCGGTGCCCGCCTCGACCGTGTTCAGCGTCGCACCCAGCGCCAGCCGGGTCTCGGTCTTCGGGTCGTACCGGTCGAGCAGTTCCTTCTGCTTCGCGTTCAGGTCGAGGTCGAGCGTCGTCTGGATGCGGTACCCACCCGTCCGCCAAGCATCGGCGCGCTGCTGCTTCGTCGCGCCGAGCTGCGGCAGACGTGCGGCGACGCGCTTGGCGTAGTCGCAGAAGAACTCCGCCCCGGTCTCGACGGCCTCGCACCCCTGCTGGGGTGCGGTGATGCGCACGTAGTCGACCAGCCGCGACAGTCGCGCAGTGCGGTACTCGTCGGTCGTCAGGTGCCCCTGCTCGTGCATCGAGCGGAGGATCACGTTCCGCCGCGCGGCGTTGTCACGGTAATGGTCCGGCGTGGACAGGTCGCGGCGCTCCGGCCACTGCACGATCGCGATGAGCGATGCCGCCTCGGCCGGGGTCAGGTCGGTGGCGGACTTGCCGTAGTAGTGCTGCGCGGCCGACTGCACGCCGTAGGTCTGGTCGCCGAAGTAGGCGATGTTCAGGTACGCCGTCAGGATCTGCTCCTTGGTGTACTTCTTCGCCAGGCCGATCGCGAGCTTCATCTCGGCGAGCTTCCGCTGCGGCGACCGCTTCGTCGCCTCCTTGTAGCCGGCCCTCTGCTCCTCGAGCGTCGGCAGCTCGCTCGCCCGCTGGATCTTGATGTTGCGCACGAGCTGCATCGTGAGCGTCGAGCCGCCCGAACCACCCTCGCCCTGCGACGCGGCGACGCTCACCAGGGAGCGGACCATCGACGTCGCGTCCACACCACCGGTCTCGTAGAACCGCTTGTCCTCGCCGTCGACCGCAGCGTGCTTCAGCTGGTCGCTGATCTGGTCGAACGACAGCTCCTGCCGGTCCTGCGCCCACACGTTCGCCAGGTGCACCGGTTCGCCACCGCGGTACGCCCAGACCTGGTTGCGCTGCGGCAGGTCCCCGATCTCGATGTGCTCCGGCAGCGACTCGAACACCCCGATCGCCGACGTCGTGCTCACTCCGGCGACCGCGATCATCGGCGTCACGCCGACCCCGACCATCAACCCGGCGAGCACACTGCCCCCCACGAAGCCGAGCGCGGCTCCCCCTGCACGTCTCATCGTCATCGCTGTGGATCCCCCGTGGTGCATCACCGCACCGATCTGGTGCGGTCGTTCGGGAGCGTCCCAGCCGATCTCGGGCGGTCGCCGGGACTTCGCCGCGGAACACCGCCGTGTCCGCTGGGAATGCGCCCGTCGTGACGGGATCGTGACGTCAGTGGGGGTGATCTCGTACCGCCGGACGATGACGGGCGAGTCCGAGAGCGCTCGCTCCTGCCCGTTTCGTCGCCGGCGGTCAAGTACGAGCGTGCAGCACGTGAGATACAAGCTCCCGATGCACCTCCATCGAGAACACGTCGGTCGTCGCGGCGCACGCCCGCGGCAACCAGATAGTCCTCGCGCCGAGCCGTGTCCCCCTGCCGGACGCACAGGCGAGCCAGATCCGATCTGCGTCGCCACCCTTGTCTCGCAAGCCACTGTCAATGACACCTTCACCGAAGACGCTTGCGAGACATGGTTGTGAGAACCGTCGCACCCCCGGATCCCTCGGGACGGAACGCCGCGGCCGTGCTACCGACGAGACGTTTCGCAACCGTAGGGACGCAAGACGGTGCTCGCGGCCCTACTCGGGCGAGTCCGCGAGCCAACGAGTCCCAGCGAGGACCTCGTCGAAGGCAAACACTTCGCGTTCCGGCAGCGGGCACTGGTTCGCACCACGGTCGAGACGGGTGAGAGCTCGAATGACTGCCGAATGATGTTGACTCAGGGCCGATAATAGTTCTTCTCGGAATGCTTCGGCTCGGGTGGAAGCGCACCTGCACGGCAGGCTGCATGCTGTTCGAAAGTGCGGAGCTATACCTAATTCCTCGGGCGCCGGAGGTATGAGATGCCGGCGGCGGCGGCCACGGACATCAGCACGCCAAGCAGACCGACTCCCCACTCGGTGCTGTCGAGCGGCGAGAACGCGTTCACCGCGACCGTTCCAAGTACTACCGGTAAGCAGAAAACTCCGATTGTCGCGGAAGCGAGCCAGCGCCGCGCGGTCTGGTTTCTGGCGTGCCGCACGGCTTGCCAGACGCCGAAGGCGGCAAACCCGGTCGGCACGAAGAGCAGTGCGAATACGAATCCAATGAGGGTGCCGGGGATGAGCGCTGTGATCGTGCTTGCCTCGATCGCGTCTCCCAGATCACGTCCGATGGTGGCAGCAGCGAAGGTTGAATCGCGCAGCCCCTCGATCACAGCTGCAGTGACGCCGAGCCACATGCCGACGGCGATTGCCGCGAGTGGCCACCCGAGGAGGTCGCCGACGATGCGCCGGCTGGGCGGGAGGCCGGCCGGCGCACTGAAGGTGATGTGCGTAGGGATCACGTGTTCACTTGGCAGCTGAGGGTGACTTCATCGGGGCCGAGACTGTTGGCGGGCGGGAGTCCGATGTCATTCCAGTTCCCCTCCCACGCGTCTGTGACGGGGTTGTAGGCCTCCTGGAAGGAGTACCAGTCACCGTCGCCGGCGATTAAATCGCTCGTCGTTGCGAACTTACCCGGCACACCTGGGCCGGCGAAGGACTGGTATGAGTCCGCAGTGAGCTCACCGTATCCATCCCAAGTGGCGATGTTGTCTCCGTCGTAGGCAGAAATCGTCCACCCCGTCGACTGAAGACCATGCGCACCCTCGATGGTTGTGTTGTAGGTGGGAACGGCGTCCGAGTCCGATGACGAGTCACGGAACGAGTAAATCTCGCCGTCGCCGCGCAATGCCCAGCCGCGGCTGTTGCCTTGAGCGATTTCGTCGAACTTCTTCCCGTCGACGTCGTACTGCACCCATGTGTAGTGGTGAGCGTGCCCGATCGGGGCTGTCGCGCAGGGCATCGTGGAAGCGGGCCAGCGTCGCGCCGGCTGCGTGGACCTGTGCCGGATCGCGGACGTCCAGCAGTGTTCCGCCGATGACGTGCTGGAGCCCCATCGAGACCCCGTCGTCCTCGACCTGCACCCGTCCGTCGAGCGCCGGCACCGGGGCGGAAACGGGCAGGCCGCGCTCCGCGAGCCACGTCGTGAGGTCCGCCGCGAACGCAAAGCGCTCGAACCCCTCCGGTGCGATCGACCACTTCAGGAGCATCCGTCCCTCGGCGGTCGACACCCAGGCGAGTGCGTTGTGGTCACTCATCACGATGCGCTCACACACGACGACGTGCACGTTCCACCACCGGTCGAGCGTCCGGATGACCCAGTCCTCGGCAGCGGCGACGTCCGTGAACCCGAAGCGGCTCCGCAGCACCTGGGCGGGATCGGCGCGTTCCCAGAGCATCTCGAGGGTCATCACTCCACCCTCGCAGGTCGCGCTGGCATCCGGTACCGGTCCCCCGACGGAAGCGGGACCGTGTCGCGGCGACGGTCACGCACGCGCAGCTGACGTCTCAGCGGCGGCGGGTGCGGAGCCGCTGCACGCCCACCCATCCGGCGACCGCGAAGCACCCGAGCGCGAGGACGTACGAGACGAGCAGGTCGGCCCACGTGCGCGGGTTGATCGATCCGTCGGGCAACCGTTCCTGGAGCTGGAACGACGACGGGAACAGCCAGTACGAGGTCGCGTACACGGTGAGCGCTAGCCCGACGAGAACCGAGCCGACGATGATCCACCGAGCGCCGCGCGCTCCGACGGTCATGCGGACGCCCCCTTCACGGATCGTCGCGACGCCGACCGCGGTGGGTTCGCTCGCAGGTGTTCGCTGATGCGCCCGAGGATCCGGGCGAGGTCACTCGCGTCGTCGTCCGTGATCGGTGCGAACAGGAGTCCGTGCACGGTGCCGATGTGGCCGGGGAACACGTCGGCAAGGACTTCGCGCCCCGCGTCGGTGATCGCGACGACGGTGCTGCGTTCGTCGTCCGGCGAGGGGGACCTCGTGACGAGGCCGCGCTGTTCGAGCAGTTGCGCCTGGTAGGTCAGACCGCTGCGGCTGTACACGACACCGTCGGCCAGGTCCGTCATGCGCAGGTATCCATCCGGAGCATCCCCCAACCGTGCCAGGAGCTGGAACTGCACGTAGCTCAGCCCGCCGATGTCGCGGAGCTGCTTCTCGACCGCGGGGCGCAGGAGCGCACTCACCTCGGTCAGCGCGAAGTACGCGCCGAGCTGTGTCGGGGTCAGTGCGGTGGGGGTGTCGCTCATGCGGCCATCCTACCTGTTGCTTCAAGTTCGAAGCAGTGCTAGCGTCTCGGGCAAGCGCTTCGAATTCGAAGCAACAACGAGAGGGTACGACCATGAAGGCAGTGCAGTTCCACGAAGTCGGCGGACCCGAGGTCCTCCAGTACGGCGAGGTCGAGCAGCCGACCCCTGCAGCGGGTCAGGTGCGACTCCGCGTCGCGGCGTCCGCGTACAACGCCGCGGACAACGGCATGCGCGCCGGCTTCCTGCCGATCCCGATCCAGCTGCCGCACGTCCCCGGGTACGACGTATCCGGCACGGTCGACGCGATCGGCGAGGGGGTGACCGGCCTGACCCTGGGCGACGCGGTGATCGCGTTCCTGCCGATGGAGCGCGACGGCGGGGCAGCCGAGTACGTCATCGCACCGGCGGAAGCCGTGGTCGCGGCGCCGACGAGCATCCCACTGGCCGACGCGGCCGCGCTGCCGTCCGTCGCGCTGACCGCCTGGCAGGCCCTGTTCGA
>Ga0153924_1001432_pt1 | contig 11919 bp, 14 predicted proteins | sample TSNJ008MetaG_FD_104709 | JGI IMG/M metagenome (GOLD analysis project Ga0153924, IMG submission 104709) | Attine ant fungus gardens microbial communities from New Jersey, USA - TSNJ008 MetaG | ecosystem: Host-associated > Fungi > Mycelium > Unclassified | place: USA: New Jersey, Wharton State...
ACGACACCGCCCATACCGTGAACTGCCCAGGTGTCTAATGCATCATCCACCCTCCTGCGGTTCTTTAGTATTAGGCAATAGAAGCAAACGGTCGCACAGGCAAATCCCATGATTATGGACGCATAACAACCTATATAGCCTGATGCAGGCGTAATTGCCACAAGCCCTGCTACTGCACCGGAGCAAGCACCCACTGCACTTGTCTTTCCAGTGTGTGCCCAGCTAAGGAACATCCACCACATGGCAGCGACTGCAGTGGCTATATTCGTATTCTGGAAAGCTTCAGTCTCCAAGAAACCCGCAAATCCAGAACTTCCTGGGTTGAAGCCAAACCATCCATACCATAGCAATGTAGTCCCTAATAGAACAAGAGGAATAGAATGTGGTTCGAAAGGTGCCTTACCATAACCTAATCGTCTGCCGAGAAACATCGCAGTTACCAATCCTGCAAAGCCTGAAGTAATGTGAATGACCGTCCCTCCAGCGAAGTCTTCTGCACCCATCGCGGTTAGCCATCCTGGATGCGTTCCCTGACTTCCTAATGACCAGTTCCAATGCCCTGCAAAGTCATAGACAAACGTAGTCCATAGTACAACATGTATGAGGAAAGCGCTCATCTTGAGCCGATCTGCATACCCTGCGATAGCTAAAGCTGGAGTAATCGCTGCGAACATCAACTGGAACATAACATAAGCCAAGTGTGGAATGCTAGGCGCGTAAACGTCGGCTGGGGCGTTATGATACACATTATTCAATCCGACAAAGGCAAAACTACCAATGAAACCTGGGCCGAAACCGGAATCTGGTCCAAACATGATAGAATAGCCGTAAACTACCCACTGAATGCTAACGATAGCATACACGAGAAAATTCTGCAGAATTACAGTTAAAGCATTTTTTCTCCTCGTCATGCCGCCGTATAGGAATCCGACACCACCTGGTGTCATTATCATGACGAAGGATGCTGCAGCGTACATGAAAGTGGTGTCTCCAGGATCTATGCAAGGTCCGTAAGGAGCAGTAGTATTGCCTGGAGGGGTCTGTGGCTTGGCACAATGGTACTCAGCTGTTTTAACCGGATTTGCAAGGCCCTGAAGTGGGCTAAAATGAGCTACTCCTATACAATACGGTATAGGAGCTAGGGTATGGTTCTTTGGATTTGGTACACAGAAAGGCTGGGGTGGGGCGCCGGCTAGAGGAGAGCTAGCCAGGCCTTGCTGACCGAGTGCGTGATGCTCGCCAATGGCAAAGATGCCTGACGCTCCAACTGTGATCCCAGCTGCGAGAAATATAACAGTCCATTTATGGACTAATACGGCAGATTTCTGTCTTGTAAAGATTGATAATGACAATCAGCAATTTATTTTTAACTGTCTATAAAAGTTTTTTTATGATTTAAGGTGTTTTTTATGATAGTATGTCAATCTTTGAAATCGGTCTCACCTCCACCGAATATGAGTTTGATAGTACATAAATTCGCTTTTATGAAACTACGAACGAGTTGTTATGTCCTAATTGCTGGAAATACATAACTGACCGATTCAAAGGTTGTCTTAGATTAGGAATCTAACCGGTCAACTCAGCAGCACTAATCCTCAGTACACCACCTTAAGGTCATAGAAGTAGACATTTGAATCGCCCTTTGTCCATACGCCTAGTAGGCCTCCGCTCAAGTAGTTCTGATCATTCATTTGTAGGAGGCGCACTCCATCCAGATAACCTGCAATGCCTTGTGCAGCTACCTGCGCCTTGATGCTATGCCATTGACCAAGTGTTATATTAACATCTTTATCCTCTGTACATACCAAACCCTGATACCCGGTTTGAGCCCTACACAATGAAAATTGATGATTCATTGCGTCAGCCATTAATACGAAATAATGATTGACGTCCTGGAACCGAACGATCAAACCCGCTGCCCGTTCGTGTACTCCCGAGATTATCTTGAACTTAACGCTTGCTTCAAAATTGCTGTAACCGACTCCTGGTGCTATCGCTATGTGATATCCTGATCCGGTTTCGTTACTTGATAATGTAGCAAGCACATTGTGTTTCGAAGGATCAGTCTCGTCCGACTTTACAATCCAGCTTCCTTTCTCTTGCTGACCTGCCGTGTCCATGAACACAAACTTGGCTATTGGTTCATTGACGCAGGCCACACCGCATGATATATCAGTTTTTTCTTTCGGCGAACCTTCGAAATTCCATAATTTAGAATTACGGTAAGGGCCGCTTTGTGCAGCAAAAAATAGTGCAAATATAACGATTGGTGTTGCGACACTCGCAGCAATAATGTATCTTCTCTTTCTACTACTACCTAGCACATCTTTTCTCGAACGCATTTGCTTACACCCTTTGTTAGTTTCTCGGAAACTGACAAACATAATAAGTTTATCTCGACGTGCTTCTGAATGGTGGTTTCTTGCTCAACAAATTAATGAATCAACTACAAAAATATTGCAAACAATCTAGAAGTGTTATTGGAATACGTTACCGTGTTTGCTGTCTGTTTTTCTGTGTTTCTATCTATTTTTCCTAGCAGCATACACTCCATAGAAACTAGTCAGCTATGCCTGATTAGCTTCAAGCGCAAGTAAATCGTCTGGAAACACAAAGACTGCTATCAAAACAGGGCCAGGAAGCGATATTGGTTGAACAGTAAGAGATGAGGTAAATCATTCTTTGAAAGACTGAAGAGTAGAAAAGGAATTGCCAAGGCAATAGCACTCCCAATACCATAACATGGTACATGCTGACGCCTTCATTCTTTTGGAAGTGCCTCTTAAACTAGAGCTCGAGAATATAAGCAATACATAGATGAAAAAATCTTCCCACTGTGTCTCGGTTGAGTTAAGTTAGTAGCCTCAATAAGTAACTAAAAATTAATATACAACGCTTTCAATACTAGGTCTGTTATGGCAGAGGCAGATTTGGCGATATACATCGCGACCGCCGCATCACTTGCGATTTGTACTGCAATACAATTTGGAGAACGTGCAGTTAGATATCGAAGGATGAAAGAGAAGAAATCATTTGCCCAGATGGGCATGGAATATCAACCAGCTGAAGAGCCGGAAACAGATAGGAAGAAATCGACTCCTATCTAATTACACTTTTTAGTTCCTACAATCTCTTTTATCTTGTTCATATTAACAAAGGTACTATGACGGAGAACTATGGAGACGTTTGTATAACAAGATGAGGGTAAATATAGATTTAGACGAACACATAGTTGCGACCTTGCCCAAAATCTGGGGAAACCAAGTCGGTTTTTTGGGTTCGTTCAAGAAATTTAAAGAAGGAATTTTGGCTTTAACCAATAAGAAAATCATATTCATACCAGAATGGGTGGGAGTGACACAAAGAGAAAGAGAAAAAAAATATTTTACTGAAGACGAGGCCAAAGTTACACGGATAGATGGTTATTCTGAAGCACAACTCGATGAAGATGTGACCAAGTACTCAAAAAGCGTTCTAATGCCTCTGGAATCTGTCATTGGCGTTGAGAACGTCGTGTTACGCAAGGTAAATTTCTTAAGGATAAAATTCAGCGCCGGAGGCAAGACGAGGACGTATGACTTTGGATTAGCAAAGACTTTGACCAATTATCCTATTCGACAACCCTTGCAGTATTATAGCTTGGATTGGAGTGCCTGGGTAAAGCTGATAAAGGCATATCTACCAACTTAAGCGCGTTAATAGCAGATCTCAGGATTTAGTGAGGTCTTTGCGTGGACCCACGCAATATATTGCTGGATTTCAAAACGATATTGTCTTTCTCTCTAAGTGCGTCCTCCAGGAACATAACATCCGTGACCCGCTTGGTGTAATCGAATAATTCGAGTTCATATGAATCTCCCTTTGGTCTGTATAACCCCAACCTCAACAAGGCTGCCCCTTCATAATCGTTTTTAAACGCCTTGTAATTTTCGGATACTTTCAGAGCTTTCAAAAATACCCATCTAGTGTCTAAAGCCACAGAATCGGCGTATAGTATGAATTCGTACGAATGATTTGTTTCAACAAATCTCATTTTTATCTCGTGGTCCGGCCACCACTTTATCACCTTCTTCCATGCATCAAATAGTGTTTTCCTCTTGTCGAAGATCAAAATTACCTTTGTGCGTACCTCGTAAAACTCATATCCTACGCCCATGAATGCATCGAACCATCTAACGGTCTTATCAGTCACAAGTAATTTGAGTAACTGCTGGTCATATTTAATTATTAGATACAATATTTTGACTTAATCATGATGCGGTGGCAAGGCAATCTCTAGAACATGACTTATATTTTGGTGCCAGGGTTTAGGACTTATGGTCAAAGGTGGTAAGAGAGGTGGAAGAGTCAGAGACAAATGGAGAGACAAGAAATGGATTGTGGTAAAATCACCTTCGGCATTTGGAGGCGGTTTTCTAAACTATATCCCCATTACTGCTACTGAAACCGCGCAGGGGCGTGTGATTGAAAACACGATGTTCGATATTTTAAAACAGGATCCCACACAACATCAGATAAAAGTATTTGTGCAAATAGACAAGATTACCGAAGGTAACGCGACAACTATTTTTAAAGGCCATGAATATGCAAAAGAATTCCTACGCAGTTTGATTAGGCGGGGGAGTTCAATGATAACTCATGTCCACGATTATACAACAATGGATGGCTATACATTTAGAGTCGTATTAATCGCACTCAGTCAAAAACGACTTAATACCTCCAAGAAACACGAGATTAGAATGATTGCTCATAGGGCGCTAGAAGATAAGATTCCGAAGCTGACCGTCGACGAATTTGTTCAGGAAGCAACTATGGGTAAGATGGGCGCGGAACTCCTTGTTCCAGTCAAGAAGATCGCACCGTTGAGACATATAGGGATTAAGAAGACAAAATTAATCTCAACCCCGGAATCGAGAGCTGTATTGGAAGCGAAACCGATTGAAATATCACTCTCTTCAACGGAACAAGCTGATGATGAAAACAAATAATATAGTACTCCTGGTTTATGATCCAGAACGAGAATGTTAATTTCTCTGCTGCTGAGATTAAGATTATAGTACATGCGACTGAGGAAAAAGATAGTATTTTGGAACACCTAAATAGTACACTGAATGTTCCTCGTGACACTTTTTCTATAGTAAAGACAGAGGGTCATTGGGGAAATGAAATCCTTCTGCTAACAGGCATTCTTAGTAAGAACGAGGCAAACTCTTTGTACCGTAAAGTTGAAGCTTCTTTACTCGAAAATTATGAGGAACTATCAAATTTCTATGATGAGAAGGGAAATCTGTACATAAGATTAGATAAACAAAGGCTATGTAGGGGAAAGGTTTCTATCTCAGAAAGCGACTCCATAAGAATCAGATTTAGGAACGTGATGACATATGGATCTCGCAAATCGTTCATTGAATAGGATGATTTGGTGATAAAGAGAAGAGATCTCTGTGTGCGCGATTGTAATCTTGAGAGAGTACTCAAGACAGCCGAAATTTTGGGGATAGATGAAATAGGTGCTGCTGCATATAATGGTAAGGCTCGAGAAAATGTAATCTATCGTTTGAATACACAGCCTCATCTAGTCAGTAATTATCCATATCTGGTAGTTTCTGACGAGATTGAGGACCTCTCTTCACCTGAGTTGGACCTTTTTGTTGTCAGAGATTACGCGAGGGTGAAACATATTATTAAAAAAAGAGTGAAAGCGCGAATTGGATTAGAGGTTTTCTTGGCGGATATACGCACTGCAAACGGTTCGAGTGTAGGAAAATGGTTTGAACATCTGAGAGGCTTGTATAAACTTTGTCAATCGATTAAATGCCAATTTATTCTTTCAAGTGGAGCAAATTCTCCGAGAGAAATGATACCCGCACGATGCTTTGATTCTTTATTAGAGCTTTGTGAAGTGAGACCAGAAAGATACTGGCAAGAGCTTGAAGAATGGCTGAAAATAAAGCTTGGGAAAAGGTGCTATACAGATGTTGAACAGACGTGATAAACGTAGATATCTAGCAGTATGGGATGGCGACCACAGTCGTGACCACCGTAAAATGGTTGAGTTGATCAGTAAAAGAAATTCGGAGCTATTTGGTCAAATAGCAACGGAAAAAGCTAACATAAGATTCATCGGTATCGATGAAAAACAGATAATCATACTTAGTTGCAAATTGGAAGCGCTAGGAACTTTGTTGTCGACTATTGTCTTGATGGAGTCGCCTATGCTATTATTACGGATTTCAGGGACATTAAAGGCCTTGCGGAGGTTTCTAAGAGATGCAGAAACCTCTGTTCTCTCACCATAGCCTCAAGTAGCTTGTTAACCTTCAGCTACTCGAAGACCAAGACGGTGGTACGTATTTAGTAGGGAAATTTGTATTCATATTTTGGGGATGAGGTAAGTGATCGCTGCTCCAGACCGAGTTAAAAACAATGAAGATCTCGCGACGAACCGACCCAAATGCCTAGACAGGACCAGTTAGTGTAAGAGAAGAAAGGTCCATTTGCTCTTCCAGCTAAATATTCAACGAACCTATCGAGACTAGATCTTTCCTTAAGCTGTTTCTATGAGGTTCTGAGCGCAGCAAAGCGAACAAGCCCAAAAGTGCTTTTGACATTTATGTAGATTAATCATTGAGTCACTTAAAAGATATCTCTGACATCTCGTACAGTGAAATTGAGTGCTGCAGATAAATGCTGAATAATTGAACGAAACAATTTTCGAACATGTAATAGAAGCTGCAAAGTTTCATTCTCACAAAGGACTAAGCAGATGTTGCATCCAACACTTGATATGCTGAATAGATTCCACGGTGGTGCTCACCGTCATTCTAGCTCGAAGCTTAGCTCAACGATTTGCCAGAGGAAACTAGCATTCTTAAAACACAATTCTTCACGTGACTCTAGATAACTAAAACGTTAATATCAAATAAAAGAAGTTTGTGGGCAGTATGCCATTATCACCAGTGGTGTTTCTCGTCTGGAATCAGACCTATCTGTTCTCGCTCGAAGTACCTTTCAAGCTCCTGCGTCCATTTCTCTTTGGCAGCACCACCACCAAGGCCCTTTCTCCGCAGCCAAAACGCAATGACGCTTAACAAGAACACAGCGAACAGCATAGTGCCAAAGATGTATATCGATACGTCGTAAAATAGTGGGTCGTACTGAGGTCCTATCTGCATAAGGAGATCTTTAATTGCTGTGCTGATCATTGGTATAAGAATTAGGATAGCGCTCATTATCATTATACAAAAAACGAATTCTAAGATATATACATTTTGGTTCTGAATCCTTAGAACCAGTGGTCCCATTCTTCATATAAGGAGACGGCCGCACTAGACATCGAGAAAATTGATCTAATCAGTAAAGAACAATCCTATTAGAATAGTTTAAGCTTAAGGCCTTGTCTAACGAACAACAAATCAACAACAATGGAGAATGAAAATTAGGAGATGCATGACAACTCGGCCATGACTTGAAATCCATTATAAAGTATCATTCGGAATCGAGTTCGGTTGAATTAATCTTGGTCCCAAACATTCCCAGACCAATTAGCAGCTTATCGTGATAACCATGACGGTAACGATATATGTTTGTTAGATAAAAAAAGAATAAGTGGTTAAGCTGCGGCCTCTTTTGGAGTGCTTCTTGCTCTTAAGAAGAATGCGACGGACACACCACCAAAGATTACAATCATAGCAATGATGAAGAGTTCCGTTGAATTAATGTTCGTCCCAAGCATTGGTGTCCCGGAATTTCCCAAACCTATGCTCGCCGCACCTTGCGCATTTGAAACTTTTTCCCTTGCCAATTTTAGCTCTTGTTCAATGCCCATCCCCTGTTGGGAGCCCCCCGCGCCGCCTCCACCGTAGCCCTGTGCGTTCACCATCTGAAATGCAGGCATCGCAAACGCAGAGCCCATCAGAGCAACTAGTGCAATCATTGCCATCAATATTGGCTTATTCATACTGAAATAGTCCTCCTGCAATTATTTAACCTTTTGGTATATTTCAGTTTTAATTAAGTATACCCCAGAGCACTCCATACTACGCGAAATCAATAATCCTGTCTGTTTACAAACACTTCTTCAATTCGATCACGTATTATGATCGCAGGTTTTCCATGTCTTTCACCAAACTAATCTTCCTAGTAACATTTAAGATATACGTTCAAACTTCTCCTAATATATGGCACGGATACATGCTCATACTAGAGGTAAATCTCATTCCGTTCGTCCAACGTCTAAAAATTCACCGCCATGGCTCACTTCGAGTCCTGCGGAAATCTCTTCCATCGTTCTTCAGCTTTCCAAAGAAGGGCTTACGCCCAGCATGATAGGAACTAAAATGCGCGACGAATACGCCATACCTCTTGTAAAGAATATCATAGATAAAACTATCACTGAGATTAGGAGTGAGAATGGAATCAAGGATGAAATGCCTGAAGATTTGCACCAACTTGTCCAGAAAGCTCTAGCGTTACAAAAGCATTTGAAAAGCCATAATACTGATCACAGAAACGTCCGGTCACTTGAATTAATAGAAGCCAAGATTCACAGATTATCAAAATATTACAAACGTAACGAGAAAATACCCAAAGATTGGAAATATGCTACAGTCATTGCCCAGCTAGAGTAAGACCATATAATGTACGATGCTCGCCTTCATGAAGCTGTAAAACCTTTTTGTGAAAAGTTGAGAACGGCAGCAGAGGGTGGCTGCAGTACTTGCATTATGACTCATCAAGACGCTGATAGCTTAATCGCTGCCAGTATCATTTGTATGACCTTGTTGAGATTGGGCGCTAAATGCGTAATAAGGGCCATTTCAGAGACGGCAGCTACTTTCATTGAACAAATGAAAACAGAAGCTTATGATTTTTACATAATTTGTGACCTTGGTGCAGGTTTGGGCGGTATACTGAACGAAGCGCTTGGTGACAAATGGATAATTATTGATCACCATCAGCTCCCTGAAGAGGATTTGGCCCAGGATCGCGGAAAATATATTCTAAACGCTTTCAAATACGGGATTGATGGGGGATCAGAGGTGTCTTCGGGAGGATTGGCTTTCATTATTGCTACACAGATTGAAAAAAGAAACTGGGACCTTTCACCAATTGCTTTAGTATCAGCAATATCAGATAGACAGGATCAAGGAGATAAAAGATCATTTGTCGGTATAAATTCGGAAATTATGAAAATAGCCCACTCACACGGGCTTATTAGCGTCAATTTGGACCTAATGTTTAATGGGCGAGAAACAAAACCGCTCCATGAAGCCCTAGCTTCCACATCATACCCTTATATTCACGGTATAACTTGGAACACCGAAAATGCCTATTCTGTAATTAAGAAATCAGGAGTGAAGATGAAGGAAAATGGTAGATGGCGAGTACTTGCTGAGATTCAACAAGAGGAAAAGAGCATAATTCTAGATGCTATCATCAAATTTGTCGCAGCCTCTTCAAAATATGATACAGCGAACCTGACGCAGAATCTTGTAGGACACGCCTATACACTTGTGGAAGAGGATCTAAGAAGTCAATTACGTGACGCTAGGGAATTTTCTACAATGCTAAATGCATGTGCAAGTGCTGGGAGGGGAGGTGTAGCTGTTGGAATCTGTATGGGCGATAGGAATGTTTCTCTAAATGAAGGAGAACAGATCGCCAAGACTCATCAAACTACTCTTGCAAAATGCATCTCCACGATTCTTGCTGAAAGGTGGCGCACAATTGACGATGGACGAGCAATTTTTGTCAACGCAGAAAATGCGATAGCCGAAGATATGCTAACCTCTGCATCATATCTGCTGAGTGGACCACCTACGTGTGATCGAATGATTTTCGCGTGGACCACTAGTAGGGACGGCATGCACAAATTTTCTTGTAGGCAGTGCGTTTCTAGCAAATCTAGATTGAATCTGGGCTTGACTGTAAGACGCTGCGCAGAAGCTGTAGGCGGAATAGGATACGGTCACGCTGAAGCTGCAGTATGTAAGATCCCGCCTGACAGACTAGAAGAATTTGTATCTAACGTAAAGAGGATAATACTTGACTCCGACGTTAGCTCAGCCTGAATTATCTGTCCTTATTCAAATAAGGTTCTCAGAAAAAAATGAAATGTACGCAGTATTGAGGTCATTGATCCCTGATAACATTAACTTTCCAACAGGACTATCAATAGAAATATCACCGAGCGAGAAAGAAAAGGAATTACTTCTTCGCATCCGTTGTAACATCGGATTCGAAACATTACTAAATACTCTTGATGAACTATTGGAGCACGTTTCGATAGCACAAAAAGTGATCTCGCATGCTTGACCCTAAACTATTGAGAGAAAATCCACAACTTGTCAGAGGTATGTTAGCAAACCGAAAATTTGAATTTCCGCTAGACCATTTGCTTGAGCTGGACAAGAGACGCAGGGAATTAATCCTTCAAGTCGAGGAATTCAAACGCAGAAAAAATTTGCTAGCACGTGTGATATCCACCAAGATTAAAAATCATCAAGATACAGTCCAGGAAAAAGAAGAGATGACAGGCGTAGGGATCCAACTTGTAGAGATTGAACAAGAAAAGAAGGCAATAGAGGCTGAGTTCAGAGCGTCGATGATGACTCTTCCCAATCTCATAAATGAATCAGTTCCAATCGGAAGTGATGAAAAGGAAAACGTCATTCTAAGATATCATGGCAAGATCACGAAACCTGATTTTTTCCTCAAAGATCATGTCGACATAGCAAACACGCTCGATTTGCTCGATATAGATCGCGCCTCAAAGATAGCTGGTGCTAGGTTTTATTTCTTAAAAAATGAGCTAGTGAAATTGAACCTAGCCTTGATTAACTATGCACTTGATTTTTTAGCCAAAAAGGGATACAATCTTGCACAACCTCCGTTCATGATAAAAAGAGAAGCGATGGAAGGAGCAGTGATACTTGATGATATCGAGGACATGATTTACAAAATCGATAAGGATGATCTGTATATGATAGGAACTTCAGAACATTCTATGGCCTCGATGCATATGAACGAGATTTTTAATGGAAAGGCATTACCATTGCGCTATGCTAGCATCAGTCCTTGTTTTAGGAAAGAAGCTGGTGCACACGGGAAGGACACCAAGGGCATTTTCAGGGTTCACCAATTTGAAAAAGTTGAACAGTTTGTTTACTCGCGGCCTGAAGAGTCAGAACAAGAGCACGAACGAATCTTGGCAATAGCTGAGGAATTCTATGACCAGCTCGGTATTCCATTCCGTACAGTATTGCTATGTTCTGCAGATTTAGGAAAGACTTCATCAAAAACGTACGATCTTGAAGCGTGGATGCCAAGTCAAAACGCATACAGAGAAATCGTGTCATGTTCAAATTGCGCCGATTTCCAAGCTCGCAGACTCCTTACAAGGTTCAGGGACAAGACCAATGAACAGACTAGATTTGTTCACACTCTGAACAGCACTCTCGTAGCAACTGAAAGAACTATGGCATGTATAATGGAAAATTACCAGACATCAACTGGAACCATCAAAATTCCTGATGTTCTTCAGCATTATATGGGAGGGATAACTGAAATTCGCCGCAAAAATTGAGTCTTGGTGCAGCTAGTGCTACAGTAATCCTCGTTGCTTACAGACTCCAATTCTTCAAAAAGAAAAGGGGGAAAAGATTTTGTAGCTTTTCAGATGACTTGCCAGGGTCTTGTTGCGAAAGTTATGCCGAGTCCTGCTCCGATCACAAGCACTTGATAAGCAACGTTACCCCAGGGTACTGGTTTCAAAATGGCAGGTCCTGTGACTTGAACGGTTTGTCCTGGGCCTAGACCGGGTCCTATGTGTTCAATATTCAGCTGGGTATGCACATGATATATTGCTGGCTCCAACGCTCTCACAGTAATAGAGTACGGTATTGTCTGTTGTGGTTG
>Ga0153924_1001434_pt1 | contig 11904 bp, 9 predicted proteins | sample TSNJ008MetaG_FD_104709 | JGI IMG/M metagenome (GOLD analysis project Ga0153924, IMG submission 104709) | Attine ant fungus gardens microbial communities from New Jersey, USA - TSNJ008 MetaG | ecosystem: Host-associated > Fungi > Mycelium > Unclassified | place: USA: New Jersey, Wharton State...
CTTTAGGAGCTTTCAGAGGAAATATAGTTTCCTAGCAAGCAACACTACCCATTAATATGTGATGTCTGAAAATTTAGGCGAGCGATAATCAAACGCGATGATGCGTAATACAATTCGAACAATGGAAGGACAAAAAGGTCATGGAAGGCATTAAAATAGGTCATGGACCTTCTCTTATGACTGGACAAGCATAGTTATTATCGTAATGGTTCATTTTCTGCAGCAGATTTTCTTTAACTAAAGGCCATTCGGACTGTATGATACTATAACAAATCGTATCTCTTATTCTTCCATTTTTCATTACTTTATGATTTCGTAATATTCCGTCTTCTTTGGCTCCTAATCTTTCAATTGCTCTTCTTGAAACAGTATTAAGAACATCCGTGCGTATTTCTATTGCAATACAATTCAGTTTTTCGAATCCATATTGTAACATCAGAAGTTTTGTTTCTGTGTTAACTGAAGTTCTACGGAAGGATTTTGCAATCCAGGTATGACCTATCTCCATGCGATGATTATCATAGTCGATATTAAGATAACGTGTAGATCCTACTATAATATCTGATTGTTTGTTTATTATTATAAATGGTAAAAATGAACTAGACCCCTTCAATAAATCTTGCAAAAACGCAAATATGTCATTTTCGGTTGGAAAAAAAACATAGGGATTGTTCCATATTTCTCCATCCTTAGCAGCCAGCGACAATCCAAACTCATCTGTAATCGATGGTGGACGCAAAAGAACATAATTTCCTTCAAGCGTTATTGGTTCAATTTTTAGCATTTGATATGATGTTCGAAGTATTATACTACTTATTAAAATGATGGTTGAAATATATTATAATATCTTCGAAATGAAGACAGGATGATAATCGAAGGTAAATTAGAAAATCTGGTATCCACACCAAAATGGTGAGGTTTTTGAGAGTCTATAATAACAATTATCTATAACAATGGTTCGAAAAATCCTTTACTTGAATTATGATATGCCATATTGTTCACGGCGTCATCACGTGAGCATGGACGTTCGACAGCAGCGACGTCCATTAATCAAATTTGGGCAAAACATTACGAAAGGATACCAGCCCGGATTCGAACCCGCTCTAAATGAGTCGAAAACTGATCGAGATGGATCGGTAGTGCCTTTATGCCACGTATAGCCTTAACCACCTTTTCGTTCAGCTATTCTATAGAGATACAATAGAAAAAGCAGATTTCGTATAGAAGCGCTCGAGAATATCTATATGTATGAATCAGATGTATTGACAATATGTCAGGAGAAACGCTCGAAGATTATCTTAAACATTATAACCTAAATGACACTCGAAGAAAATACCTAGAAAATATCAAAGAACGGAAACAACTAGATAAGGAAATGGAGCAGCAGCATTTCAAAAATGGAAATGGGGAGCAGTATTCGCTGATTGTACCGGACCGATACTCTATATATATGAAGAGATTTGATCAACGCAAACATAACCGACATACAAGAAATTCAAAATTCTATTACTCAATATAATTTACTTCAAGCTCTGACGTTGTCTAAAACTGCCCACAAATAGGCGTAGCCTGTCAAATGGTGCTTGTTTTCACAGATGGGAGGACGACTTGGTTCCACTTTAGTGGATTGTATTGCCGACTTGAAAGACCCACTTCTAGGTCCGAAATAAATGATCGCTATCTTTACCGGCAACGTACTTTTCAAATACAGCAGCTATGTCGATGATATCTCGTTCGCTTACTCCACTTTGAGTTAGCTCCACTAACTTGGGGCCAACCAATTGTAATGATATTAATTCAGTACGTAGTCTAGCCTCTTCCAAGTTTTTTTACCTAGTATGGGTAAACTAAGTTATTTTTATCTTTATGGGCTTTAGATAAGAAACAGAATCGTCTTCGGCACCTATCATCAGTGTGTATTCGCCCGTTTTCAAATCTATAGATGGTGTGAAGGCAAAATAATGCTCTTTAGTTCTTCCCTCGTTATGTAATAGAAGTGATGATGACTTCTGTTTATCAAAAGATCCTGTAGAATTACCAAGATCTCCTGTGGGAGTAAAAGTGCCTGATACTATCAGATGAATATTCTCGTTGTAATAGATATTGGGTATAGAAACATGCTTTTCATCCCTTGTTGTATATGCAGTAGACCTGACTTTAAATCCTATATCATAAGTCTTCCCTCTCTTCATTGTCAATTCTTTCTGAGGCGTATCTTCGATTGAAAACGGAATCCTTTCGTTTGTATTTATTCTGCCAATTTTGTTTTCTGACCATTCTGTAAACCAAATCTGCTTGTTGTTTCTTAATGAAAATTGTAATACATTAGCGATGCCACATGGGTACTCTTGTTCTTTTTGGCTAATGCCGCTGGGATTGTAACTGCCGCTACTGTTGTAATTATTTACACAATTACCCCATATTCTATTCTGTGTCGGAATCCAATATTCGATTAATTTCATATCACCGGGATCAAATCTCGCTACTTTGTTGCCCTCCTGCTCATTAAACCAAAGAGATCCATCTGATGCTTTCTTTATCCAGTACGGCAAAGTGTATACAACTTTAGACATGTTCTGGATAGTAGTTGTAGTATTATAATTTTTTTTTTCGACAGTTGGAGCTTGGTGTAAATTATTGTTACTGTCATTGCCATACACTCTAGGTGAAGCCTTTGAAGTAACAAATTCCACGATAGTGCCGCTGTCCGGATCTAGTTTGAAAAATATACTAGTCCCTGCATTTGTAATCCATAAATTATCCGAATTGTCCATTACAAGTCCTACAGGAGAGTTCACTTCTTTGGGTAAATCAAAAATATTAAAGTGCTTAGTCTGTAAATTATACTTGATTATCTCGCCTTTCATCCCATATGCTAGCATAGATATCCACACTACATTTCTCTTGTTATCATACGCAATTGAACCCGTGGAGATATGAATGGGGTCTATCCCTTTGAATTTATCATTAATTGGGATCGGAATCTGAGATATTCCATCTGATGTGCCATTCTTCATTTTAGTTGTGTCACCAATCCATAATGAAGTAGAAAATGTACCTACAAAGTAAATGGTCCTAGCATCGTTAGGGTCAAATACGATAGATACAGGGTAAGTCGTTCCAAATGAACTGGAGTTACCTGGTATATGGTATACTTCAAAAGCATGTGATAATTTGACATACCTCCATATTGCATTGTTTCCCTCGTCAGTAAACCAAACACTTCCTGGTGCTTTTCTGTCAACTTTTACATCCCATACCTGTGAGTAAGCTAGTGGATTTTCACGAGATTTCCATTCTGGTATAACATATTCATGATCAAAATTATTTTTTCCCAGATCATAGCTTCCTAACAATCCCTTCTTTGTAGACACATACCACACTTTGTTTGCATCATTATCAACTGCTATACCGAGTGGCATTTCACAGGATTGTGGGAGGACATATTCAGATACATATACATTAGAGTGAGGTGTCGTACCAATTGCACAAAAAGCTCTTTGAAAATTTTCAATTGTACCATTTTTTTTAAATCCAGTCATTTCTGAGTGAATTTCTCCTGTTTTTGCAGTTGGTATTTTTATTCCTTGCTCAGTATTCGTTGACTCATCATTATTGTCGTCAGCGGCATTATATTTTATAACACTAGCTGATGTCATTTGATATGATATCGCTGATAGCTTTCTTTGTGGTTGTATGAAAGTAGCTATCATCAAGAATAAGAATAAAACTAAAATCATGCTCATTATAGAATATTTGTTGTGCAAAGTATTACTATTTTCGCCAATATAATAATTAAATCTTGTTTAGTACATGTAGTCTGGTTATTGGCGGGGCACCAATAAAACCTGATGGTTTATGCGTTAGGATGAGACAATAAAAAAATGAAAATCTGTCCAGTTCATAGCGTATCGAAACCAATGTGTAGATTATGAGTTATATAGATTCATTACCTAATTTCTTTTACTTTGCGAAATGATATCTATTCGCCGACGTCGCAACTAGCTTACCAAAGAAGGGATGGTTTGTTGCACAATCAACTAGCTATTTCTCATTGGACTACTATTTCTCATTGAGATGAGATTGTATTTTTTGATGTGAAAAAGGATCAATAATCAACGATCATTAGATCATTATGAGTAAGGCGAGGTTTCTGAATCAGTCTCAAGCTCTGCCGCAACTTGCACTAGCTGAAAAAAAATTTCAACAGGATTATCTCGACTTCCAACTATTCTCTTATTGCCTTTCTAACTTCCGAGAGAACCAGCTTACGAATCCAACATGTATTCAATCAACATCATCAGACATGACAAATTAAAGCTGCTGAACAGATTGCGTAGAAAATGATAATCTGTGTATTTGGACCACCATACATCGATGGACGACAATTCTTCCGTCAATACAGTACTTTCAATCAAGACACGTTTCGGCAATATCTGAAGGAATTACAAAGTTCAGAAAACTAATACTATTTTTAGATACAGGAGTCCAACACTATCGTTTTAGTAAGGTCAGAAAACATTTGGAGGGTGTTGAATATTTACCCAAAGGATCACCCGGGCTCATTGCTGTAGTGGAAGAATGCTTGTATCAAGATATTATTCTAAATTTCGAAATTTAATAAAGACCATTACAGAGTACTATAGACGTCTCAGATTGGCTATAACAAATTATCTGTTACGAGATGGAATTATGTTAGATGGTAGATTTTAGTCGTACATCGGATTTACATAGATAATGAAAATAACTAGTAAAGGAAATGAGGAAGAGAGCGTTAATATGAATAGCAAAGAGAAAAAAGGAAATAACACTAATGCGATTACAATTTCCAGGACATATTATTATGATCTGACGCATTTGATGACTCAAGGTATGCCAGTCTATCCTGGTGATCCGCAGCCAGAATTCAAGCCCATTGCTACGATAGAAAACGAAAAGGTCAATGTTACCCGTATAGTAGTAGGATCACATACTGGTACCCATGTTGACGCTCAAAAACATTTCATTGCGAACGGAAACAGCATTGATAAAGAACCTCTAAATAAATTCATTGGTGAAGCCATAACGTTACATATATCAAACATAAATATTGGGGATGGGATTGGCAGTTCTGACCTTGAAAATTATTCCAAAGTAATCAAAAATAACGATATTCTCCTTCTTTACACAGGTGCAAGCGAAGCAAACCATGATACTATTAGAACCAACTTTACGTATCTTGAACCATCCGCTGCGGATTGGATCGTTGATCATGAAATCAAATGTGTTGGGATAGACACATTGAGTGTAGAAAAATATGGATTCAAAGAAGGAAAAACACACAAGAAATTGTTATCTAATGGAATTGGAAACTTGAAAAAAATTTTAGATACGAGATCGTTTCTTATATGTATGCCATTACCACTTGAAGGAGTCGACGGTGCACCTGCTAGAGCAATATCATTTACTATTATATGATTTTGTTTGTAAGATTCAATGCTGTTACATTAACATATCTTCGAGAAGCACCTAATCAGGAAGAATTCCTATACCTTTATCTTTTATCATATTTATAACTAGTGCTGCAGTCCAGGAAAATGATCTCCCGCCTAAACCTCTTCCTGTAAAAGGATCGTAGTATTCTCTGAATCCGTGGTTTGCAGCCAGTTCAAATATTCCTTGTCTTATGCGTTCTGCAGCATCATTGTAACACTATTTTAAGAGACCCAACCATATCATCCAGTTCGTATTGACCCAAACAGGACCCCTCCAATAGGTTACACGCTTAAAATATGGTTCTGTTAATTCTGTGCTGGGTATAGCCGGCGTATGACATTTTCCTTCGCCACACGAGCTAGTATGTGTTATCCACTTCTCAAATAGATCAATTTGGTCTTTAGGTACCAACCCAGTGTAGATTGGGATATCGTTCGTTCTCTTATCCAATCTTTACTTATTAGATCATAATTACATAATAGTAGTTCTTCAGTGCTGCGTATAGCCTCTATTACTGTTGAATGTCTAGAGATTGCCTCTTTTCCACTGCAATCAGATGCATGAGTTATCAAATTTTTCACTTTATTAGAATTGCTAGTGTTTGAGCTACGTATCCATCCATGGACCAGCCTAAAACTGTAGCGTGTGTGGAGTACATTTAACAAACCGGTAGAGTCGTTTGCAAATCGATTTATTGAAAACTAATTTGTTCCTACTGTAATTTTCCGATCTTTCTATTGTCGAATATGATCACTGTATGGTTTGACGATGGTTGAATTGGATCCCACATTTCCAATGTGGCTCAAAAACCTGTTCTTAGTAATATCGATTCGCCACCTGAAGGTCCAAATATTTCGTAGGCTATATCGATATCTTCTACGTCACTCGACTTTGTAGGTGTCACCGAATAGTCCATTATATGTTGTGGCTAAAATCATCAAAAATGAATGTAACTAACTCCTGGAAGCTTGGGTTCACAATATTGAGCATAATATTTAAACACGTTCAGTCTTATATTGAATGTTGACAACAAAAACATGAAAAACTATGACGATAAAGAATTAAATGATATTCTAGCAAGGAAGAAAAATGAATTGATAGCCAAAGCACAACAACAACAAAGCGACAGGAATATATCCTCTCCAATAACGCTAACCGAATCTAACTTTGATCAGGCAATTGAGAAGTACCCTCGCATAGTAGTCGATTTTTGGGCTCCTTGGTGTGGACCTTGTAGAATGGTCTCTCCAATAATAACACAGCTTGCTAGTGAACTAGCAGGAAAAGTGGTATTTGGGAAGGTAAATGTAGATGAGTGTCCAAGAATTGCCAGTACTTTTGGCATACAAAGTATACCAACCATATATATATTCAAGAATGGAAAAGCAGTCGACGGCTTTGTAGGTGCAACATCACAGTCTCAGATGCGGTCAAAAATAATTGCACATATGGGGGGTAATAATAGCATCTAAAGAGATGGCATGGATATTGTTATCCTACGCCATGTCGTAGCTTGACATCTTCTATCACCTCAATTTCTATTTTGAAATTGTCCTTACCCAATATTGCATTTGAGTTCCTATGCTAAGAGTATGATGATGCAACCAACACTTCTACTCCTCCATAGCATCAACAATCTTGAAATAATAACAAGGTATGAAATAATAATATACTTACATCGTCCTGGGTAAGCTAAGTTTAATGCTGAGATACTTTGATGTTACACGTTTATGACAATCATGACATAATGTCCTGAGATTATTGCGATTATGAAAGAATTCTATTGTTGTTTTAATTTTATTTTCAAGTGTATCGAATTTATATCCATTTTGTTCATAAAGCGATCTGGGCATGATATGATCACACTCTAATTTTTTAGACCTAGCAAACCTTCTATGGTATCTGTAAGGGTAGCTTCTATTGCAAATCTGACAAGTATAATTATCACGTTTGAATATCTCCGATCTTACTCGCTCCCAGTAAAAATTATGATAATACCAACGACGAAAATCTTTATTACATTTCTTAGAACAGTATTTTCTGTACGGTGATCGAGGATAATTTTTGCAATCTATGTTTCTGCATAATAAGCTGCCGTCAATGTCATGTTTGTCAAATTCCTCTATATAGACAATTTTTCTTGAAGCAGTCTCTGGTCTGACAGACACTAGAGTTAACTTTGGAGAGTCACTTATGATTTAATTGGCCAAGAATACTTTACTCTTTGCTTGATTTAATTCTTTTTGAACTATTTTTCTACCATACCATTGGACGTCCACAGGTAGCCGTGTATGCTCTGGAAGCGTGAATAAATTTCGAACAAATCTGAGCATAATGATTGTATCTTGTTATTCCATCTGAATGTATGTATGAAAGTGGAGATGAGGTTCCTCGTATTGTCAACTTCACTTTTATGTCAGTCCATGCTTTAGCAAGAGAATCACATTGAATGTATGAAAAATCGGTCATAAAAATCAAAGCTACGCCAATCCGTACAATGTTTCTCTTGGTCCAAGTTTAAGCTTGAAACTAACACATGGATTAGGAAAATCTGTATTGTTTATTCCTGATGTGCTGATCATCAGCACGATTTTCGTCAGTAACATGATCTGCTGTTGACTTAATATTACGCATTCTCTAATCTTTGATAGATCCGATCATGAGATTATTTGCCGCCGAGATATTATGTGTTGGAAATGAATTACTTTCAGGTATAACAATCAACATGAACGCTTATTGGTTATCCAAGAAAATTACAGAAGTTGGCGGATCTGTGAAAAGAATAACTGTAATCAGAGATGATGTGGATGAAATATCTTTAGCGGTAAGAGACTCTATTGCTCGAAAACCGGACTGGTTAATCATCTCCGGTGGCCTTGGTCCTACCTACGACGACAAAACATTACAAGGCGTTGCCAGCGGTTTAAGATTGGAACTAGAGCTTGACAATATGGCACTAGACATGTTGAAAAAAAGTTATTCTCGACAATCTATGAATTATGAACTAAACGAAATTCGCTTAAAGATGGCAAAAATTCCAGTAGGATCAAATCCTATTCAAAACCCTGTTGGAAGCGCTCCTTCTGTACTGATAGAGACGGATGAGACAAAAATCGTCTGTCTTCCAGGAGTACCTAAGGAAATGGAAGCAATATTCTTAGAAAGTATTCTTCCTCAGATGAAGGAAATTGTTGGAGATTTCCATATTGTCGAGTCTAGTTACGAAACTATAGGCGTAAGCGAGGCAATGCTTGCCCCAACTCTTTCAGAGATAGTTGAATCGAATCCTCATGATTCAATTTATCTAAAGACGCATCCTCTAGTAGTGCGGATAGAGGGGCATATCCACTCTAGTGCCCCACGAATGCGTATCCAGCTCATTTCAAAGGGAAATGATAAAGCTGAAGTTCAGAGGAGATTCGATAATATTTCAAAAATCCTATTTGAAGAAATATCTAGGCTAAAAGGAAAGATAATTGAAGTTCAGGAATTGCCACACTCTAAAGGTACTTAGTTCACTATATGATGATATGTTGAGAAATTATGACGCAGATAACTGACCATAAGTCTAGTAATAAATGATTGGTCATTATTATTGTTAACATGGTCGCGTCGATGTTCTACTGCAAAATTATTATATGATTCAATGGCCGCACGTCGAATGTATTCAAGACTCTTGCGCTCCATTTCTATCGGAATCTGATTAATATAGTCAAACAATTCCTGTCTCTACTCAGCCATTACCTTTATGGATCAGGAAGCTTTCTAGAGTGGTTTATGTCCTACAGGTGGAAACGTTATGGGCCATGCAACTACTTAGAGGATTCTTCTAAGAAAGGCAGGTAAAGCCCGTATAGTAGGGTAGATTCCCCATATCACATGTATGACCAGACTAGGTTTGCAATAACTGAAAAAGGAGTACAGGATATTTACCAATCCGAGAACTCCACTTCGGAATGGTGAGGTTCATGCTGTTATGATGATTGTACACATTCTAGTGCGGCAAAGTAATAGCAATAGCTTACTGAACTCTCTCCCTGGCCTGACGTAGCTCTCTATTATCTCAAAATGGCTTAGCCTCAGGGCTAACATTTATACGGTTCCAGAGTGGGGTGGCGATGTAATGAACAGCGGTACTGGTTGGTTACTTGACGTTACTGTAGAACGGAACGCCACGACATTGTCTTTTTTATATGTTTACATATTAGTATCTAACAGAAATTAGATGGAGTATTAGTATCGGACAGATATCGTTCATTTAATGATAATATAAGATTACATGGACAGGTTACCAGTGATCTGAAATGAGACAATTCTAGGTACCATTTAAATAACAGGCTGCCTGTCCAACTGTTACATTTGTCGCACTATATCTTACTCACAAATTGGACGCAGCAAGGGATTAACACGATCAAAGACACCATTTCAGACCGTTACATTTCCTTCAAAGCATCAGTAGAAAAAGCAGGTGGAAAATTGATTACAGTTTACTTTACTATGGGAGAATACGATATGGTAGTAGTTATAGAAGCTCCAACTGATGAAACAGTAATGTCTTTGATGCTCAAGCTTGGGTCATCTGGAAATGCGAGAACTAAAACCTTGAAAGCATTCACTGCTGAGGAAGGAATGAAGATCATAAAGGATCTTGCATGACCTATTCAGTAAGGCCGCCATCCTGTAATTCGGATATGCGTGAGGGCTCACGAATTGCAGTATTCAATTGTCCGTTAACCCAGAGACATAGCATAGCTCGTTCTCCTAGTCTATACTTCTCAAATATCTTAAACAGATCCTGGGTTATGTCCTCGGGAGGTTTCCAACTTAACTTATCTGGTTTGCTATTACTACTCCATCTATCGATATGAGTTTGTAAATGTGTCTGCAGGTGACGCTTATATTCTGATGGGCCAGGATGTGACCTAATTGATTCCTGATAAAGAAATTCTTGACCTCTATCCTCGAGACGACTCTTTATGATGGATGAAAGTCTCCTTTCCCTAAACAACATTAATACTTCTAACAGGAACCTGGCTGTTAGTTACTGTAACAACATAATCAGCATCAGTGAACAGCTCGATTGTTATGGTATCTAATTCTATAGAATATGGACGATACTTCTAGGAGATGTGTAAAAATTCCATTGGTCTGGAACGCTCCCACCTGCGATCGATGTGGTTATCCAGCGGTGGACGTTTTCCAGGCTGAGGGAGAGTTCTGCTGCTCATGTTGGACAAAGAGAACTGAGCCCCATATCACGCTTTAGAAGAAATCGTGATACTTCAAACAAGTAGAGATAGCTTGGTGCATGACGTCATGCTGCCGTTTGCCACGTTGTTTAGCAACCATTATTCACCCTCTGACTCTATCAATCGACAAAGGAACTAGAATATGCTATTTCTCCCCAAAGACTCCAGGTAAGGAGTCTATCGCTGGGGAGGGTATACTTCTAGTATCCATTTTTCGCTTTGTAGACTGTCACTCCATTAGGATATGTGTCGACTGGATCTAAAAAATGTTTGATAGAGAAGTCCGTCGAACCAGATTATTTCAATGCCGATAAGGCGGCCTTCAAGTCCTTAAGTTCCAGAATCGAATTCCCACATGGGATCAGATTTGTGCTAAACCTCCATCTACAAACAGTTCAATACCTGTGATATAACTGCTGTCATCAGACGCAAGGAAGGCGACGGCACTTGCGATCTCATCAGGATTTCCCAGCCTACCCAGTGGCACACTGGTTAGGGCATTCTTCTCGAACTGAGCGACCTGTTCGTCACTTAGCCCCATACCCTGACCACTAAGCATAGGTGTGGATATTACACCAGGACTGACAGCATTGACACGGATCTTACGGTGTTTCAGATCGACCGTCCAGGAACGAGCAAATGATCGTATAGCAGCTTTGGTTGCACCATAGACACTACAGCCCTCAAACCCTTTGGAACCTCCAATCGAAGCAGTCAGAATGATAGAACCACCATCTCGAATCACCGGAAGAGCCTTTTGTACGGTGAACAAAAGCCCTTTAACGTTGATATTGAATATTTTATCAAAATGTGCTTCAGTAATTGATCCTAATGGTGAAACTTCAATTACGCCAGCATTGGCGAATAGGATATCGATCCGACCCTTCTGCTGCTTAACCGTGTTGTATAGCCGATCAAGATCTGCTGGATTTGAGACGTCGCTCTGAACACCCATGACATTCCCGCCAATCTGCTTGACTGCTTTATCGAGTTCGTCCTGTCGACGACCGGTGATAAAAACAAAGGCACCTTCTTGGACGAACCGCTGGGCAGTAGCAAGGCCTATCCCACTATTTCCGCCCGTGATGACTGCAATCTTTCCCTCAAGTCGTTTTTAAGTCATATAATATAGACTGTACCTGTGATTATTTAAAATCGGTAGTATATGTGATTATTCGGA
>Ga0153924_1001438_pt1 | contig 11867 bp, 14 predicted proteins | sample TSNJ008MetaG_FD_104709 | JGI IMG/M metagenome (GOLD analysis project Ga0153924, IMG submission 104709) | Attine ant fungus gardens microbial communities from New Jersey, USA - TSNJ008 MetaG | ecosystem: Host-associated > Fungi > Mycelium > Unclassified | place: USA: New Jersey, Wharton State...
GTTAAGAGAAGAGAAATTGCAGTATGTATTATACTGTCTATTTTTACATGTGGTATTTATGGCTTATATTGGATGGCAACTATTACAGATGATGTTAACTTTATGCTGGATGAAAGAGATACCAGCGGTGGAACAGTTGTATTGCTGACAATAATAACTTGTGGAATCTATGGTTACTATTGGGCTTATAAGCTAGGTGAAAAGATTACCAGGCTTAAGATGAAACAGGGAAGTGATTATGTTAATACTAATTCATCCATATTGTATTTGATTTTACAGATTTTTGCTTTAAGTATTGTCGTATACGCATTGGCACAATCAGAAATCAATAATATGTCAACAATGTAGGTTGAATGAAAGAAAGAATAAAAAAGGTTATTAAGATTACAGGATTACTTCTATTCATAGGATTAGTCTATACTGGATTTGTGAAGGTTTTTCATATTGCAATTCCTTGCATCTTTCGAGAATTAACAGGATTTTACTGTCCCGGTTGTGGAATAACGACAATGTGTCTGGCTTTGCTACGGTTTGATTTTACAAGTGCATTTTATGCTAATCCGGTTATATTTGTTATGTTGCCGATATTAGCTGTTTTAGCTGTTATTGGAATAATTCGATATATAAAGTATGATAATACGAATATTTCGAAAATCGAGCGCATAATGATAACAATAATGATAATTATATTAGTAGTATTTGCTGTAATAAGAAATTTACCGTTTTATAATAATTATATTTAAAAAGTTATTGACATTATAAAATTGTGAGTTATAATGATAATAATTTAATGGCAAAGGTGTCATGGAGAATTTCCATGGCACTTTTTTAATATTTCAGTATATTAGTAATATATACTCTTAAGGCAATGGCGTCTGTTTTTAACAGGTGCTATTTTTGTTATAGGAAAATAATTGTCATTAAAAAATCATAGGAGGTGTGTGTTATGAGTTCAGTAAACACAATATGGGTACTTGTTGGTGCCGCATTAGTATTTTTTATGCAAGCAGGATTTGCGATGGTAGAAACAGGATTTACAAGAGCAAAAAATGCAGGTAATATTATTATGAAGAACTTAATGGACTTTGCAATTGGTACGCCAGTATATTGGTTAGTAGGTTTTGGAATCATGTTTGGCGGTACCAGTGGACTTTTTGGTTCGATTGGAGGAATTGCATCAGAAGCAAATTATGGTACCGGAATGCTTCCGGACGGAGTTCCTTTCTTTGCTTTTCTTATCTTCCAGACGGTATTTTGCGCAACAGCGGCAACTATTGTTTCAGGAGCAATGGCAGAGAGAACGAAATTCTCATCATACTGTATGTATAGTTTAATAATTAGTTTATTTGTATATCCAATTTCAGGTCACTGGATATGGGGCGGCGGCTGGTTGGCAGAATTAGGTTTTCACGATTTCGCCGGCTCAACGGCAGTGCATATGGTAGGTGGTGTTGCATCTCTGGTAGGTGCTAAAATACTAGGGCCTCGTATTGGAAAATACAGTAAGAGTGGAAAATCCAGAGCAATTCCGGGACACAGTTTAACACTTGGAGCACTTGGTGTATTTATACTTTGGTTCTGTTGGTTTGGATTTAACGGAGCTTCGACTGTATCTATGGAGGGAGATGCGATATCAGCAGCCGGCAAGATATTTACTACAACGAATCTGGCAGCAGCAGTGGCAACTGTTACGGTTATGTTTATTACTTGGATCAGATATAAAAAACCGGATGTGTCTATGACCTTAAATGGTTCGTTGGCAGGATTAGTTGCAATCACAGCCGGATGTGATACAGTTTCTCCTACATCTGCAGCAATTATCGGTATTATTGCCGGATTCGTTGTGGTATTTGGTATTGAATTTATTGATAAAGTACTTAAAATTGATGATCCGGTTGGTGCAATAGGGGTCCACGGTCTGTGCGGTGCAGTAGGAACGCTTTGTGTGGGGTTATTCTCAGATGGAGCCGGAACTGATACAAAAGGTTTATTTTTAGGCGGTGGTGTTGAATTATTAGGGAAGCAGGCACTTGGTGTTATATCAGTAATTGCCTGGGTTGGCGTAGTTATGACCATTGTATTCTTAGTAATCAAATATACAATGGGACTTAGAGTAACAGCAGAAGAAGAAACACTTGGTTTGGATAGTACTGAACACGGATTAGAATCAGCTTATGGTGACTTCATAACAAATGCGCCGATAATTGGAAATGCAAGTTCTGTACCCGCAAAACCGACAGTAGATCAAGCTGTTCCGGTGCAAGTTGTAAAAGATGATAATCCATTAGCCAGTGATATTAAAATTAGCAAAATATCGATTATCTGTAAGCAAAACAAATTTGAAGAATTAAAATTTGCCTTAAATGAAATAGGTGTTACTGGTATTACGGTAACACAGGTTCTTGGATGTGGTGTTCAAAAAGGTAATACGAATTATTACCGTGGTGTAGAAGTCGATGTCATATTACTGCCAAAGGTTAAGATAGAGGTAGTAGTCAGTACTGTACCGGTAAGAGCGGTAGTTGAAGCTGCCAAAAAGGCGTTGTATACCGGCAACATAGGAGATGGAAAGATATTTGTCTACGATGTTGAAAATGTAATTAAAGTAAGAACCGGTGAAGAAGGTTATGAAGCACTTCAAGGAATAGAAGATACAGAGGGAGCTTAAATCTCGTAAAATAAATAATCTCAATATATATAAAAAGTATTTGATTGCAAATTTTGCGTCAGATACTTTTTTTGATGGAAATAATTGAACACAGTAAATTATAATGCATAGTATAAGATATATAATGGAGTAAGGAGATAAAAAATGGCATACAACCGTAATCATTATAATAATGCATACAATAATAGGATGTCCTTTCAGCAGCCAACGCCTGTTAAAGAGGTCATGGAAGAAAGATGTGATGATAGGATGGAACCTGTAGATAAAATGCCTATTGCTATGTGTTATGTACCATGGCAAAAATGGGAGAGTATTTTTGATGTAGAAAAGGGCTTAGATTGTGGAACTATATTCCCATGCCTATATAAACCGTTTAAGGGGGTAAGGCATTAATGAAAAATCCAGAACAACGAAAATTATTTAATTTGATTAATCAAGTGAGCTTTGCAATGGATGATACCAGATTGTTTTTAGATACCCATCCACATGACGGCGAGGCATTATCCTATTTTAAAAAAATGCAAGAGGTTAGAAAGCAGGCAATATGTGAATATACAAGAATGTATGGACCTATTGTAGCCTATGATGTAGATAATAGCAATACTTGGACTTGGAGTAGTGAACCTTGGCCATGGGAAGTAGGAGGATGTTAATATGTGGTGTTATGAGAGAAGATTGCAGTATCCGGTTAAGATAACAAGGACAAATCCTAAAATTGCGCAAGTCATTATTAGCCAGTATGGTGGTGCATATTGCAATAAGTCCTTGGTTATGTATAAATCAAATAAACCTCTATGTTTTGGGTAGGTTTGTTAAAGATAATCTTGTCACAGACTAACTTTACTGCATTGGATTTTTCCTCTTTACTCCTTTTTGAATCTAAAATAATATCATATACTTCACTAACACGCTGCTTCATTTCGGCATCATTATTTGTAATAGTATCTTCTGTTTGCAATTCAGTAAGTTTATTTTCGAGCTTCATTCTTTCGGAAACTAAAATCTCCTTATTCGATTTATACTCCTCTTTGGCTTCGATTCCGTCTAAATATAGATCCTTCAACCTACTTTCTCTTTCTTTGATTTTGGAAATAGCATTTGTTATAATGTTTTGGTCTAGGCTGTCTCTTTTTGATGGCTTCCGCGTGTATTCTATAGTACTCAGACTTTTAATATCCAAAAATGCATCCAATACAGCTTTTTCCATTTTTTTAGTTGAAATATTATGAGAAACCTTACATTTTCCCTTTGAATATCCTGCACATTGAAAACCATTCTTACCACTTGATACTAAGTTTGCGCCGCAGTTTGAACATTTGAGTACTCCCACAAGCCAATGGGATTGTGTTTCAGTTGGTCTTGCTTTAGTAGGTCGGTAGGCTGCATTGATTTTAGCTTGAACTTTTTCAAACGTTTCTTCACTTACAATTGGCTCATAATTGCCTTTAACGATATAGACATCGCTCTGATCTAATTTAGGGTCTCTGAAATCGTTCCTTCCCGGACTCCATCTTGAATAACCTTTGTAAACTGGATTTTGCAATATATATTTCACGGTCCTATTTTCATAGAGCTTTCCACGCTTAGTTTTATACCCTAAGTCGTTTAACATTCTGGCGATTGCAAACATACTCATATCCGTATTAAGGTACTTATCATAAATCATTCTAATCATTTCTGCTTTAGGTTCGTCGATTATAAGTGTTTTCTTTTCAGCAACATTAAGATAGCCAACCGGCGCATGAGCCTGATAACCACCTCTCATGGCTTTTTCCGTCATACCTCTTGTGACTTCTCCAGCAAGACGGATAGAATAATATTCATCCATCCACTCAATGATACGCTCAATCAAACCGCCGAATGGACCCTCTACTAAAGGCTCAGATATACTTATAACATCTACATTGCACTTATTTTTAAGCATAGACTTATATACAATGCTCTCCTCTTGATTTCTTGCAAATCGGCTGTATTTCCATACTAAGATAACATCAAACTGTTTATTTTTAGCAGAGGCAATCATACGTTGAAACTCTGGCCGCTTATCAGCTTTCTTACCGGAAATTCCAAGTTCTATAAAGACATTTTCATTTTCAACAAAGAAATTGTTCTTTTTTGCATATTCTAATAATAATCGTTTCTGTGCATCCGGCGATAACTCCTCTTGTCTGTCTGTTGATACGCGAACATATAGTGCTGCACTTATCATATCTTAGCACCTCCCTTTTAGAATGTATGTAAAAGGGCATAAAGATAGCCCTAGTTAATAAACTAGAGCATTGTCAAAACTGGAATAATCTAATACAATACGTTTGAGCTATGCATTATATCTATGCTCTGGTTATAGAATAGTATCAGATCACCTAGTACACCAATGTTAGGCGGTTTTTGTATTTGAAAATAATTTAAATAGCCTTTATATCTAACCAATTATCGGGAAACCCCATTTCGTTTAATATCTCTTCCTTTTTTAAGATATGCAAATGTGTCGACAGGTTATTAATTTGATCATTTAATTCCTTTATAAAGTGATTAAAATTATTATTTGATAGCATTACTTTTAAGGCAATTAGTGTAGCAAATAAATTTCTTTTTCCTTGAACATATTCATTTTTTGCTTGCGTTATTTTCATTTTATTATGATAATGCGTATCGTTTATTGGATTTTTAGTACGGTAACAGTAGAGCCTATTTCCATGAGCACAAAAATTTCTGACTGCCGCTAAATAAAATAAAGTAATTTCCATCTCATTATCTAATATTTTAAACATTTTGGAGATAGATTGTCTTTCTGGAATTTTCATAAGACTATAAAATTTACTCATTGTTCCAAAGGTCAAAACATTATTTAAGACCCATAAAGGAATATATCCATATTCACTTAAGTAGAGTGAAATACTTGGATCAGTAGCACGGTTTGCTGTTTGTCGTTGTATCTCAGCAATAGGAACTTTAATGCAAATGCAAAGAGATTTGTTGCAGGAGAGGATTATTTTGTTGTAAAACCATCTGATGCTGAGCAGTACGGAATTCGTACATCCGAAATAAATAATGCGGGGACAACATCGTTGACAGAACAAGGCTATCTTATGTTAGTGAAATCATTCACAGACGATTTAGCCTGGAAGGTACAACGAGATTTGGTTAATACCTATTTCAGGGCAAAAAACCAATGTCAGCAATGGAACTCATGGTAATTACAGTTTAAGGCTATTAAAGAGGTGGATACAAAAGTAGAAACAGTCAATCAGGAATTACAAGAAATTAAAAAGATATGTCAATCCTTGGCATAGAAGAAAGTCTTATCACGACCGCAGCAAGAAAAAAAGGCGTAAATTGTTTATGTGGTAAAGAATCTAATGCTTACAAAGATAGTTCTTTAAGAAGTAAAGTATATGCCGATATTTACAGTCAGTTAAAAAGAGAATTCGGAGTAACTTCATACAAAGCGATTAAACGAAATCAATGTGATATAGCTGTAAGCATTATAAAAGCATATGAGTTACCTGTCATCTTAAAGGAACAGGTAGAGAATCTAAATAATCAATTAGATCTGGACATAGACTAAAGCCAAAATATAGACAATCCGTATCTGCATAGATATATGAGGGGTGGTGAAATGACACATACAATTTTTGTAAAACATAAAGACGAAATTGAATATCGGAAATTTGACGATCTTTCAGAAGACGAAAAAGAAGATATTAGACAACGTATTAATCATAATGCGCTAACCGTGCTGGGGTATGAGCCGGTAAGGAAAGAAGGATAAGGCCATGAAACAAAAGACACTAATTTTAATTAGTATGTTTATCACAGTATTAATATGTACAAGCACCATTGTTACATTTAGCAGTATATTTCAATATGTTGCAATGATTTGTTGTACAAGCCCAGTTATCTATTTTCTATTGTACATAATGGTTGCATGGACGGAAGAATGTGACAAAGTCAGAAAGACCAACTATCAAAAGTCAATAGGAAAATGAAAAAAATTTTTGAATACTAGATGATTTTTTATGCATCACAAAAAAACCTGCAAAAGCAAGACTTTTAAAGTGATATAGATATAGTTGGGATTTATTACTCTCGTGGTGCTTGCACTTCATAAGGAACATTGTTCTTTAAGACAGCGTAAATCGTATAGCATAGCTTACGAGCAACTGCGCCAACTGCAACATTGTGATGTTTGCCTTCCATTCGTTTCTTTTGATAATAAGCTTTAAACACAGGATCCTTATTAGAAGCAACAAAAGCAGCACGCATAAGTGCCTTACGTAAATATGGTGAACCGCGTTTACTCATGTGGTTATTGATACACTCATATTCTCCAGATTGTGAAACAGAGGCATCTATACCGGCATAAGCCACAAGCTTGGCACCACTGCTAAACCGTTCGATATCACCAACTTCACCAAGTATGGTAGCGCCGATCACATCCCCTATTCCTGGAATAGTAGTAATGGGAGTATTGATTTTTTTAAGAAGTTCAGACATCTGAGCTTCCACATCAAATACCTGTTTTTCAATAAAGTTGATCTGCTCAATTAGTAGTTTTAATTGAAAAGAAAAACTATCAACACAGAATGTAATACCAAAGGAGGTCTTGGCCAAAGCAGATACATCATTAAACTTTCTGGCAGCATATCCTTTGAGAGTGACTTGGGATAATAATTCTTCTAATTGTTCAGAAGTAACATCCTCATAATCACTAGGTGAATTTAACAGCACTAATAGTTCCTTTGATGTTTTACCAAAGATATCAGAGAATGCACAGTGGTATTCAGGAAAGATTTGATCCAATACACAAATGGTCTTTCTTTTGAGGTCACCAATAGAGCCAGCAAGATAATTCCGAAAGCGTGAAAGGTTACGCAAAGACATAGTATCTTCATCGGCTAAAGAGGTTTCAAGGAAATTACCATAACGGATGAAATCAGCAATCAGCACAGAATCAATGATATCTGTTTTACGCTTACGGATTTCGGTTCCTTTGCGCCATCCATCTGTTTGGATTGGATTAATCACATGTACAACAAAATGGTGTTCAACCAAGAAAGAATAAATCGAGAGCCAGTAATGACCAGTGGCTTCCAGACCTATTTCGAGTTCAGCAGAATAGGGAGATATTTTTTCTAAAAGAGTAGCTGCACCATCAGAAGTATTCGAAAAGGAATGAGCCTTAAAGATAAGCTTTGCTTTTTCATCCATAAGAGAAGCAACATGTGTATTCTTACCAATATCAATACCTAAATAAAACATAAACATCACCTGCAATCAAAGTATTTTAGATAGGTTCCACTGACTGATAAACGTTACTGCCTTATTGTATATTCGAGGTACCCGGTTGGGTCGACATCCAACTTATTCGTAAACTTGTTTACCAGACAGAGGCATCACTCTTTCGATGACGAGGTCTAAGCCTCAAGGAGAAATCGATGTCACTCTATCTAATATAACAATTATACAAGATTATCTTGTATAAATATACAGTTAACAAAGGGTTATAGGTTACCTTTATCAACCTAAATATATTATATAAGGAGAATAAAGAATGAAATATAAATTAGGAATATTGATAGGGCTTTTTATAACATTTTGTACTTTAATAAATACAGACACATATGCAGCATCATCAGATAAAAAATCAGGTGATTTTGTTTATTATGTAAATAATGGAGAGGTTGAGATTCTATCCTATTCAGGAAATGCAAAAAATCTTGTAATTCCTGATAAAATAAAGGGTAAAAAAGTAACTGTAATACAAAGTGGAGCTATAAAAAATAATAAATATATAAAAACAATTAAGCTTGGCAGATATATAAAAACGATTTATGGAGATGATGAAGGATTTTTTCCAAATTGTAAAAATATAAAAAAAGTAACTGTTCATAGTAAAAACAAGTATTTTTTTAGTAAAAATGGTGTTCTATTTAATAAGAAGGAAAAGAAAGGGATAGCGCTACAATATTATCCACAAGGACAAAAAGGGGCATATACTATACCTAATAATGTAAAAGTAATTTATGGCGGTGCATTTATAAATTGTACTAAGCTCACAAGTGTGACGATTCCAAAATCTGTGCTTAAGGTAGGGCCTAATCCATTTAGGGGTTGTAATAAATTATGTCAGATTAAGGTAGCAAAGGCAAATAGTAAATATAAAAGCGTAGGAGGAGTTCTGCTAAATAAAAAAGGAACAACGCTGGTTTCTTTTCCAAATGCGAAATCTTCAAAATATACGATACCAAAGAATGTGAAAAAAATTGAAGGCTATGCTTTTTCCAAAAACAAAAAATTAACCTCCATTACATTGCCCAAAAAAGTTACGAAAATAGAGTCTGAAGCATTTTCTAACTGTACCAAGTTGAAATCTATAACAATAGAAGGGAAAGTATCGATTTATAACCAATTTAAAAATTGTCCAAAATTAGAAAAAGTTATAGTAAAAAACAAAAAAGCAGATTTTATTGTAAATTATAATGATGATTGTTATGGTTGTGCTTTAGGAATCTTTTATATAGAAAAACATGATCTTGATGCTTATCAGTCTAAAAATGTCAGGTTGTATGCGCCTGAAGGATCTCTTGCAGAAGCATTTGCATTAAAAAATAATATATCATTTAAGAAGATGGATTAATTTCCTGTAGTTCAAAAGATTGAGCCCCAAATCATGTTAACTATGATTTGGGTTTTAAATGGGATATGATTTTATAAGAGGGCTAATTCGCGTAGACAAACTCTTAAACTCCGTAACATATACAGGAGCATTTGATGTTGCTCAACAAAAAGCAATGACTGAAAAACAATAAGATTTCTTATTGGTGTTGACTTGAGAATTTATAATAGCAGCAGAAAGCAAAAAATATCATGAAGACTTTCATTGTATATATTATACTTCAAATAGACAGGAGGTGAGTGAATGGAAACGTTAAGCTGCATACAGAACGCTATTGATTTTATTGAAGATAATATCTTCGATGAACTTAACACGGAGGTAATTGCAAGTCAAGCATATATGTCAAGCTACTATTTTCAAAAAGTATTCTCCATTGTATGCAATTTGACACTTGGTGACTATATACGTAATCGTCGGCTAACGCTTGCCGGGATTGAGATAAAGTCGTCAGATGTGAAGATCATTGATATTGCTTTCAAGTACGGTTATGAATCGCCCGAGAGTTTTTCCCGTGCATTTTCCCGTTTCCATGGTATATCTCCGATGATGGCGCGTAATCAGACGAGTAACATCAATTCATTCGCAAAAATATCTGTCCAATCTATTTTAGGAGGAAGACAAACAATGCATGATTTGAAACAAAGAGGCTATACCGTTAAAGAAAATGGACCAGTTTATTACACGAAAGATATGGATAAAACAGTAAAATGGTTTGAGGATGTTTTAGGCTGGTACGCGAATATTGACGGGAGGGATGAGAGCGGAACCGGAATATATGGATGTGCAACACCAATTCCGGGAGAGTTAATCAACATGAAAATTACAACTTTCAATGGTATCCATCTGTTTTATGGTGAACCCACAAAACAAGCAGTTGCGTTTATGCAGGTGGAAGGCGTTGATGAACTCTATCGTTTTGTCAAAAAAAACGGATGGGAACAAATAACAGAGGTTAAGAAGCAACAGTGGGGTGGTAAGGAATGTGATGTTACAACCGTTGACGGGAGTATAATGTGTTTCTTCCAGTTGGATTAATATCCACTATTAAGCAGCCTATCGGATGGGTTAAAAACCATTCCGGCAGGCTGTTTTCCTTACAATATCTGATGATAATTTTCGATGGGTTCCGGTCCTCTCATCACTGTTCGGGAAATATGAAGAGCTCCCTTAGAGTCTGCATTTATTCTCCAGTTCACCATTATAATATTATTGTTTATGATTTCAATACCGACGATTCCTTTGGTATTAATACAACATCCGGTGTTAAAATAAGGAATCTCATTTTCCTTTGGAAACCTTGCTCTGTGTGTATGACCGCATATAAGCATCAGTTTATGTTTTCCTATCCATTTTTTAAAATTTCTTTCAATTTTATGTTGCTTGTAAACATTTCTTGCCGGACTGGACGGATTACGAAAACCGACTACATGCAGATAACGCCAAAAATATCGAAGAGAAATCATATTAAAAAACCAGAGCTGGTCATTCATTAAATCTCCCTGATGACCGTGTAGGATTAAAATTTCTTGTCTGGAATTCTTACTTTTTAAAATCAAGGATTCCAGTGGAACCAGTTTAGGGAAAAGTGCGTAAGTATTTTGTTGATACTCATCATAATAGTTATAATAGTTTTTCTTTACATAACTAGAATTTTTCAGATAAATATTATGATTACCATAGAGCATGATAAATCTTTTCTTTTTATGGAATTTTTTAAGAACTGTAAAAATATCGCTATGTGCATATCTCACATGCTTAAAATTAGCATACTCCCAAAGTTCATCTCCATCTCCAACCTCTACATAGGTATAGTTATTGTTATAATAATAGTCCAGTGCATGTAACATCACGGACTGATTTCTAGTAAATTCGTCAGAGACACTATCATCGCCCCGGTGGATATCGCTAAAAAAAATATATTTTGAATTTTGGTCAAAGTATTGTACTTTGGCATTTTCGTATGCTTGTATCAATCGCTTATCTGTAAACATATTGTCGCCTCCTTGTATCGCTATGAACATGATCTATCTAATATTATTACATAATAATAGATATTCTACTCATGCTAAATTGGTATAGTAAATAAATATCCATAAATATGTAAAAAGACCTTTTATTCCCGACAACAATATGGTACAATATAACATATTGTTTACAAAATTTTACTAATGCAATTTGATAAATGATTATTTATGATACTAAAGGAAAATAATATGAAGTATAAAGAGTGGAGTAGGAGGGATCGCAGAAAAGTAAAAGAGGAAATCTATCTAAAGCTAACTAATTGTATGAAATGTATTGTTAATGTGAAGTTAAATAAAACTAAGGTTCTAGCGGTTATAATAACTAGGTATGTGTTTAGTGAAATAATCAGAGAAACTGAAAGCATTTAACCCTAAATAAGGGATAAGCTGATAAGTGGATTCACAAAGTCACAATATGATTAAGTACAGTAAACGCATACTTGATTTAAAAGGGATAATTATTAAATACTAAGGGGAAATTGCATGGATAAAAAAA
>Ga0153924_1001440_pt1 | contig 11850 bp, 19 predicted proteins | sample TSNJ008MetaG_FD_104709 | JGI IMG/M metagenome (GOLD analysis project Ga0153924, IMG submission 104709) | Attine ant fungus gardens microbial communities from New Jersey, USA - TSNJ008 MetaG | ecosystem: Host-associated > Fungi > Mycelium > Unclassified | place: USA: New Jersey, Wharton State...
TCTACTGGAACAGCGTTCATCTCGGCCATGCCGCCGCCAAACGCCAGCAGGCCGGTCTCGATGTGCCGCCAGAACTTCTCGCCCATATCTCACCACTTGGATGGGCTCACATCCTGCTTACTGACGAATATAGATGGCCGAAACAGTAAGAAGACGCGCTAACGTACGATTCCGCCCCCAGCCAGAACTGACCCCAGCTACACCGACAGGCTATGTTGGGGTCGGTTCCGTCAATCCGGACAGTTTAGGTGTCGTGACCCCTAAACGCTCTCTCTGCTTTTTCTTAGATGTTTGGTCCCGTTAATTGATGGTGTGGATTACGAGTGAACTTATCAGGGTCATTCATCCATTGTTTGCAGATGAACTCATACGGGGTGAGACCTTTCAGGGTTTTGAGCCGTCTTGCATAGTTGTAGGCACTTATGAAGTCACCAAGATGCCGTCGTAACTGGTCGTGTGTTTCGTAGTAGAAGCGTTTGACCGTTGCGTCCTTGATAGTTCTGTTCATGCGCTCGACCTGTCCGTTGGTCCATGGGTGCTTTGCTTTTGTCGTGCGATGATTGATGTCATTGACGGCGCATGCGTATTCGAAGGCATGCGCTCGGAAGAGTTCGCCGTTAGCAATCGCTTCCCTGATGAGGGGAACGGCAGATCCTCCTGCTCCCGGTGTCGTGAACTGAACACCGTTATCCGTGAGCACGATATGGATTTTGTAGGGAATGGCCGCAATCAGGTTGCGTAGGAAACTGCCGGAAACGGCTGTTGTCGCTTTCTCATGCAGCTCAATGAAGGCAAACTTCGAAGTTCGATCAATGGCAACGAACATGTGCAGTTTGCCCTGTTCAGTTCTCACCTCGGCAATATCGATATGGAAATAGCCGATCGGATAGGCTTTGAACTTCTTCCTGGCGGTCTTGTCACCTTCTACGTCCGGCAAGCGGCTGATGCCATGACGTTGCAGGCAGCGATGCAAAGAGGATCGCGTCAGATGGGGAATGGTCGGCTGCAACGCGTAAAGGCAATCGTCCAGTGGCAAAAGCGTGTAGCGGCGGAAGGCGACAATAACGGCCTCTTCTTCCACTGATAGCACGGTTGACTTGGGATCCTTCGGGCCAGGGCGAATGTCCGCAACCGATGAACGCTTGCGCCACTTCGCCACCGTCTTCGGATTGATGCCGTACCGCTTCGACAAGGCGATCAGGCTCTCTTGACTATGCTGTATCGCTCGACGGATCGCCTCTGTCGTTGTGGCGCTCCCATGCAGAACTTGGCCCATAGTGCGTCCTTCCATTCAGAGGAAAAACATACACCATCAATTAACGGGACAAAACATCTAATGCTGCCGTGGAAAGATAAGAGCCTGTATAGACCTCTGATCCGTGATGAGATGTTTCACTCTGTATATCGCACCAGATTTCGCCGCCTATGTCGGTCCAGCGCTTGCAGAAAGAATAGTCCTCTCCGAGCAGAAGATTTGTTTCTGTGGCAAGGGGATTGAACATTCCATAGTATTTTTTGGGAACAAAGGGATGCATCTCTCTTGTGATTTTATACGCGTCCTTCGGATACGCCTCCACCATCTTTTCCGCGGCATCCCTTCGGATCAGCATCATGCCTGTGGCTACTCTTGCGACTTTTATAAACCCATTTATATTCCGCGACTTGGAAACTTCTTCCGCAGAATGATTGATATCAAGCTCCTCAAAAGAAGCATTATAAGTTAAACAAAGTTCTTTTGCTTCTCTTATGCTCTTAACTGAATATCCTCTTGGTAGTTCAAATGAATGAAACTTTCTTGCATAAGCAACTCCCATAACTGGCGCGTCAAACTTGAGCATATTCCAGATAATTTGAGGTTTAAATGCCATGTCACTATCGATAAAAAGCATATGGGTAAAATCAGTTCCATCAATAAAATTAGAAAAACATCTGTTTCTGACATCATGAATCATCGAAAGGCCAGTAGAATATATAATTGCAGCTGGTACTTTTTTTAATTTAAGTAATTCGCTTAGATCAAATAGCGATCTTGCTGTATCAGTATAGATTTTTTATCGTAAGCAGGTACATATATACCAAGAAATATATTTTTCTTTGCCATATTATCCTCTGAATGATGTCAATAAGTCTGACGGCTTGATTACCAGAGAATTGTCCTACTGATCAATCAGGTATCCGCAAAAATATTTTATTTATACGCTGTATATGTTGCTTTTTTTGCATGTTTATTTTAAGACAAGCTATTATATGATACTACGATGTTTAATGATTCCTAATCATGCTGAAGACTCTTCTGGTAATTCAGAACCATCGCTATTAAGAACCAGACCATTCGGCAAAAATTCAATCCCCGCAGCCTCCAACACTCTAACAACAGAATTCATTGTACTCGCGTTGACTTTTTCTGCGCCTGTTTCGATGCGTTGTAAGCTTGACCGTGCAACTTGTGCGCGATCAGAAAGATCCTTGCCTGTCCATCGCAGTAGCGCTCTGGCGGCAGTAATTTGTTCGCCCGTAATCTTCATCAGACTTATATACCCGTTTCAGCCATTAAGTGCAATTTCCATATAAAAAACTGAAATGAATATAAAAAACCAAAAACAATAAAAAAAATTGACATCAGTATATTTTACTGACATACTCCTTTCATACCCAAACGAGTTGGGTTTCAAACAAACGGAGATATCAGTATGAAATCCTTCCTCAAGGCCACCATTATCACCGCTGCCCTCGCCGCCTCCGCAGTCAGCGCCCAGGCGGGCAACGAAGAATTTTTCCTGCGCACAAATACCATTATTCCTGGTCAGTTTGCCGTTAATGGCGAACGTCTGGTTGAAGTTCACGACCAGGTCAAAGGGACTGTTGCTCTCCATCAGATCGCGAACGAAGCCCCAGTTGTCCATTACGGTCCAATTGACTGGCCTACCAAGGGCGAAGGACACCAGAACGGAAAACAGTAAGTTTCTGTCAATCTCTGACCTTCCCTAGGTCTATCATTTAACTCATCCTTTGCTTGGGCCCGCACAGCGCGGGCCTTTTTTGTATATACGCATTTAACAGCAAATTAACTTAAATGAAGGAGACTGATTGCACATGATGCGGAATGAATTCAAAATAAAATCATGTGAATTTAAATAAATTGAAATGATTTGAAGAGGTTTCAACCCATGCCAATTATTGCGACAGCAAATCCTAAGGGAGGGGCAGGAAAATCTACATGCAGCCTTATTCTCGGGACAATCCTTGCAAGAGAAGGTGCGAGCGTCAGGATTATAGATACCGACGTTCAGCAAACTATAGGAAAGTGGGCGCAAGGGAATAGTCGTTACAAAAATATTGTCCGCTCTGTTACAGAACCGAGAGAGCTTGTTGGCGTCCTTGACGAGGAAGCAAGTCGGCACCAATTCGTTATCATTGACGTGCAGGGAAGAGCTACCATTACGATGGCACGCGCAATGTCCCGTGCAAATCTGGTCCTAATACCTATGCAGCCAAAAGCGGCTGATGCAGATGAAGCGGCAACAGCTGTCCAGCTTATCCGCGAAGAGGAGGAGGCATTACGGCGTCAGATAGACCACTACATAGTGTTTATGCGTACTAACCCGGCAATTGCCACCAAAGAAGAAAAAGAAATTATTGATAGTATGAAGAAGGTCGGTGTTCCGTCTCTACAGTCTCATATCAACGAAAGGACAGCATTTTCCCGCATAATAGGGATGAAATGCGCTCTTGATGAGCTTGATCAGCATATTGTTAACGGTGTGCCTGCCGCGATCGAAAATGCTGAAGCCTTTTCGAAAGAAGTGGTGGAGCTTATTCTTGGAGTGCAAAAATGAACAATCCTTTTGATAAACTGAAAGAAATTAAGCCAGGTAAGCAAAATTCACTTGAACCACAGGAAAGTCGAGTTGTGGATGAAATAGCATCTTCTCATGGATTTATTAAGGACGCGGTCGAACCAGTAAAAAGGCTTCGTCGCGGTTCAGAAGGCGAGCCTACAACCGCATCGGTTTCTATGAGAGTTCATATCAGCAGCTGGAATGTTTTTGTTGCTTGGTGCGAGGAGGAGCGCCTGCCATATAGGAAGGGTTTTGATATTTTATTGAAGAAGGCTGGGATGATATAGCAGCCTCAATACTTCGGCGCCCCCAACGAACCCGTTCGTCTCTCTGGATCTTACAAAGGCCATTCTGATAACGGCCACGGTAGCCTTTGCTTTGCAGATGGCTGCGGTTTCGATTTCATCCAGACATTCGAAATGCCGCTCTGGTGAACGAGAGGATTTATTGGTTGATGGCCTAAAATTAGGATAGACTGACCATGGACGTTCTTGCCGAGTTGAAACGAATGAACCCGCAACAGCGCAGCAGCATATCGAGCTTGAGGCAGGCAGAAGGTTACACGCATTTGCAAATCATCTGCTGTGGCGATGTGGTGCGGGTGCCGCTGCATACGTTTTCGACGGACAAACTGGCGCAGACAGTCGAGCAGCTAGCTCCGCTGCTTGTCTGCCATCGGTGCGGTCAAAGGGCAACACCAGGCAGGGTCGGGTTCTGGAAACACGGAATGAAACGGCATGGTTAGATTCTGTCCGGAAAGGGCCGATTGCGTACAGGGGAAAAACGACCTGTCCACAAATTATCTTGACAGGGTTTAGGACAGGAGGGATATTCTGGACAGCCTTTTTGGACAAAAGTGACCCTATGCCACGCACCTTCGCCTATGTCCGCGTTTCCACGACCGGGCAAACCACTGAAAACCAGATTCAGGAAATCGAAGCCGCGGGTTTTCATGTTGAGCCGCGCCGGATTGTCACCGAGACGGTTTCCGGCAGCACCGCCATCGCGCAACGCCGTGGCTTTTCCCGGCTCATGGACAAGCTTGAGTCCGGGGACATTTTAATCGTGACCAAGCTCGACCGCCTCGGTCGTGATGCGATCGACGTCAGCACCACGGTCAGGGCCTTGGCCGAGATAGGCGTGCGCGTCTATTGCCTTGCACTCGGCGGGGCCGATCTCACCAGTTCGGCTGGTACGATGACCATGCACGTGCTCAATGCGGTTGCACAATTTGAGCGGGACCTGTTGATCGAGCGAACGCAATCCGGGCTCAACCGTGCCAAATCAGAAGGGAAGGTCCTCGGTCGCCCTTCGACGCTCAGCGAAAAACAGAAGCAGGGTGTGCGCGACGATTTGTCGGTAGGAATGAGCGTTTCGGCCATCGCCAGAAAATTTGGCACGAGCCGACAGACCGTCATGCGCATAAGAAACGCCTGAGTTCAACAACTGTCCAGAGGACGATATGATCACAAAAAAACCGAAAGGTTTCGCAGCAATGGATTTGGAGAAGCGCCGCTCAATATCTTCACCAGGCGGACTCATTCAGTCCGCATAACCCGTTTCGTCAGGCGCTCTTTCGCTATGAAAGCAAATGCTTTTAGAGCTTTCAGATGGAAAGCTCTGCTGAAACGTCCAATTTTTTCATTGGGGTTGAAATGGAAGGATGTTTCCAGGTTCTGTTGCAAACTTTTCATGGGGTTCAAGGCAATCTCAGCGGCTGCCGCCACCCTGGATGGCGTCGAGATGGTCCAGATGATGCGAAAGCGCCAGGGACGGTTCGCATTCAATTGGGCTCCGACGCTCAAAGAACAATTCGAGACGATCGCCGCCTGAAATCTGTCCCGCTATAGCCGCTCTTTAACCCATACGAATATTTGCAACCACTAGCCCAATGGGATATCCTATTGACATATCCCATGGATATGTATAATGTATATCCCACAAGGAGGAGTGTCATGACTCGAACAACTTTATTTCAGACCAACCGCTCCCAAGCCGTCAGGCTCGGGAAGGAAGTTGCCTTTCCCGACACTGTGCATGAAGTGAAAATCATCCGTGATGGCGCGCGCCGTATCATTGTGCCTGCCAACAGCATTTGGGACGATTTCTTTGTCGCGCCGGGCATCGATCTTGGAGAGCGTGATCAACCTCAAGCCCAGAAGCGTGAGGATTTCTAAATGCTGCGCTATCTGCTCGATACCAATTTTTGCATTCGCATTCTCCGCGATCGACCGGCAGGTCTGAGAGAACGATTTAACGCAAACGCCGACTCCTTGTGCATCTCAACAATCATTCTGACAGAATTGCTACATGGTGCCGAAAAGTCAGCAAAGCCTATCGAAAACCGAAATCAGGTCGAGCAGTTATCTGCACGCCTTAGCGTTCTGTCATTCGACGAGGCCGCAGCCGCTCACGCTGCTGATATCAGGGCTTCTCTGGAACGGCAGGGGCTTCCAATCGGCGGCTATGACCTGCTGATAGCCGGTCACGCGCGCAGCAGAGGGCTTATCGTCGTCACAGGAAACCTACGTGAGTTCAACCGCGTTGAGGGACTTCGATGTGAAGACTGGTCCCCGCCGTCCAACTAGGCCTACGAGGCAAAACATCGGCCTCAACGTGAAGGTCCTCGGTCGCCCTTCGACGCTCAGCAAAAAACAGAAGCAGGGTGTGCGCGATGATCTGTCGGCAGGAATGAGCGTTTCGGCCATCGCCAAAAAATTAGGCACGAGCCGACAGACCGTCATGCGCATAAGAAACGGCTGAGTTTAACAACTGTCCAGAGGACGATATGATTACAAAAAACCGAAAGGTTTAGCAGCGATGGATCTGGAGAAGCGGCGCTCAATATCTTCACCAGGCGGACTCATTCAGTCCGCATAACCCGTTTCGTCAGGCGCTCTTTCGCTATGAAAGCAAATGCTTTTAGAGCTTTCAGATGGAAAGTTCTGCTGAAACGTCCAATTTTTTCATTGGGGTTAAAATGGAAGGATGTTTCCAAGACGTCATGATTGTACTCATCCAGTATGATCCAGAGAGGGGTGTCGTCCAGACCAGCTCTGCGCCGCTCAATTTGGGGAATTTCCAACACCTTGCGGTCTGGAGCCGGAGGGGAAGAGGTGATGGGCAAAATAAGAAGGTTCGTTTGCCCGGTCTTGTCGATAATAACGGTCACGAACGTGATCGGTCTGGCTTTTCGACCTTCGGTTTCGCCTACATCAGCCTGCCAGTGCCAAAGGTAGTCGTAACGCCAAATGTCGCCGGAGACAGGCTTATTCATTCGCATCGCCTTTATCCATCAGCGCTATGGCCGCTTCGAGCATTGCCAGGTGCTCGACAGGCATTTCATTTGTAAAATAACTTCTGCGTGGGTCGCGGTTCATGCGTGCCTCATAGGCCTCGACACTCATCAGCACATATCGCGGTTTCTGGTGTTTGGTTATGGACACGGGTTCCTGGCTTGCTGCAGCAAGCACGTCACCTAAGTTCTGCTTTAGGTCCGTCGAAGCATATGAGCGCATAGTAATTTCTCCTGTTTGTCTATTTTAGACAAAATAGACAAACAAGCAAGTGCTGTTTTGCAAAATGCTTCTCAATGGCTTCCTTAGCTGGACCGCTGACTATGCGGGCACGGTTGAGGATTACCCCCCTCTTACCACAAGGCCCTCGACACCTTCAGCGCAACATGATGAGCGCGGTTTGTCTCGTGCCCTGCTTGCGGCCGTCCTCCCGGACGGCTGGAAAGCGGGGATAATCCCTAAAACATGGCGGCGCTATCGCGCCTGGTCAGGTACGGGCACCTCGCTTGAAGCGAGGTGTGGTTTTCTGAGGTCTTGATCTATCGCCGAACCAGCAGGCTAGCCGGAAGTCAAGGGACAGGCTCGGCTTCGCCGGTCTGCGTTCCCGAAAAACGGCTTTCCGCCTGCGGCCGAAGCTTCCGTTTTTCACTCTCTCCGATCCCTGAGACTGACTTCCGTCTTTCCGGCCGGGCGGCGGGCTTTGCCCACCCCCCTCTGCTCCGGAGAACGTCATGGGAAGACGTTCTCCGAACCATCTGGAGGTGGTCAGCCCGATTGCGATGAGAGGAAGACAATCATGGGTGAGTTTTTGCTGGCCGGTTTCGAACTGGTTTGCCTGTCGAGCTTCATTGCCGGTGTCGGCGTTGTGGCGCTTGCGCTGGGAGCCTGACATGAAGACCGATCTTTATCGTCAGGTGACGGATTCCATTGTCGCGCAACTGGAAGCAGGGGTTCAGCCATGGTTCAGGCCATGGAGCGTTCAAGGTAGGGCTTCCCGTCCCCTGCGCAGCACCGGACAGGAATATCGCGGCATCAATGTTCTGCTGCTTTGGGTGAGCGCCCTGGAAAAGGGCTATGCGTCTCCGTTCTGGTTTTCCTACAAACAGGCGTCGGAGATCGGCGCCCAGGTGCGCAAGGGGGAGCGCGGCACCACGGTTGTCTATTTTGGAACGATGGAGCGGACGGAAACCGGGCAGGATGGCGAGGATGTGGACTATCAAATACCGTTTCTCAAAGGGTATCACGTTTTCAATGCCGATCAGATAGACGGCTTGCCAAAAGCCTTTACCGCCGAACCGCAGCCGGTTGAAACCTACGATAATCGACGGATAGCGGTAGCCGAGGCTTTTGTGAAAGGAACCGGAGCCGATATCCGGCACGGTGGCGACAGCGCCTTTTACCGCCGCAGTGACGATTATATCCAGATGCCGGAATTTGACCGTTTTCAGGACGAAAAGCATTATTATGCCACGATTTTACACGAGCTCGGCCATTATTCGGGAGCGGAGCGCCGGCTTAACCGCCGCTTTGACGGCAGCGGGCGCTTTGGCGGGGAAGGCTACGCGATGGAAGAACTGGTTTGTGAGTTGACGGCCTGCTTCCTTGCCGCCGACCTCGGCCTTTACGTCGAGCCTCGCGCCGATCATGCGTCATACCTTGCTTCATGGTTGAAAGCGCTCAGGGCCGACAGGCGGGCGATCTTCACTGCCGCGAGCCACGCGCAAAAAGCCGCTGATTATCTGCATGGTCTACAGGCGCAAGCCCTGTCCGATGTCGCGTGAAGGGGAGGGGATCATGCGCGATCCTGAACCATTGATCGAATTGTTTCGCCTGTGCACCGAGGAGAATGGCTGCACGCCAGCCGAGGTGCAGGCGGCCCGCAACAAGCTTGAAGCGCTTTTGCGCAACGGATCGTCCCGCAGTCCGGAAGAAGCCATGCCACCTGATGACGGGGAAGAAACGGAACGGGAGCTGTTTGATGCCGCCAGACACTTCCTGAACTGGCTGATATTCATGGCCCCCTCTGATATGATGGATAAGGAGCTTTTGCGACTGGCAAAGGGAGTTTTGACAATTGCCCTGGAAAGCATTGACGATGAATAAACTGCTTGCGACTGTCGCAGTCGGAGCGGCGCTTGTGACCGGCGTACCCTGGCGGTCACAGGCGGAAGTGGCGAATATCGCCATCCTGTATTCTCCGGGCCGCAATCTTGAGGTTGAGGATATCCGTCTGATCGAGTCTGCCCGCAGCAACATAGATATGGCGGCCTACACGCTGACGAGCTTCGCCATCATGGATGCGCTTGCCGACGCGGGACGGCGCGGCGTCGGCGTGCGACTGTTGCTCGATGCCTCGCAGCTTCGTCAGGCCCGGGATTTTGTGCGTGAGCGGCTGGAACGGCTTGGGCGGATTGCCGGCGTCAGCATTCGTGTAAGCACCGGGCGGGATCTGATGCACCTGAAAAGCTTCGTGATCGACGACATGACCTTGAGAACCGGCAGCGCCAATTTCACGCCGACCGGACTGAAGCGACAGAACAACGATCTGGTCATCATCAGGGATCGAGCGAGCGCAGTCTTCTACAAGGCGATGTTCAGTGAACTGTTTGTCAAATCGCAGCCTTTGAGCAAATGAACGGAAGACATCATGGGGCCAGGAAACACCGCGAAGGATTATGCGCATTTTTCGATCCGTGGCACGGTTGAGGCGCTGACCTATACCCCGAAATCCTGCCGGATCACGGTCGTTGCGCAGGAACCGGGAACGGGCAACGGATCGTCGACGCGCACGCGTTACTATCGCAATCATCTGGTGACGTTTGATCCTGCACTGATGCGCAAGATCAGGCAGGAATTCGGGATCGGGGACCGGGCCTTTTTCTCGGGCACGGTTCGCACCGAGAGCAACCGCCAGGAACGGACACGGGCCGGAAAAGCGGTGATGGTGGTTCACTACGCCGCCCGGATGGATGCGCCTTTGGAACTCGGCGTGGAAGAGGCGAGGGCGGCGGAATTGTCGGAGCTGTCAGCGGTCCAGAATGAGGAACGGGACCGTGCCCGCCTGGAAATCATCTGTCAGACGTTGCAGGAGCATGCCTGGAATGGCGGATTGATCATGACGGCGGACAATCTGCCCGGGCTGGTGATGACGGCCTACGAGCTGATGACCAATTACACCTACCGGCAGAACTGTTTTAGTGCGACCGTTGACGAGCAACTGTTGCGTCACGAGCTTGGCGAGACCTCGCCGCATGGGCAGGAAGTTGTGCGGTTCATCAACGGCTGGCCGGCGCAGATGTCTAAGGCCTGAAGCCGGAACCATAAATATATCCGTCCAATCCAGATATTCGGACAGAGACGATCAGGCGCGCCTGTCGGCGCATCGTCTGTTCGGTCGCCGCGCTTCGGCGCGTCGGAGGCTTTTGTCATGGCCTGTTGCCCCGCAGCACCCTTCGCCGTCCCCGTCAATCGGCAAGCGCCGCGTTCCGCGTCGGTGCCGGGTTGACGAAAATCGGCTTTCCGCAGGCGGAAGCCTTCCGATTTTCTCCCGCCACCCATTGACCGGTCCGTCGAGCGGCCACGGCGCGGTCTTCGCCCGCCCCGCTTTGCTTCGGTGAACGTCAGAGGCCGTTCACCGGCAAAACAGGACGGTCTCAACCTATTGGGCTAAGGAGAGAAGAGAATGTCCGAACGAACCACCATTCCCCTGAGCAGGCTGGTCCCGTCGCCTTGCAATGTGCGTCGTCGCATGAGCGATATACCCGAACTCGCCGCCAGTCTTGCCGCCAAGGGATTTTTACAGAACCTTGTGGTGAAAAAGGGGACAAAAGGCAGATATGAGGTTGTAGCCGGGGGACGCCGCCTTGCCGCGGCAAAGCAGCTTGTTGCGGACGGCACATGGACGGCGGATTACATCGTGCCGGTGCAGATCATTGACGGCGACGAGACAACGGTTTCGCTGATGGAGAACACGGCCCGCGCCAACATGACAATCGTGGAGGAAGTGAAGGCTTTTGCCTTGCTGGCGGAGGAGGGGCGCAGCCCGGACGCTATCGCCGCCACGTTCGGCCTGTCGCCGGTCACGGTGCGGCAGCGCCAGAAACTTGCCGCCCTGCATCCCTTGCTTCTGGACGCACTGGACGAAGGGCAGATGACGCTTGAACTTGCACAAGCCTATGCGGTGAGCGATGACCAGCTTGAGCAACTGGCGGTTTACGAGGAATTGCACCGGTCATGGGACCATGAACCGCGTTCGGTCCGCAATCGTCTCAACGGCGAAGCAGTCAGAGCCGACAGCGGGTTAGGTGCGCTGGTGCTTGACGCTTACAAGGCGGCGGATGGCACAATCAGAACGGACCTGTTCAACTCGGAAGTTTTGCTGACCGATCTTAATCTTGTCGAACAGATCAAGGTCGGCCTTCTGGAGGCGAAGAAGACGGAGCTTGAAGCATCAAAAGGCTTCAACTGGATCAGGATCGAGCCGCATTATTACAGCAACGGCATGAGCAGCAGGTATCAGCGGGTTTATCGGACCGGCAGCATGATCACGGACGAAGCCCGTTACGATCAGCTGACGGACAGCCTGAACATGCTTGCCGATGAAATCAACGAAGCGGAGGAACGGGAAGATTTTGACCGCCACGAGCGGCTGTCGGCGGATTATGACCGGCTTGAGGAAGAACAGGCAGCGCTTGAGCAGGATATTTATGGCGAGA
>Ga0153924_1001443_pt1 | contig 11816 bp, 11 predicted proteins | sample TSNJ008MetaG_FD_104709 | JGI IMG/M metagenome (GOLD analysis project Ga0153924, IMG submission 104709) | Attine ant fungus gardens microbial communities from New Jersey, USA - TSNJ008 MetaG | ecosystem: Host-associated > Fungi > Mycelium > Unclassified | place: USA: New Jersey, Wharton State...
ACGAGCACGAGCACAAGCACGGACGAGCACGAGCACAAGCACGGACGAGCACGAGCACAAGCACGGACGAGCACGAGCACGAGCACGAGCACGAGCACCACCCCGAACACGAGACACCCCGCAGCCGAAACACCCCCATGAACAGGAGCACCACCATGGCCACCGACTGGATCGCGTTGCAGGCCCTCGCGGCAGCCGAGTTCGGCCGCCGCGTCGCTGCCGTGACGGACTGGGACGCTTCCACTCCCGACTCCGAGTGGACCACCCGCGACCTCGTGCAGCACGTCGTCGACGAGCAGCGCTGGATCCCGAAGCTCCTCACGGGGTGCAACTACGCCCAGGCCGAGGCGGACCTCGAGTCGATCGGCGAGGACCTCGCCGCCGAGTGGGCGAAGTTCGCTACGGCAGCGACCGAAGCGTGGCGGAATACGCCCGCTGACGTTCCGGTGCACCTCAGCACGGACGTCGTGCCAGCCGGCGAGTACCTCACGGAGCAGACGAGCGACATCACCATCCACACGTGGGACCTCGCCCGCGCGACCGGGTCCGACGAGTCCCTCCCGGACGAGCTCGTGCGCGCAGTCTGGGAGTACTTCGAGCCGCAGATCGAGGACCTCGCGGCCACTGGTCTCTACGCTGCCCCGGTCGAGGTCGGCGACGACGCCCCGCTCCAGGTCCGCCTCCTCGCCGTCACAGGACGCGATGCCAGGGTGAGCGCATGACCGCAGACGAAAACGCCCGATCGAGCGAGGCCGAAACCGAGACCGACGCCGAGACCGAAACCGAAAAGGCCCGCCCGGAGACCGGACAAGCCGGACCGGGCGCAGCAAAGGCCCGCCCGGAGACCGGACAAGCCGGACTTGGCGCAGAAAAGGCCCGCCCGGCAGCAGCAGCGACCACCCGCCTCGGCGCCACCGGCCTCGAGATCAGCAGCGTCGTCCTCGGCATGATGTCCTACGGCGACCCCGACCGCGGCGCCCACCCCTGGAGCGTCGGCATCGACGAGGCCCGGCCGTTCGTCCGCCGCGCCTTCGAGGCCGGCATCACGACGTTCGACACCGCCAACGTCTACTCGGCCGGCAGTTCCGAGGAGATCACCGGCACCCTCCTCGAGGAACTCGCCCCGCGCGAGGACGTCCAGGTCTTCACGAAGGTCTTCAACCGGATGCGACCGGGTCGGAACGGCGCCGGGCTGTCCCGCGCCGCGATCATGCACGAGATCGACGCGTCGCTCACCCGGCTCGGCACGGACTACGTCGACCTGTACCAGATCCACCGTTTCGACCCGCTCACCCCGGTCGAGGAGACGATGGAGGCCCTGCACGACGTCGTCAAGGCCGGCAAGGCCCGCTACATCGGCGCGAGCAGCATGTGGACGTGGCAGTTCGCCGAGATGCAGCACGTCGCCGAGCGGCACGGCTGGACGCGGTTCGTGAGCATGCAGGACCAGTACAACCTCCTCGAACGCGAGGAGGAGCGCGAGATGCACCCCTTCTGCGAGCACACCGGCGTCGGTGTGATCCCGTGGAGCCCTCTCGCCCGCGGCAAGCTCACGCGGCCGTGGGATGCGCAGGGCTCGGGCAGCCGGGCCGACACCGACGAGTTCGGCAAGACGCTCTACCGGCAGGACGAGGCCGCCAACCGCGCGATCGTCGACGCGGTGCAGCAGGTCGCGGAGGCCCACGGCGCGAGCATGGCGCAGATCGCCCTCGCGTGGGTGATGCGGAAGCCGGCGGTGAGCGCCCCGATCGTCGGCGCGACGAAGGAGCACCACATCGACGACGCGGTCGCCGCAACGGCGATCACGCTCACCGACGACGAGGTGACGCGACTCGAGTCCGCGTACACACCCCGGGGGCCGTCCGGTTTCTGACGCGCCCACCAGTCGGCCTGGAGGCGCGGTGCCAGCTGGCACCGCGCCTCCCGTCCGTCAGACGGTCGCGTCCGGAGCCCGGTGCGCGCTGTCCAGCCGCGCGATCCGGACGAGCGCCGCGCGCTCCGTCCCGGGTTGGTGACCGAGCACGGCACCGATGCCGTCGAGCACGAGCCCCGCTGTCCGCTGCACCGGGAACTCGACCGGCCCCACCGCCGGCGTCCGCAGCCGGAGCATCGAGCGGTGCCGCGGGTCGAGCGACGCGACCGCACCACCGAAGAGCGCGCGGTACCCGGGCCGCAGCATGTACGCGAGCGGCGGGTCCTTGATGAAGCGGACGACGTCGAGCGTGCGGGCGGTGACGGCGAGCTCCCCGCGGTCGAGGTACCCGTTCATCTGCTCGCGGAGCTCGGCGTCCGACTCCGGTGCATCTGCCACGCCCATGAGCCGCCCGGCGATCGCCCACTCGCGGACGTAGGCGTCGGCGCCTCCCGGGATGGGTTCGCCCCAGAGCTGGGCGCTGCGGAGGAAGGCGTCGGTGAAGGCCAGGTGCACCCACCGCGCGAGGTCCGGGTCGTTCGCGGCGTACGGCTTCGTCACCCCGTGGCCGTCGACGTACTCCCCGCGGACCCGCTCGTGCAGCTTCCGCACCCAGGCACTCGCTCCGTCGGCCGCCGCGGTGTCACCGTGCGACACCGTGTAGATCCACCGGATCGTGCCGGCGAGGCGTCCGAACGGGTCGTCGCGGTACCGGGAGTGGTCGGCGACCCCGGCGAGCGCCCCGGGGTGCAGTGCCTGGACGAGCAGCGCGCGGACCCCGGCGAGGATCGTCTGCCGGCCGCCGTGCACCGACCAGGTGGCGGAACCGGGGCCGAAGTAGCCGGCGTCGGTGCCCTGTTCGAGCTCGTCGATCCAGGCCGGGCGCTCCGTGGCGCCCCCGGTGAACGTGTCGTTGAGACGGGAGCGGAAGGCATCGGCGACGGACGGCATGCGGTCATCGTCCGTCCTGCCCCTGACAACACGCCCTGACCGTGCGCCGGACGGTCGGCACGGACGGCCCGCTAGGTTGGACCCGTGAGCATCGACACGCCTCGTCCCTGGCTTGCCTCGTACGCCCCGGGGGTCCCGCACGACATCGAGGAGCCCACGGGTTCCCTCTCCGACATCGTGGAGGAGTCCGCCAGGCGCTTCCCGAAGCAGGTCGCGCTGGAGTTCTTCAAGCGCACCACGAGCTACGCGGAGCTGCAGGAGCAGATCGGCCGCGCGGCGAACGGGCTGCGGAAGCTCGGGGTCACGGCCGGTGACCGGGTGGCGATCGTCCTGCCGAACTGCCCGCAGCACATCGTCGCCTTCTACGCCGTGCTCCGGCTCGGGGCGATCGTCGTCGAGCACAACCCGCTGTACACGCCGCGGGAGCTCCGCCACCAGTTCGAGGACCACGGCGCGAAGGTCGCGATCGCGTGGGACAAGTCCGTCGCGACGCTGCAGGACTTCCCCGCCGACGTGAAGCTCGACGCGATCGTCTCGGTCGACCTCACCCGGGCGATGCCCCGAGGCACCCGGATCGCCCTGTCGCTGCCCGTCGCCAAGGCCCGCGAGTCCCGTGCCAAGCTGACCGCCAAGGTCCGTGGGACGACGAAGTGGGACGACCTCGTGTCGAACCGGAAGCTGTCGAAGCGGCACCCGCGCCCGACGACGGACGACGTCGCGCTCATCCAGTACACGTCCGGCACGACCGGTGTCCCGAAGGGCGCCGTGCTGACGCACCGGAACCTGATCGCGAACGCGGCCCAGGCCCGGGCGTGGGTGCCGCAGATCCGCCGCGGCGACAACGTCGTGTACGCGGTGCTGCCGATGTTCCACGCGTACGGCCTGACGCTGTGCCTGACCTTCGCGATGAGCATGGCCTCGCGCCTGGTGCTCTTCCCGGCGTTCGACCCGGCGCTCGTCCTCGCGGCGATGAAGAAGCACCCGCCGACGTTCCTGCCGGCCGTGCCCCCGATCTACGCTCGGCTGCAGCACGCGGCGGACTCGGCGAAGGTGTCGCTCGAGGGCATCGAGATCGGCATCTCGGGCGCCATGCCGCTGTCGGCCGACGTCGTCGAACCGTGGGAGGCCCGCACCGGCGGCTACCTCGTCGAGGGCTACGGCCTGTCGGAGTGCTCCCCCGTGCTGATGGCGAACCCGGTGTCCCCAGACCGCCGGCTCGGTTCGATCGGGCTGCCGCTGTCCTCCACCGAGGCACGGGTGGCCGACCCGGACGACCCGACGAAGGTGCTCGGCACCGACGAGCCCGGCGAGCTCCAGGTGCGCGGTCCCCAGGTGTTCCGCGGGTACTGGGGCAAGGCGGAGGCGACCGACGAGGTCTTCACGTCCGACGGCTGGTTCCGCACCGGCGACGTCGTGGCGATCGGCGCCGACGGGTACGTCCGGATCGTCGACCGTCTCAAGGAGCTCATCATCACGGGTGGCTTCAACGTCTCCCCGTCCGAGGTCGAGGACGCCCTCCTCAAGCACCCCAGCGTCAAGGAGGTCGCGGTCGTCGGCATCACGCAGGCCGGCAACGAGCAGGTCGTTGCCGCCGTGGTGCCGAAGGACCCGGCGACCTTCGACGCGGACGCACTCCGGGCCTGGTCGCGAGACCACCTGGCTGCCTACAAGGTGCCGCGCCGGGTCGTCGTGGTGCAGGACCTGCCGCGCTCGATGATCGGCAAGGTGCTGCGGCGGAAGGTGCGCGACCAGATCATCGGCGACTAGCCGTCCCCGGCCGCGACGGCACGGCCAGGACCGCCAACCCGACGACCACCAGCCCGATGCCGACCCACCCGCCGGCACCGAGGTGCTCGCCCACCACCAACACGGCGAGTACCGCGGCCACGACGGGCTCGAGCAAGGAGAGCAGCGTCGCGACCGAGGCGCTCACGGACCGCAGCCCGACCGCGTACAGCGAGTGCCCGAGCACCGTCGGCACGAGCGCCAGGTACACGAACACCGGCCAGTTCGACGCGACCCCGAGCGACGCCTGCCCGCCCACGACGGCGAGGACCACGAGCGGGACCGCCGCGAGTCCGAACACCGCGCCCACGAGCCCACGCTCGCCCGGCAGGGACGCACGATCCGCCACGGACGCGCCTCCCGGCAGCGCGACCGGAGCGGACACCGCGTGCATGCCCCGCGCGACCGCCCACGAGTACGACGCGTAGGTCAGGCCCGCCAGCAGCGCGCTCCCGAGGCCGAGCACGAGGGAGCCTCCTGGTCCGGAGCCCTCCGACCGCGCGAGCGTCACGACGACCATGCCGACCACGCTGACCAGGGTGGCGACGACCCACCGACGTGTGACGCGCCTCCCGTCCGCCGCCCACTCGATGAGTCCCGCGAACACGGGAGACGACCCGATGGCCGCGGTCGTGCCCAGCGCGACGCCCGCGTCGGCGAGGGCCGCGTAGAACGCGACCGCGTAGACGACGAGCGAGGCCGCGCCGAGCAGGACCCAGCGCCGGGCCGCCGGGTCGGCCACCGCGCGGAGCGTGCCACTGCCCGCACCGAGGGCGAGCACGATCCCACCGAGTCCGAACGTCACCGCACCGAAGACGAAGGCCGGCACGCCCGGCGCGAAGTGCGTCGCGGTCCCGGTGGTCCCCCAGACGGCAGCGGCGACGATGACCGCGGCGATCCCGCCGACCGGCCTGGAGGCACGGCTCGCGTCCGCCCCGCCCGTCACGACACGTGGACGCTCGGTCGGCGGTTCACGTCGGGTTCGGCTTCGCGGAGGACCTCACGGGTGACGGGGGCGACGTCGCCGGCACCGGTGAACACGAAGCGGATCGCGTTCCGGATCGGGCTGCCCTCGTTCCACTCGAAGTAGATGCTCGGGACGACCCCGGCGATGTCCCGGATCGCCAGGAGGGTCGAGGCGATGGTGTTCGGCACGTTGCCGGAACGGACCTTGAGCACGCGGTGGCCGTGGATGACGTGTCCCTCGACGACGAGGTCCTCCTCGAAGTCGGAGGAGTCGGCGGGCAGCACCTCGAGGAACATCGTCGGAACACGGGCGGGGATGCCGGAGTCGCGGCGTTCCTCGCGGCCCTTCGACCGGTACGCCTCGGCCGTGCCGGCACCCTGCTCGTTCGCGATGATGCAGACGGAGCTGAACTGGTCGGCGTCGGCCTCGATGAACTGCCGTGCGGTGGCGTCCAGCTCGATCGACGACGCGCGGAGCTCGAACGACCGGCGGACACGGGAGACCAGGGACACCACGACGATCGCGATGATGAAGATCGCTGCGATCCGGACGCCGTCCGGCCGCTCGATGACGTTCGCGATGGTCGTGTAGACGAACACGACCGTGATGATCCCGAAGCCGATGGTGCGCTTCTTCTGCTGCTTGCGCCGGGCCGACAGGGTCACCGCGACGGCAGCGCTCGTGATGAGGACGAGCACGCCGGTGGCGTAGGCGCCGCCCTGCGCGTCGACGTTCGCCTGGAAGACGATCGTGATGAGGAAGGCGATGAGCGTGAAGATGATCACGAGCGGTCGGGTCGCCCGAGCCCACTGCGGTGCCATGCCGTAGCGGGGCAGGAAACGGGGCACGAGGTTGAGCAGGCCGGCCATCGCGCTCGCACCGGCGAACCACAAGATCGCGACGGTCGAGAAGTCGTAGACCGAGCCGAACACGCCACCGAGGTACTCGTGCGCGAGGTACGCCAACGCTCGACCGTTCGCCCCACCGCCCGGCTGGAACTCGTGCTGCGGGATGAGGAAGGTCGTCACGATCGACGAGGTGATGAGGAACGAGCTCATGATCACCGCGGCGACGGTCAGCAGGCGCTTCGTACCGCGGATCCGGCCCTCCGGTCGGGGACCCGTGTCGTCGGACGCGTCACCGCGCACCTGCGGCATGACCGCGACGCCGGTCTCGAACCCGGACAGGCCCAGCGCGAGCTTCGGGAAGACGACGAGGGCGATGCCGATCATCACGAGCGGGTTGCTGTGCTGCGCCGTGAGGCCGCCCCACCAGTCGCTCGCCACCATCGGGTGCTCGAACACGTGCCAGAGGGCGACCACGACGACGATCGCGTTGAGGGCGAGGAACACCCCCACGAGCGCCACCGCGATGCCGATCGCCTCCTTGAACCCGCGGAGGAACACGATGCCGAGCAGGAGCAGCAGCGCGAGGGTGAGGGGCACCGGGATCTCGGTGAACCAGTGCGGCGTGTACGGGTTCTCGGCGATGTGCGCCGTGGCGTCCGCCGCCGACAGGGTCATCGTGATCATGAAGTCCGTCACGGCGAACCCGAGCAGCACGAGCACGAAGAGCTTCCCGGCCCACCAGGGCAGGAGCTTCTCGAGCATCATGATCGACCCGGCGCCCCGGAAGCTGTCCTGGGCCACCCGGCGGTACACGGGCAGGGCCCCGAACAGCGTGACGAGCACGAGGACGATCGTCGCGATCGGCGAGAGGAGCCCGGCGGCCAGGGCGGCGATCGCGGGCTGGTACCCGAGCGTCGAGAAGTAGTCGACGCCGGTCAGGCACATCACCCGCCACCACGAGTGGGTCTTCTCGACCTCGACCTGGTGCGGTCCCTGGTGGGAGGCGCCCTGGTCGGAACCCTGCAGCATCCATCGGCGCACTCGGGTGGAGCGGTCGAGGGCGGGTTCGGTCGCGTCACGTTCCGCGGCCCGCTCGGCGTCTGTCGCGGTCACGGAGACGATCGTAGGCCGTTCTCCGGCCGCGATCGTGCCCGCCCTACTTCGCGCTGATCCTGGTGTACTTGTTGACCGCCCACGGCACGAAGACGACGAGCATCACGGCGATGCCGATGAGGACCGTCAGGATCGGGTGCTGCATCGTCCAGATGTCCGGCACGGGTGCCGAGCCGACGTTGCCGAACAGCTCTCGCGCGGCCTGCACGAGCGACGACACCGGGTTCCACTCCGCGAAGACCCGCAGGACCAGCGGCAGGGTGTCGCTCGGCACGAACGCGTTCGAGATGAACGTCAGCGGGAACAGGATCATGAACGAGGCGTTGTTGATCACCTCGGGCGTCTTCACGCTCATGCCGAGCAGGGCCATCACCCAGCTGAACGCGTAGCTGAACAGCAGCAGCAATCCGATGCCCGCGAGGAACTCCAGCGGCGACGAGTTCACGCGCCACCCGACCGCGAGGCCGGTGAGCATCATGATCGCCATCGAGATCCCGTTGAGCGCGAGGTCCGAGTTCGTCCGGCCGACCAGTACCGCGGACGCCGACATCGGCAGGGTGCGGAAGCGGTCGATCAGCCCCTCCTTGAGGTCCTGCGCCATGGCGGACCCGGAGAACGTCGCACCGAACACGACGGTCTGGGCGAAGATCCCGGCCATCAGGAACTGCGTGTAGTCCGTGCCCTCGACCGCGATCGCGCCGCCGTAGACCTGGCTGAACAGCAGGACGAACATGATCGGCTGCAGGACGGCCAACACGAGCATGTCCGGCGAACGCTTGATCTTGGTGAGGTTCCGCTTCGTGACGGTCCAGCCGTCCTCGAACCAGACCGCGGCGGGCGAGGTGACGACGACGGGCAGCTGCCGGCCGAGCGCCGTGGTGGTGGCGCTCATCGTGCCGTCTCCTTCTGCTTGTCCTGCTTGCGCGCCTTGTCCTTCGAGACGGTGTCGTCCGGATCGCCGTCGTCGTCGGTCGCGGCGTGCCCGGTGAGCCGGAGGAACACGTCGTCCAGGGTCGGTCGACGCATGCCGGCGTCGTGGAGCTCGATGCCCGCTTCGCCCAGGTCGGCCAGGACACGCTGGAGCGCCGACGGGCCGGCGTCGACCGCGACGGCTCGGGTGCGGCCGTCGCCGGAGACCTCGACGTCGCCGGTGCCGTACCGCCGCAGCACGGTCGTCGCGGCGTCACCGTCGGTCTGGTCGACCAGCGTCACGACGACGCGGTGTCCACCGACCTGCGCCTTGAGGTGGTCGGAGGTGCCCTCTGCGATGACGGTCCCGCCGTCGATCACCGCGATGTCGTCGGCGAGTTGGTCGGCTTCCTCCAGGTACTGCGTGGTGAGCAGCACAGTCGTGCCGTCGGCCACGAGGCCCTCGATGATGCCCCAGAGCGCCAACCGGCTGCGAGGGTCGAGCCCCGTGGTGGGTTCGTCGAGGAACAGCACGCGGGGGTTCATCACGAGCGCGCCGGCGAGGTCGATCCGTCGGCGCATGCCCCCGGAGAACCCCTTCACCGGACGGTCGCCGGCTTCCGACAGGTCGAACACGTCGATGAGCTCATGTGCGCGGTCCCGGGCCGTGCGGCGGCCCAGGTGGTACAGCCGGCCGATCATCTCGAGGTTCTCGAACCCCGTGAGGTTCTCGTCGACCGCGGCGTACTGGCCGGAGACCCCGATCGACCGGCGAGTGGCCTGCGGGTCCGCGATGACGTCGATCCCGTCGATGGTCGCGGTGCCGGCGTCCGGCGTGATGAGGGTGGTCAGGACCTTGACGGTCGTGGTCTTGCCGGCACCGTTCGGCCCGAGCAGCGCCTTCACGGTGCCCTGCGGGACGGAGAGGTCGAGTCCCGCGAGTGCGTGGACCGACCCGGACTTCGAACGGTAGGTCTTCGTCAGCCCGGAGGCTTCGATGATGGCCATGTCGCTCCTTTGTCGACCAGGAGAATGTCAGTAGGTCGGTCGGAGCTCTGACGCGTCACACGTCGAAGTCACCGCCGAAGTCACCGAAGCCACCGCCGAAATCGGATCCGCCGTCGCCCCAGCCTGCGCTGTCGACCCCACCGCCGTCGGACGCGCCGGCGTCAGCGGAGTCGGCACCAGTGTCCTCCGAACCACCGTCACCCGCAGCATCGGTACCGCCGTCGAACGATCCTGGGTCCGGCAGGAAGGCGCTCATGATGGCCGAAGCGATGACGTAGCCCGCCACGGTGCCGAGGATCGAGGCGCCTATCATGCGGCCGAACGACGGACCGCCGCCACGCTGCCCCATCCCACCACCCATGCCGCCGAGCGACCGCTCCATGAACCCCGGCTGCCGGATCTCCGAGCGGGTGGCCGCCTGCGCCAGGGAGCGCGGGTCGTCGGCGCGAGGGGCCTCGCCCGCGGGTGCCGTCCGGGTGAACTCGTCGTAGACCATCCGGCGCTGCTCGGGTGTCAGGGTCGCGAACGCTTCGGCGTGGACCTCCTCGATGCGCTCCGGCGGCGCGGTACGGAGGAGGTAGCGGTAGCGCTCGACCGCGCGCTCGTCGTCGGAGGTCGCCGCCGGGGCGGCCGCCTGAGGGGGCTGGTGGTACGACTGCTGGCCGTACTGGTACCCCTGCGGCTGCTGGCCGTACTGAGGCTGCCCCCACTGGTTCTGTGCGGCGCCGTTCTGGTCGCGGTCCGGACGTCCGAGCAAGCGGTCGAGGAATCCCATGCCGCCACAGTAGGGAGCGTGGACGACCGCTGACTGTACGCGCGCACAGAGTCCTCCGTGAGCCGGTCGTGCAGGATGTGGGCATGACCGGGGACCTCGACGAACTCCGACGGCTGCGCCGTGCCCGCAGTCGGATGGACCGCGAGTACGCCGAACCACTCGACGTGCCGTCCCTCGCCGCGGCGGCGTTCATGTCCACCGCGCACTTCGGCCGCCGGTTCCGGGCTGCCTACGGCGAGACGCCGTACGCGTACCTGATGACGCGGCGGATCGAGCGGGCGCAGGCGCTGTTCCGCAGCACCGACCGCAGCGTGACCGAGGTCTGCATGGCCGTCGGCGCGACGAGCCTCGGGTCGTTCTCGTCGCGGTTCACCGAGCTCGTCGGGATGACCCCCACGCAGTACCGTGCCGCCGACCACGACGACCTCGCCGGGCAGTGGAGCTGCCACACGATGGTCGTCACCCGGCCGGTCCGAGCAGGATCGGAGAAGCGCGGGGACGTGCAGCGGTCCTAGTGTCGCTGCCATGACGATCCAGATCAGTGGCGTGCACGTGCTCGCCGACGACATCGACGCCGCCGTCGCGTTCTACGGCGACGTCCTCGGGTTCACCGTCCGGAACACCGTCGAGAACGGCGGGTTCCGGTGGGTGACCCTCGTGAGCGACGACCATGCGGACCTCGAGCTCGTGCTGTCCGAGCCGCACGCCGGCCGGTCGCAGGAGGACGGCGACGCGATCGCCGCGCTGCTCGCGAAGGGCGGGCTATCGATGCTGCAGCTCCGGGTGACGGACCTCGACGCCACGTTCGACCGCATCACGGCGAGCCCCGACGCCGAGGTCCTGCAGGAGCCGACCGACCAGTTCTGGGGCGTCCGCGACGCTGCCGTCCGGGACCCCGCCGGCAACATGGTCCGGATCGCTCAGGCCTGACCCGCGAGCGCCGCCGACCACACCGCGTGCAGCTCGTCGGCCGCGCCGGGGTGCGCCACGAGGAACGGCTCCCCCACCGGCGGGAACCCGTTTACCGGCCCCTCGCGGGTGAGGACCACCCCGCCGGCTTCGTGGACGAGCAGCACCGCCGCACCGTGGTCGACCGGGTCGAAGGCAGACACGCACCCACCGATGCCCCGCCCCGCGGCGACCTGGGCGATCGTGAGCGTCCCGGAGCCCTGGACCCGCAGCGTGCACGATCGGTCCGCCAGCGCCTCGAGGAACGCCACGAATCCGGGCCACGGCCGGTGTCCGTCCAGCTCCGTGCCGACGACGGCCCCGGCGACTGGCCGTGGTGTGTCGTCGAGCCGGAGCACCCGGTCCCGCAGGGTCGCCCCGCGCCCGCGGCGTGCTTCGAGCACCTCGCCGCGCCAGGGGTCCGCGACGACGCCGACGAGCGGTCGCCCGCCACGAGTCAGGCAGAGCGACATCGCGGTCCAGGGCACGCCGTTCGCCAGGTTCGTCGTGCCGTCGACGGGGTCGAGGTACCACCGGTGCCGGTCGCCGGGTGCCTCACCGTACTCCTCGCCGGTGAAGCCGTGGGTCGGGAACACCATC
>Ga0153924_1001446_pt1 | contig 11813 bp, 8 predicted proteins | sample TSNJ008MetaG_FD_104709 | JGI IMG/M metagenome (GOLD analysis project Ga0153924, IMG submission 104709) | Attine ant fungus gardens microbial communities from New Jersey, USA - TSNJ008 MetaG | ecosystem: Host-associated > Fungi > Mycelium > Unclassified | place: USA: New Jersey, Wharton State...
CAGATAAATGGCCGCTCCGGCATTCATCAGCACCGCATCCCTTTTGGGTCCCGGCTCACCGGCCAGAATTGCTCTGGTGATATTGGCATTTTCCTGCGGCGTTCCGCCCCGCAGGTCTTCTTTCCGACAACGGGTAAAGCCAAATTTTTCCGGTGTGATTTCATAAGAAATGAAATCGCCGCCCCGGATTTCACAAATCTTTGTGGGGGCACTCATTGAGATTTCATCCAAACCGTCCGTGCCATATACCACCAGCGCCCGATTTACCCCCAGGTTTGCCAGCACCCTGGCAAGCGGCTCGACCAATGCCTCCTCATAGACACCCATCAGCTCCATATTGGCACCGGCCGGATTGGCCAGCGGGCCCAGAATATTAAAGATGGTACGGATTCCCAGTTCTTTGCGTACTGGTGCCACATACTTCATGGCAATATGATAATTCTGGGCAAACAGGAAGCAAATACCGATTTTTTCCAGCAGCGAGGTACTTACCTCCGGTGCCGCCGAAATGTTCACACCCAGAGATTCCAGCACATCCGCCGCTCCGCATTGACTGGAGGCCGCCCGGTTGCCATGCTTGGCGACGGGAATTCCCGCAGCCGAGATCACCAGCGCCGAAGTGGTGGAAATATTAAAGGAATTGGCACCGTCACCGCCGGTTCCGACAATCTCCAGCACATCCATATTGTGAAGCAGGCGGACACAGTGGTTTCGCATGGCGGCAGCCGAAGCGGTGATTTCATCCACCGTTTCTCCCTTCATGCTAAGTGCGGTCAGATAGGAACTCATCTGCACCTGGGTTGCCTCGCCATCCATGATTTCATTCATTACGATTTCCGCCTCGGCATAGCTTAAATCCATTTTTTTGAATACTTTTAAAATTGCTTCTTTGATCATGATATTAGTCCTCCTGATTTGCCTGTTTTAATATGTGTTTAAAAAATTCCGGATGATTACGCCGCCCCGGGGAGTCAAAATTGATTCCGGATGGAACTGAACCCCACACACCGGATACGTCCGGTGCTCCACTGCCATAATTTCGCCATCCGCCGTCATTGCCGTCACCAGCAATTCTTCCGGCATACTTTCCTTCACCGCTGCCAGCGAATGATACCTGCCCGCCTGTAATTCCGATTCCATTCCCCGAAACAGACGGCTTTTGGAAACAGTCTGAATCATCGACGTCTTACCGTGCATTAGCTCTGATGCATAAGATACCTGGGCGCCATATGCTTTGCAAATCGCCTGATGGCCCAGGCAGACACCCAGAATTGGTATCTGCGGACCCAGTTCGGTAACTGCCTCGATGCAGATGCCCGCCTGTTCCGGCCGGCCCGGCCCGGGCGAAAGGACGATTGCTTCCGGCGCCAGTTCCCTGATTTCGGCCACGGTTATTTTATCATTGCGGACCACCTGGATATCACCCTTAACCGTTCCGATTAATTGAACCAGGTTGTAAGAAAAACTGTCATAATTGTCAATTAACAGAATCATTGTTCCATTCCCTCCTGTGCCGTTTTTAGTGCATTTATCACTGCCTGGGCCTTGTTCAGGCACTCCTGATATTCTGTCTCCGGTACGCTGTCGGCGACGATACCGGCACCGGAGCGGACGGATACCGTGCCGTTTTTGGCATAGGCGATCCGGATGGCAATGCAGACATCCAGATTACCGGAGAAATCCAGATAACCAATGGCACCGCCATAGATTCCGCGTCTGCCGCCTTCCAGCTCCTGAATAATCTCACAGGCCCGGATTTTTGGTGCGCCGGACAAGGTTCCCGCCGGCAGGATCGCATCTACTGCGTCGACGGCATCTTTCGTCTTGCGGATCTGGCCGCTGACGGTGGAACCAATATGCATGATGTGGGAATACCGTTCTACCTTCATATATTGATCCACTTTCACACTGCCCAGCCGGCTGATTTTGCCAATGTCATTGCGGCCTAAGTCTACCAGCATATTATGTTCCGCCAACTCCTTTTCATCGGCCAACAATTCCGCGGCCAACGTCTGGTCCTCTTCCATGGTCTTCCCCCGTGGTCTTGAGCCGGCCAGCGGGTATGTGCAGACTTTTCCGCCCTCCAGCTTCACCAGCGTTTCCGGAGAGGCACCGGCGATTTCAATATCATCGCTGGAAAAGTAAAACATGTACGGTGATGGATTGGTGGTGCGCAGGACCCGGTAAGCATCCAGGAGACTGCCTTCCATTTCCGCCTTTAAGCAATTGGAGAGCACTACCTGAAAAATATCGCCTTCCCGAATGTAATGTTTGCCCGCTTCCACCATCTGGCAATATTCGTCTTTCGTAAATGTCGGCGTAAAATCACTTTTCAGCTTCAGTGGCTGGGCCGGCGCCGGCGTTCCCTTGCGGATTAAATTGGCCAGGTTTTCCAGCTCCAGTTCGGCTTTGTGGTATTCCTGAACCAATGCCTCCGTCTTGATATTGACCATCAGCAGGATTTTCTGCCGGAAATTATCAAACGCAATTACTTTATCAAACAGCATTAAGTCAACATCCTTGAAGGAATCCCGCTCTGCTTCGCCCAGCTTTAAGGACGGCTCTGCATATTTAATATAATCATAGGCAAAGTATCCCACCAGACCGCCGGTAAAACTGGGCAGTCCCGGAATCACCGGACTTTTATTTTCTTTCAAAATCTGCCGGATCGCTTCCCCTGGATGGCCGACTTCTTTTTTGATAACGGTGCCGCTTTTAATCTGCAGCATGCCATCCATACAGGTCAGCTCCAGCACCGGGTCAAAGCCCAGAAAAGTGTAACGCCCCCATCGTTTGGTATCTTCTATACTTTCCAACAGATAACAGTGTCTGCTAACCTGCTTTAACATCCGCAGCACCTCAATCGGAGTCGCCATATCCGAATAAATCTCTTTTACCAGGGGAATACGTCTGTAGTCCCCTTTGACCGCCAGCTCCTTTACTTCTTCCAGTGTCATCATGCCTTTGTTCCTCCTGCCCTTTCGCGCCGGATCTACCAAAACAGAATTTTTCACACAAAAAACCCGTCCATGACAGTCTCCAAAAATGAGTTCTGTCAAGGACGGGTCATAATTATAATCGATAATTATGGTTCACCCGCGGTGCCACCTTGATTCACGAAAGTCTTCGTGCACTTATCAGGATACAAACATATCCCTGGCAACTGACGCATGCCTTACGTCACAGAATACTCAGCAGACGGTAATGCTCTGCTTTTGACTGCGCCCTCCGCGGTCCATTTAACAAGCTGCGTTCTGACGGTTCTCAGCTTCCCGTCTCTCTGTAAGTGCACGATTTGTTGTTATCTCCGCTTCATCGGTTTTAATCTTTTTTGTTATTCTAATAGTATTTTATGCTTTTGTCAATCATTTTTGACTAAAAATTTTTACAAATTTTATAAATATTTCTCACCATAACCATAATTTTCTACCACATAATCAATATCCTTATCGCCCCGGCCGCTTAAGTTTACCAGGATGGACCCCTGTCCCATCTCCTTCGCCTTTTTGCAGGCATAAGCTACCGCATGGGAACTTTCAATCGCCGGAATGATGCCCTCCAGACGTGACAGCTTAAAGAATGCTTCCATCGCTTCTTCATCACTGACCGTGGTATATTGCACGCGGCCAAGGTCACGTAAGAATGCATGCTCCGGACCGGTTGACGGATAGTCAAGACCGCTGGCAATGGAATAGACCGGGGCCGGCTCGCCTGCCTCATCCTTTAACATAATGCTTTCAAAACCATGCATAACACCTTTTTCGCCGTAAGTCATGGAAGCGGCATGATCCCCCAGTTCGGTGCCCCGTCCTAACGGTTCGACACCGACAATATCAACCGGATCCTCCAGAAATGGAATGAACATACCGATGGAATTGCTGCCGCCGCCAACAGCAGCAGTTACTACATCCGGCATCAAACCGGTCATCTCTTTAAACTGCTCTCTGGCTTCATAACCGACCACCGCCTGGAAGTCACGAACCATCAACGGGAACGGATGCGGGCCGACTGCCGATCCAATACAGTAAATAGACTCCTTATAATTCTTCGCATAGGACTCAAACGCCGAATCCACCGCTTCTTTTAATGTCATCAGACCATGACTAACCGGCACTACCTTGGCGCCCAAAATCTTCATCCGGGTAACATTCGGCGCCTGCTTGGCAATATCCACTTCCCCCATATGAATCTCACATTCCAAACCAAAAAATGCTGCTGCCGTAGCCAGTGCCACACCATGCTGGCCGGCTCCGGTCTCGGCAATCAGGCGCTTCTTGCCCATGAACTTGGCCAACAAGCCTTCCCCCATACAATGGTTCAGCTTATGGGCACCGGTATGGTTCAAATCTTCCCGTTTCAGATAAATCTGGCAGTTGCCATACTGTCTGGACAGCCGTTCACAATGATATACCGGGGTCGGACGACCCTGAAATTCTTTGCGGATGCGGCGCAGCTCATTGATAAACTGGGAAGAATGGCAGATTGTCTGATATGCCTGGGATATCTCTTCAAATGCCGGTGTCAGTTCTTCTGTCAGATACGCCCCGCCATAGGCACCAAATCGGCCGTCGCGGTCGGGGTAATTCCTTAAATATGTTTTGTAGTCCATCATTAACCTCCGGTTATTTTTTTATTCGCTGGAATATCGCGAACTTTTATTGGAGTTATTGTATCACAAATATCCACTCTTGTCTTTAGGATGTTGTCGCCAGAGTAAACCAAAATTCCACGCCGTCGGCTGCATTCTCCACACCACAAGACTGGCTGTGGGCGTCCATCACCGCTTTGACAATTGATAAACCGATTCCACTTCCGCCATAAGCACGGGTTCTGGCCTTGTCTACCTTGTAAAACTTCGTCCACAGGTTTTCAATATCTTCCTCCGGAATCGGGTTCCCGCTATTGTAGACACAAATTTTCACCTGATCACCTTGGGATTCGGATTCGGCCATTCGTTCGGTTCGAATGCGGATCACTTGATCTCCCTCCAGATGATTCATGGCATTGTTCAGATAGTTGCTCAGCACTTCTTCAATCTTAAATTCATCTGCCCGAACAAGCAATGGCGACTCAACATCCAGCTCCACCTTTGCTTCTTTTTGCTGGAACAAAATGCGGGATGCATTCACCAGATCATGAATCAGCTCGGAGACATCAAACTGCGAGAACACCGGCGCATCGTTGCCGAACTCCAACGCTGTCAGGGTCAGCAGCTGCCGCACCATTTTATTCATTTTCGCCGCTTCATCCATAATTACTTCGCAGTAATAGCTGCGGCTTTCCGCATCCTCGCACATACCTTCCGTCAGTCCTTCCGCATACCCCTGGATAAGCGCAATCGGTGTCTTGAGTTCATGGGATACATTGGCAATGAATTCCTTACGCATTTCATCTATCTGAATCTTTTCTTCAATATCCTTTTGCAGCTGGGCATTGGCTTCCTGCAATTCGCCGATGGCTTCTTTTAATTTATCCGAGAGGGTATTCATACTGCGGCCCAGGACACCGATTTCATCCTCGGCATGCCCCTCATAACTGGCATCAAAATCAAGATGAGACATCCGGGCTGATAAGGATGCCAGCCGCATCAGTGGATTCGTCACCTGTTTGGTTACAAAAAAGGTCATAATACCCCCCAATACCAGTACTGCAATGCCGACCCGGGCGGTAAAACGGTTGGACAGCATAACACTCTCATGGATGCTGGCCAACGGCATTTGCATGATGAACATGGTGCTGTTGTCGGAAAGGAAGCCCCAGCATTCCATATAGGTAGACTTGGAACGAGGATCATAGTTTTTCTCCACCGTATAATTTTTGTGGGCCGCCAGTACTTCAGTCTGGTCTGGCCGCTGATCCAATATATAGGATTGTACTTTCCTGACCAGCCAGGCTTCTTCTCTGGCTACTAGGGACACTGCCTGACCAGTTGTACTGTCAATCAGAACAACGGTAATATTATTCTTTTCACCGTACTCCCGCATGGCGTGCAGCAGGGGATTTTCATCCGCTTCTGCCAGTGGTTTTTCATTCTTTTCACTTTCATCGCTTTCTCTGGGTATTCTGGTACCATTATCTCTCGACCTGGGGATGTCATCCTGTAAATCTCCGGCGAGATTCTGATTCCAGTTCTTCCACTCCTTATCTGCTTCTTCGGCAAGCACCTGGATGATATTTTTACCGTCCGCGAGTTTCTCCATCACGATGGCATCCAGTGTGGTATAAGCGTCTTCCAGTACTTTCAGTTTCTGGCTGGTATAATACCCCTCCAGCCACCAGTTATTTACTGCCCAGATGGAAAATAACATCGCTGCCATCAGCGCCATAAAAATCAGTGTAATCCGGTATCTGATTGACCGTTTCATGCATTCACCTCAAATTTATATCCCATCCCCCAGATGGTCTTAATGTAATCGCCCTTTTCTCCCATCTTACTGCGGAGTTTTTTTACATGGGTATCAATCGTTCTGGCATCACCAAAGTAATCGTAATTCCAGACGTTATTCAGAATTTTCTCCCTGGACAAGGCCAGACCCTGGTTTTCTACGAAATAAGTCAGCAATTCAAACTCCTTATAACTTAAGTCAATGGTCGTTCCATCAATCTTCACCTCATGCGCCGCCTTATCAATGCAGATTCCGCCTACATCTACCGACTCGCCGGTAGCACCCTGGCTCCGGCGCAGAACTGCTTCTACCCGAGCCACCAGAATCTTGGGGCTGAAAGGCTTGGAGATGTACTCATCCACGCCTAATTTAAAACCCTGAAGTTCATCCCGCTCTTCACCTCTGGCCGTCAGCATCATAATCGGAACCTGGGAATATTGCCGGATTGTCTTACATACTTCCCAACCGTCCATCTTAGGCATCATCACGTCCAACAAAATGAGGGCAATATCTTTCTGTTCAAAAAAGATATCTACCGCTTCTTCGCCATTTTCCGCTTCAATCACCTGGAAGCCTTTTACCAGCAAAAAGTCTTTGACTAATTTACGCATTCTGGCTTCATCATCTACTACTAATATTTTTAATGTTTCCATGTTCGCCTCCTGTATCTTTTACAAAGCAATCATCGTACTCGTCATTTCGTTTATTGTAGCAGATTAAACTGCTGTTTTCTACTTTTTCACAGAGTTTTCACAGTCTTTACATGAAAAGAACAAAAAGAAAGGGCGCAAAATGCGCCCGTAGAGCTGTTAAAAAAGGTTATATCTTCAATCGATATGTTCTATTACTATTTTCTCCTACTGCTTCTACATTATCCATTTCATTCAAAATGACACGTGTTCTCACTGCACTCAATTGAATATATTGTGCTATTTCGTTTGTCTTTGATACTCCATTCTTGTGTAAATAATGCTCTATTTTTCTCTTATTTTCCTCTGTTTTCTTCGCTTGCTTTTTATCGCTTGTTTTCTTCGCTTGCTTTTTATCGCTTGTTTTCTTCGCTTGCTTTTCCTTAAAAATAAGCGACAAAATTGTGCGATCCGGATCAAACTTTTCTTCTATCACTGGGTCAACCCAACCTTCGTCTTCCCAAATATTAAAGATATTAGTTTAATTACTTTAAGTTGAGAAAAATCAAAAAAGAAAGGACACCTTTTATTACGATGTCCTTTCCCAAATCAAATATGCTTTATCAAGTAATTGGTGCCGGATTAAAAACACACAAATCATTATGCAATTGATAGCTTTCCGCAAAGCTCTTCTTGCGTCCGCTTGCCACCTCCATAATCTCCCGGAAGATCTGCTCGCCGATTTCTTCAATGGTTGCCTCCCCGGTTGCTGCCGGGCCGGCATTAATGTCAATCAGGTCCATCCATTGTTCTTTCATGTCATTTCGGGAACACACCTTGATCACCGGTGCAATTGCCAGTCCGTATGGGGTTCCCCGTCCGGTCATGAACACCTGCAGGCCGATGCCCGAAGCCAGCTGACACGGGCCGCAGACAATATCACTGGCCGGTGTTGCCGCATAGATCAGGCCTTTCCTGGTTGGTTTTTCAGCCGGTGACAATACTTCTACAATCGGGGAAGTGCCCGATTTGGCAATGGAACCCATGGCCTTTTCCACGATATTGGCAAGCCCGCCTTTTTTATTGCCGGGGGTTGGATTGGCACTGCGGTCGACTTCGCCTTCTTGCAGGTAATTGTCATACCATTTCATTTCGGCCGCCAGCTTCTTGCCGACGTCTTCGTTGATACACCGCTGTCCCAGCAGATACACACCGTCCCGCACCTCGGTCACTTCCGAGAACAATACGGTAGCTCCGCCCTTGACCAGCATATCGGCGGCATATCCGGCGGCCGGATTGGCGGTTACACCGGAAAAAGCATCGCTGCCGCCGCACTGCAGCCCGATCAACAATTCCGACAATGGCAGGGTTTCCCGTTTTCTTTCATTCAGGATTTTCAATTTCCGTTCGGCCATTTCCATCAAGGCATGGATCATATCATCAAAGCCTTTTTTCTCCTGCAGAATGATGACATTTTCCGGCGTAATATCAGATGCATCACACAGCATCTCCACGGTGAACTTCTCACAGCCTAAACCGACTACCATCATCTGGCCGCCAAAGTTAGGATGTTTGGAAAGGTTGCGCAGGGTCCGGATCGGCACCCTGGCTTCCGGCGCATTGATTGCAACGCCGCAGCCATAAGCATGATTCACCGGTACAATATCATCCACATTGGGATACCTGGGCAGCAGTTCCCGTTTCATTTTCGCTACCGCCACATTTAAAACGCCGGTTACACACTGTACGGTGGTGCTGATTCCTAAAATATTCCGGGTGCCGGCAGGACCGCCGCCAGGATTTCGATAGCCTTCCCAGGAAGTGGTCAGTGGATCCGGCAGCTCACTGTCAGGTACCAGATTGGTGGCAAATTCCATATGATCCACGTCCGGTGGTGTCGGCAGCTCCAGCATATGCTCATTGATCCAGTCTCCCTGGCTGACCGGTTCGATGGCGTATCCCAGAATTACGCCATAACGGATAATCGCTCCGCCCTTTGGGATGTCACACAAGGCAATCTTATGAGCCTGGGGAATATCCTGATGCGCAATCACTCCCTCCATCACTTCCGTTCCGGCCTGGATTTCATTCACTGCAATTGCTACATTATCCTGCTCTTTGATTTTAATATACAATGGCTCCTCCTTCATGCTGTATTATCTCACCAAACAAGGCTTCTTCGGATCGAATTTCCAATTTGGAATCAGATACTGCATCACGACTGCATCATCACGTCCGCCCAGGCAGTTGTTCAGATATAACTGATGCGCTTTCTTGATCTGCTCCATATCAACCTCAATACCAAGTCCCGGCTTCTCCGGTACTTTCACGCAGCCGTCAATAATCTGCAGCGGCTCTTTCGTCAGCCTTTCAAGGCCTTCCTGCCAGATCCAATGTGTATCAAGAGCATTATATTCTCCCGGAACCGCAGCGCCTGCATGCGTAAACATTGCCAGCGAAATATCAAAGTGGTTATTGGAATGAGAACCCCAGGTATAACCAAAATCATGGCACATCTGACCAACTCTTACCGATCCGGCCATTGTCCAGAAATGAGGGTCTGCCAGAATGATATCAACCGCCTGTGAATCCAACGCATGTCTGACTTCCCGCCAGTCTGTTGCAATCATATTGGTGGCTGTCGGAAAACCGGTGCGGCGTTTAAATTCAGATACAATTTCACGTCCCGAATACACCCCTTCTGCACCACAGGGGTCTTCACAATAGGTGAGAATACCTTCCATCCCCTTTACATATTCCACCGCCTCCTCCAGCAGCCAGCCGCCGTTTGGATCAAGGTCAATCCGGGCATCCGGAAATTCTTTTTTGAGCGCCCGGATGACATCCATTTCCTCGTTTCCAGCCAGAACACCACCTTTTAATTTAAAGTCTTTAAAACCGTATTTTTCCCTGGTGGCTTTTGCCAGGGCAACAATCTGACGGGCAGTCAAAGCTTCTTCATGGCGCAGGCGATACCAGTCACATTCTGCGTCCGGTTCCTCATCATAAGGTAAATCCGTCTTCTTACGGTCTCCGACAAAGAACAGGTAGCTGAGCATTCTGACCTTATCTCGCTGCTGACCTTCGCCAAGCAATTCACATACCGGAACCTTCAGATGCTGCCCCAACAAATCAAGACAGGGAGCTTCTATTGCCGTAATCACATGTACACCGGTACGAAGATCAAAGGTCTGATTGCCTCTTACATCCTCTTCCCCTTTGGCATCCAGATACCCCTTGACTTTTAAAAGCGTACTCTTATATGCGGAAACCTTCGTACCTTCCACAAGGGGAATACAGCCTTCTAAGGCTGCCGTAATCTTTTGTCCTCCCGGAACCTCACCCACGCCGGTTCTGCCCTCACTGTCATGCAGAATCACGATATTCCTGGTAAAGAACGGTGCATGAGCCCCACTCAAATTCAACTCCATGCAGTCCTTTCCGGCGACCGGATAAACTTCCATTTTTGTGATAACTGGTACCATCAGCATAATCCTCCTAAACGTTTATTTTGATGTTCTGCTGGTTTTATTGCATTAAATAGTTTTGTTGTGTTTTTAATCATTTCCACTTATAATGAAAGCATCGCAAGAGGAGGAAATCATGGACTTTACACAATTACAGTACATTATTAAAATTGCTGAAGAAAATAATATTACGAAAGCTGCCGAAAAGCTCTTTATGTCACAGTCAGCCCTGAATCAACAATTGCTAAAACTGGAAAAGGAGCTTGGCACCCAGCTTTTCCGCCGTTCCCGAACCAACTGGGGACTTACCGAGGCGGGACGGATTTATGTGGAGGGTGCCAAAGCGGTTCTGCAGATCAAACGGGAAACCTATAACCAGATCTACGATGTTGCCAAGGTCCAGAAAGGCCAGCTAATCATTGGTCTGACTCCCGGACGCGGCCTTACCATGTTTACTGCAATCTATCCCCGGCTTCACCTGACCTTTCCTAATCTGCATATTGTCCCGATCGAAATGCGGGTCCGGCAGCAACAGCAGGCCTTAGCCAGAGACGAACTTGACATCAGCTTTATCACCCTTGCCAATGAACATAAAACCAATGATAATTACATTACCCTTGACCGGGAAGAATTGCTGATAGCCGTGCCGGCCGGTCATCCACTGAGTTTTAAAGCGGCACCGCCGGGAAAACCATATACTGTCATTGATATTAACGAGTTACGTTATGAACCCTTTGTCCTGATGGACAAAAATTCCACCTTGCGGGCGATTTGTGACAAGATCTTTGAACGGGCGGGCTTCATTCCCAACGTACTGTTTGAAACCAACAATACCAGCAGCATTACTGCCATGGTAGAATCTACTTTTTGCTGTGGTATTATGCCAAAATATTATATCTCAAAGGACTCCCGTAAACTGACATGCTTTGCTCTTGATTACCATCCCACCTGGGAGGTTGCCATCGCTTACCGCAAAGGCAGCTATCTGAGCGAAGGAGCCAAGGAGTTTATCCGTCTTGCTCAGGAATATTGGAAAAACGTATCATGATTGGATTTTTTTTGCTCTTTGCCGCGAATCCTGCCAAAAATGACAGGCTGCACAATGGCCGCTGCCTTCCCCCAGGTCGACCAACTCCGGATTCTGCGTTTTGCAGATCTCCTGTGCCATCCAGCATCTTGGCGCAAAGCGGCAGCCGGGCGGCGGATTCAACGGACTTGGCACATCGCCCTTTAAAACGATGCGGGAGACCTTCTTACCAATCTCAACCTTTGGTATTGCCGATAACAAGGCAATGGTATATGGGTGTGCAGCACTTTCAAAAATTGCATCG
>Ga0153924_1001447_pt1 | contig 11813 bp, 10 predicted proteins | sample TSNJ008MetaG_FD_104709 | JGI IMG/M metagenome (GOLD analysis project Ga0153924, IMG submission 104709) | Attine ant fungus gardens microbial communities from New Jersey, USA - TSNJ008 MetaG | ecosystem: Host-associated > Fungi > Mycelium > Unclassified | place: USA: New Jersey, Wharton State...
GAGAGAGAGAGAGAGCTTTTTTTCTTCGTCAAACACGGTGGTCAAGTGGAAAATGATGATGACGATGATGAAGAAGATGACCATCAGTATCATCTTTGTCACATCATCGTCGTCGTCGTAGGTAGTAGTAGTGGTAAGAAGCCCCCCCTCTAACAAGATTGTAGCTAGAATACCCGAGGCCAGACCTAGTCAAGTGGGGCTATCATCAAAATGATGTCCGTCTCTCTTCCCCCCCACCCCCTCTCTCCCCCTCTCTCCTGAGGACCTGAACGATTGTATCATACACCTCCTCGGAAACGAACAACGAACAACGAACAACCCGATCTTCATTTTATCTATCTATTTTCTTCTCACAAATCAAAACCTTAAATTTAGGTTTAAATTTAAATCAATTAAATTGAAAAAAGTAGGGGGGTTGTCTTTAAAAGTTTCCCTACACCGACACGTCAATTCAAAAACAAGAGAACAACTCACTCTGGACAGGGAGGAACGAGAAGGGGGTGCGAGAGAAAGACAGAGAGAAAAAAGCTTGTTAGTGGGTTCTTCACACATACACATATACATACACATACGAGATAAGAGAAACTACCAAATTTGACATGTGGTTGACATAACCTTCTCTTCTCTTTCCGGATCTCTGGTGAGTGTGTGTATGTGTGTATGTATGTGTATATGTGTGTAAACGTGTTTCATCGTGGACATGTCGTCTTGTCGATGACGTGATGGCGATGGCATTAAAGAAGATGCCCTGCCTTGCCGTTCTAATTATATATCTATCACTCCGAAGATAGGGCGAATCCTTTTTTGATGCCGCCGGCACATACAAATCCGAGCTAGGAGGAGAAAAACCTTTTTTTTTTTTGCAAAAGGCAGTGAAACTACGCAAAGAAAAAAAGGGTCCGAGAAGAGAGAGAGAGAGAGAAATGGGGGCAAGTAAGAATCGCGGCCAGTTCGCAGATCTCGAAACTCTTCTCTAAAAAAATCCTTTTTCCCTCCCTTCCTCCTCCGTGGTTCTCTCCGGTGCCGAAGAGAGGGAGATAGAGAGAGAAATCTGACAAAATGTAAAACACGTAAGATCATCGTCATTCCATTCCATTGTACCCCCCGTAAGAAACAGATACGGGCAAACTTAAATTTCTTTTATAAGAAAAAAAAACAGAAAAAACTCCGATGGAAGATTTGTGCCGCTTCGCCACATGGATTCCATGATGCAGATTTGCGAACCCAGTGATAGACTCAAGTGCGATCTAGAAACTATTTCTAAATCAGAAAATGTACAAAAAAAACAAGCAGCAGATGAAAATAACGCGACAAAGTCCCAAAAAAGAACAGACGCATATGAAGCCTCCCTCGTCAAATAGGTAACGGGCAAGGACGTGTATGACTCACGAAAGCCTGCTTAACTATGATCAGGAATATGTGCAGTCATGGTAACTGGACACGCGGCCAGGAAAGTTATGAGAAATTGGAGACAACAATGCGAGGTATCGCGTCACAGGGGAGGTAGAGTCATTTGCTTGTTCTCCGATTTTCTGGAACAGACTCCATCATCAAACTCGTATCACTTCCGCTTGTTTTCGTGATGAAGACGCACATACAAACAGAACCAATATCAACTTTGCAAAACAAAAATCTTCAGCTTGCAAATCGTCCATGAAGATCGGAAATCGTCCATTTCCACTGCGAACGAGCACCGTGTAATAAATTGTTGACCCAAAAAGAAAATCATGTTTTCCACATTGCTCCCTCTCCCTTTCTCTTCAATAGCCAGATTCTAACCAGAGCGTCAAGGCGGGTATCTCCAAATATCACATCAAACGTTTCGAAAAAAGATGAACATTGCGGATGGATTCCAATCTGTCACTCAGAAACGCTGATATGAATTTTATGTTTTACGAATCACCAACGTCTTTAGGCAAGACTGCACATTGTTGAGGACAAAACCGATGATGATGCCAACCCAACGGTCCCTCCAAACAACGAAAGCTTCCTTCGCAAAAAAAAGTTTGGTGTGTGTGTGTGTGTCGTAGGAACGAAGTGGATATTGAACACCTATGCAGTCCCAGTCCCACACAGATGCTTCTTTTCTTTCTTCTTTCTTCTTTACAGAATTATGCATTCAAGGGTACCACATGTGTTGGCGAGAAGGACATTGATCATTAGTCAAGGTTGCGCCATTGATCACATGGTATCACGTTATTTTTACCGTTGTTGAGAGAGTTGATCTTTGTACTGTACTCAGGTAAAGATCGTCAACTGATGTCTTTTGTTCATTTTGTTCATGAATTGTTTGGTATGAGGCAAGCTATTAGGTGAGTATATCAAACACTTATTTAACCTATCATCGTTGTCAGTCCGCAAGGCTGTGTAACCACATCAATGCTAAATAAATGAGATATGAGAATGGTACAGAATAATGGTGACTACTTCAGGAAGCATTTTACTCGGCCAATATCTAAACAAATACCCACCTACAATGTCAGTATTTTAATGTGCAACATACATCTCAATGTTTCAAATAATAGAAGAATCATATTGTAATCTCAAGCACTACAACTAATGTGGGTTGAGCCTTACTTCTTTGATAAACGGATTAAGTTAGCATCATCAGATTGGGAGAGAGAGAAGATGCCCCTGGTGGACTGTGGAAAGAGATAAAACACCTGAGGCTTGGCTGGTGGAGCTATCAAAATGATGATCCTTCCTACTCTCCCCTCTCCTGAGGACTCAAACCCTAATTAAACAATTTAATTCCAAAAGGTGTCTTCACTTATCTATCTATCTATTGTAAAAGATAGTACCTTGAGGCACGAGATGTCAAATTTCTCACTCACTTATCCAAAGATGCATTGATTCGTGTGGGAATCTTGACTTCGTTTATTTATACCTGTAGCAAATCAGAAAAACGAGAACGAGTCGGTGGACAAAAGTTGAAGGGAAAAAAGGGAAGCAAGGCTTGTTACTCACGAGATAAGAGAATCGTGGGACTCTTGATAAGGAATGGCATGTGTCAGTCAATATCTCAGAATCTTCTCTTCTTTTTCCATATTTCTGGTGTGTGTGTGCGCGCGCGTGTGTGTTGTGTGCGCATGTATGATCATGAACATGTCGTTTTGTCGATGAGATGACAACATTATGAAGAAGAGAAATCTTGCCGAAGAAAAGGCGGATTTGCGACTTCTTTGATGCCGCCAGGAGATCGAAAAAAATGTACATCTTTCGAAAAGAAAATTAACAACGGCGCTTCTAATACATTCAGCTGGAAATGTCCAAGTGAGAGACCTTTACATTGGCATCTATACCTTTCCAATAGTTCAAGATTTATACATACATACCCCAAGGCAAAAGAGGGAGCGAATTCAGATGTCTTCGGCACCATGTTATCGGTCCGGCTACCGACAGGAATATTGACTACTGACTATCTGACAGGACTTGGGTCCGTCAAACTCCTTCCGGAGATTACATTAAGGCCCGAGCACTGCCTACGGACTTGATGCACTCGTGTGACGATGGGTGGCAGCAACAAGAGGTGACCAAAAAAAGCGACAATGGATAATGATGGTAACGACGATGGCAAGAACAATCGTAATGCAACAAATAAGGTGACGACAGTGACATGGGTAGAAGAGCAACGTAGTTCTGTTCAATAGTGGGTGATGTGATAGCAATGCTTATGTGACGGTATCAAGAGTGGCATGATGGCATCAGATACAGGAGAGAGAGCGTTCTGTATTTGTATGCAGACAGGTGCTAAGGCGCAATGAACTTAGTAGCTGTATATATATGCTGGTGTATTGTGATGATAGGAGCGGTAAAATTGGGAAAACGTCTTCCTTCTCTCTTTCTCTTTCATCTAAAAACTAGAAGCCAGCGACAGGCAGAAGCCGTTACACTTGCTGATCAACAAACCTAAGTAGTCATATACTTCTGTCGTTCAGGACTTCTTTTTACTATCAGGGCACGGTATCCTACCAATACAATAACAACAACCCAGAGAACAGTCAAAAGGATTATGACATTGATTTTCAACAGGGTATACCCATTGTCCATTATTAGCAACTAACAACACAGAGGCGATCGAACACTTCAATTCATATTTCATTACTCTGTGCTTCCAATTGTACTAAACCTTCTGAAGAGATCATTGTTCAACAAGTTCTATCATTCCCTGTCAATATCCACCCTGATAAGTATGTCATTGACGTACCACAGCACTTATCCCTATCAAAGGTCCAAATATTGCTACCCTTTCCTCAGGAGACATATCCAGTATTTCGTCAGCAGATGCCTCACACAAAAGGATCGCGGCCGACATGCGGTTCATTCCGTCGAGCTTGGATAAGTCTTCTTCATCCTAAAAAAACAATGAATCATCGAGCGATGTGGTTTAAACTCTACATACCGGTAACTCTTCCTCATGCAACCAATCTCTCTGTTGCCATAAAATGCCACCCGTTTGATCTCGTTCTTGAGAAAGGTCTCCAAAGTACCTTACGAGCTTACCAGTCTCAGAAACACTATTAGCAAACGAGTACTTGACACAACATCCCGAGTCTTTCTTCCCGTAAGCCTCTGCAATAGCCACATCGCGCTTCAATTTTTTGATCGCTTTTAGGATAGGCGGAGTGAAAGCAAAAAGATTCGGAGCGTCCAACTTTGACTTGGGCTGTCGAAACGACAGAGCCTCCGGATAGCCCTCCAATAAGACAAGAATGTTTTGGAAACGCCACGAGTTGTCTACAATTCTATCCGCTAGGAGCTTTCCGACAGAAGGCAAAGTGAACAACGAAGAGACAATAATAGCGGATAGAGGGTCAACAATAAGTTCGATGCCGCCAAGAGAGGTACGTTCCACTAAGTCGATGTCAAGTTTTCGGAATTCTCGAATGATATTTTGTCGTTGAACAAGATCCATAGAAACCATATATTGATGAGGCAAAGCAGGAGTGTAATCATCACCAGGCAGCAAAAGAGTGGATTTATCTTTCATGGTTACTGTGATTTCTTCAAAATTTGACGAAGGAACTACGGGACTTGAACTAGGAGGCATGATCGGACCTTCAACTGTTTCTTCGATTCCCTTTGCTCTTAACTTCCTGAAGGCATTTAGGTAAGATATATTCGAGTTTGCACAGACGATAGGCCGTTCCAGCACAGTACACTTTGCGCTCGGGAGCATATCCAGAAGTTGGGGGTCAGTGGTCTGGCTAGCAAGTGTAGACGACTCAATGTCCTCTGCAGGAATATTATCATGAACTTTTCTGTCAAAGTCATCGTCAGATTTGTTTTGTTGATCATGGATGGTGATATCGGTGGATGACAATTGACTTGGATGAGACTATGGACAGGATATTAGTTGCACACAAATTTGACCGTAGACATCTCACATCAGAAAATTCGTAAAACATGTGTGTATCAACTAAATCTTCGAAACAGAGAACGGAGGGCTCGTAAAACTGCTCCTGCTCCACTCGAATCTCGGACTCTATACGAGGCCTTTTGATATCGAGAGAATCGATGCCTGGAGAGGAAGATTGAACATCACTAGCAGGCCGTTTGTGATATCTAATTGACGATGGGAATTGAGGTTCATCCCTTTGGACATGCAAGCTCCTCCGGGAAATCGCAATAAGCGGTATAGAATCGCTTTCTAATTCTGCGGGCGGCGAGTCGATGTCCTCTTGTAAGATAGACAATCGGTCCCTGCCTGCTGAAATGTCGTCAAGTGCTAGCAATTTATCAAGGTCCTCGGCAGTCAAAGAGGATATGGTATCAGAGACGCTGCACATCTCTTCATGTGATGGTAGTGGCGTATCAGTGGTAAAAGTTCTTGCAAAAAGTGAGAAGTTTTTCTCAAAAACAACTAGACTACACTCACACCCAAGAGAGGGATAATCTCAGTGCAGCTAATCCCCTTTCAATCTCCTTGAATGGCAGACGATCAGACTGTCCATCGATATTTCGTGTGAGATCGACAAGACTCATAGGAAGCTTAGCAGCCGCATAACTATTCTTATTGGGGGAAGGCAAGGAAGGAACTAAGGCCTGAGGTTGATTCAAAGCTGTAAAACCGTAAAAGGATGCTCCCTACCTTCCATGGAATCGTTATTTTCAATCTTGACTTTCATTATAATGTCAACTGGGTCTTCATCTGGACACAGCTGCACGATGTCCCATCCATCATAGATACCATCGCTATCACTTGCCCTATCGGTATTATTAGATGCCTGACCTGCCAAGGACTGAATTTCTGGGTTTGAGGTAAGACATTGAGTTGGTGCAGATCCTGGCTTATGATCTGTTTGAAACACTGGACATAAGAAAGCTGAAAGGCTGAGGCAGAGAATTGAGACGTAATTCCAGATGTCAAAGACGTGAATTGACCCACGTTTTTCCGTGCAAAGTATGTACTTTTTTGCCCTGTGATCCTCCGATACGCCGTGAGCGTGGCATTTCAATATCCTCTGAAAGGAAAGTTCAATGATACGGGAGGAGATGCACACTGGATGATTTACTCACCAAACATTTCATCTTGTATCCCATACAGTGGTTCGGTCAGAGGGGAGTCCCTAGAAAGTAACTGATCAATCTTGCCCTCTTCCTGGCTGCTCGTGGGCGTCACAACAGAAAGGGGTGAAGAAATTCTGAGTGTGTCTAATGCGTGTCAGAAGTGGCAAACATGATCTACAGAGGGTCAGACTTACGCCACCCATCCACTAACTCTAATGTCGCATTAGAAAATTGTTCATCTGAATCGTCAGAACCTATTCTGGCTCGATCCACAACGGCATTGGCCAGGTCTCGGATACCATGTTTCAAGGGAACGTCAGGTCTTCCTTGTGCATCTCCATATCCTACTCTGCGGTTTCGCGGGAAGAATGGAATCAATTCCTCAACAAAATCTGTTTCAGTTAAGGACTCGTCGTCGAGGATGAACGCGTGTAAGATATGATTCGAATAATCCAGCTGCGAGCGTTGCATATCGGGTACACTGTCGTATATCTTACCCACTTCTTCTCTTTCTTCGGCTGTCAGGGACAAGACGATGTTCCTGATGCATGGTACAAATAAACGATTAGAAGGTACACATATGTGAACCCGAGGTGAAATACAATGTTTGTTCATAAGGGATATCCGCTTCTTGCATTTCCTCTACTGTGACAGGATAAATTCCTAGTTTTTTCACTGTATCACCACAGGAAACATGTGGCAAAGCTGAAGCAGGGGAATTCATCGGTATTAACCATTGTTGGCGAAAACGGCGCGTATAGGCAGGCCAGAATGGCTCAGGAGGGTCTATCAGTGGGTCTAGAAGGGTTTGGTAGCATATAAAGTCGCATATACGTGTATAAGATCAACATACAGCCATCCCTTCCTGCAATCCTGTCTGTTTTCAGAGGCCCTAGGCGTGTTTGAAGATGCTGCTTGATCATCCGCGTCGCATTTTTGTCCACTCTGAACCGCTCTTCGTAGAGAGCCAGTTGATCAACTGAAGTAAGCCGAAGGAGATTATCCACAGGGTCGACAGGCAATGTAAAGACGCTTTGATCGACTAGAGGTACTGATTTCAAGAAGTAGGGCTTCAACTGCTTCCGGAGATATGGCAGCCGGAATGGTTGTATATTTCTGAAAAACCCACCAACTGAACCACACAAAATGTATACTCATGATGGTCCTTGATTAAATGGGCTTGTGCGTAGCTGGCTAAAAGGTGGTCAATGTGTTGTCTAAAAGGGTCATGGTAGTTGCATGACATGATATAATGCAATGTTTTATATTTAGAAATAGCACAGGTGATCTTTGTCATCTCACAGCTACAGATGCCATTGAAGTCTACCTGTGGCGGGTTTTGAGCGGAATTGTTTCTGTTTTTCTCTCCTCTACTAGTATGTACTCTGCTCAAGGTCTGATGATCATTCCTTTCATCAGAAATCCCGTAAATTGACCAATCATAAAAACAGTCGAACTTGCTACAGTTATCGGCGAACAAACCTTGAAGCTACTCAAGGAAGCATCCAAGTTTGTGCCGTTTCCAGCAATTGGACTGGCAGCGGCATTTGCTCTTGAGATTTTAAACGCCGCATTGGTGAAACAAGATATTGTTTCTTTCCGACGTATTTTTCAATTGTTTCTCAGGCCGCAGATGGCAACCGAGACGAATTCATAGCCATCGGGAAATATGCGTGTGAGGTCATGAAAGTAGTGATTCGCCGAGTCAATCACTGTGCCACCGCTTCCATAGACATGGCAGACCTCCAAAAGGACGCTGATGAGCTGAAAGCGTAAGTGATGAATCATATTTTAATATCCTAGTTTGAATGGTTTTGTAGCACAATGAAAGAGATAGCAAGTACTGTCGAGAAGCACGCTAAACGTGGATTTTTCAAGAGAATGGTCTTCAATGCTGACGACTCCAACGTTGTACAGCAGTGCAAAGATCGTCTGAACTTTGTGCTGCAGCTATTTGGTGTAGAGCATTTTTCAATTTCCGCCCAGCAAATCATGTCTCATTATCTTCTCTAGTTACAAAGCGATATAGGATTGCGGCAACAAGTAGCCGTCATGCATCAGAAGATGGATCTGTTGCTTAAGCAAGTTTCATCGTCTGCGCAGCGAAATACATCTTCCCAGAGCCTGCTACTACCTCAATCAGAGCCACTGGCAGTATTAAACATGGGGCCGTCATCATCACCACAACTAGCATCATTGACACAACCACTGCCATCAAGGAGGGCTGTCCGCCATGCCAAAAGGGCACAACAACGCATTGAGGCGTCTCTCAATCATATGCAGCAGCACCTCCCTCCGTCTGGTGGTATTTCCTACACTTATGTCACCGGAAATGCAACCACTATCAATAGAGACGACTCCCTCAGGGTTTCTGGAACAGCAAACAACATCAACATCTCTTACGTCCGATGACAATTGTCTTCTCCTGAATCTCAACACACGAGACTCAGACAGAAAGGATAGACATTGATACCATTGAGTGTCTTTAGGATATATACATTGTCATTTTGCTCTCATATCAGATTGCATCTCATCTCGCCCAGCATGATAAAAACATGATTATGAATGCGCCGATACAAAGTGCCTACTCATGCTGATGCCTTCAGGGCTTTTCGGACCTGATCTCGTCTCTGCTTCTTCGCTAGCATCACCTTGAAACGATCGAAATCATTCAGGTCTTTGCGCTTCTCCCTGGTCACTCGCTTCTGTGCCCATGCAGATTTGTCCCACTTCTCAATGACGGCCTCCTGTTCTACGAGCTTTCGAATGACACCAGATCCTGCGCCACGGGGAAGCTTCGTGAGTTTAATGGGGGTGAGAAGGATATGCTTGTAAGGGAAAACCTGGCGAGGAACACCAGTTGATGGACCGTCGATGATCGCCTAGAATTTATTTAACTGAAGTGATAACAGAGCCCTTCTTGTCGCACTTACGCGATTGTGGTCTATTATTTCTGCGATGACTGCAATTTTCCCGGAGAAAGGGCCATCGTTGATGAGAATAACTTTACTTTCATGAGTGCGTGATTTATTCCAAGAAACCAAGGTGCGTACCTCTGCCGACCTCGACGAAGCGTTTAAAATTTGATTCCTAGGTGAATACAGATCAGCACAGCAGTCATTTGGTCAGGCCAACCAGACCGCATTCGCATAAGATATGATCCCAGTCAAGTGTGTCATCCAAATCCAAATCTCGCATCCAACACATTTTCGCTTATTTTTGGAGAATGCGACCTGGACATAACCTCTGTAAGAATGTCGGACGTACTGCCATTGGAGATATTTTGAGGGGCCGGTCTTGACGTCGCAGGACGTATACACAATTACATCGGACGTTTGTTGGTTGTCCATGTTTGTCTCGGCTACTGCCGCGATGGTTTGCCGATCAATATTGTGTCAAAATCTGAAGAGCTCATCCGGAATCTTCTCTTCTCAATGTTCGAGAATTTCTTTTGTCAGCATAAATTCCCAAAATGTACCGTTCGGACAGAATTGTGTAATACCTCAGCTCTACATCGATAGGCGTAATATCGCTGCTGTTGCACGACTCGTATGAGTCATACCAGGACCCCACTACCTGATGATTGTGAAGACCATTATAGAGGTGGTCAGCAGATGAGTCCAACGGAATGGAGGATGGCTATGCGCGATGCTGCTAGAGCAAAATATCGAGAGTTTCAATGTGGTAGGAGATGTTGCACTGACGATCCCGACGACCGCCTGAGCTGAAAAGAGCGACCCGAAATCTAGACCGAACACCTTTCAAATCCGGTAAGTCTTGTAAATCTTGAGATGGTCTGTCTGGAAAAGAGGGTAATGATTTCCAGACTCCAGATCGACCATGACTGCTTGAACGTCAATGCCAAATAATAAACCACCTAGTACCTGCACCCGACCCGACATCAGTGATCTACCGGACCAATCAGTATAATTTTAGAAATAAGGCACGAGCAAAAGAAAACTATCCCATCAACGACCGTGCACCATGCACCCCTTCACCGGTCTTGAACATGGATATACTAGGTGTATGAAATCATGGTACAAATTGAACAGCTCTGTAAGATCAAACAACAATAGCTTGTCCATACAACACGTGAAAGGAGTTTTTATTTGCCCAATCACATTTGAATAAGTAAGAATAGAAGTGAAACATTTTGCAGCATGAGAACAATTAGTTTTAGGCTAGTAAATTCTCAAAGAGGTATGGTATCGTCAAAATTGCTTGGTCACTGCACTTCACGTTTCAAATAATATGATCTTGAATCTAGATTGGTAGATACCTTGAGTAACGGACTGCAATCGAGCACCGTGTAACAAATTGTAGATTCGAAAAGAAAGATTCACCGGTGAAGTGGACAGTATAGGTCTATGAATCATAAATACTGACGCAATCATATTAGGTTTTTTTATACAATAAGTACCTCAGACATCACAACATATTGTAGACGGCTGAAGGAGGAATAGAATGAACAGTTCATTTATCAACTAGAGTCCCTGCCCGTCCATGCTTGGAGCCATTGGGTCTGCGAATGCAATTGTAAGCGGGTCCATACTGTCAGAATGGACGCAATGGAGTACTCCATTCCGTGTCACTGTGCACGCGTCAGCCTATTCAGACCATACTTCAAGCTACAGCCGCGATCGCTTTCCGGTGACCCAACAATAAGCTCGCAATCTCTTAGCTAAAATTCCATCTCAATTTTCATGACTTAGTTCTTGCATCTCGACCGCACTCAAGCCGCTGGTTGGGTACTCGCCAGTGTTCTCGTCCAACATCCCCTCGGTATGCGCCCAATAACTACGATTTAGGCTTCTCTATCGGCACATGCGTCAGCTTGTATGTCCTCCTGGAACTCTCGTGACCAAAATCGTCCAAGATGTTATCCTCTGAACAGCATTCAAAATGATATGAAACATGCACCGTTGTGTGAGAGATAGATTGAGGTAGAAAGGAGCCTTCAGGCGAGATATTATCATTCCACGCTACAAATCGGACCTGTACTATCGTCCGCAGCTGAAAAATACCCCTTTATTCTAACACAGTGACTTGATACTAGGGTCGCTTCTCTGGGGTCCACTCATCCAGGATTGTTGAAAGAAATGCTTTTCGGCTGCTCAGTGCTCAGTCTTGTAATCTGTCAACCATTATCATCAGTCCAAAGTATGGCTAGATGAACCATTTTCCCTGAAAATCCAGATACAAAATCACAGCGAGTCAGAAATTCGATATACTTTTCAGGGAAGGTTGAGGTAAAGTCATTTGTCCATGAGTGAAGGGTTAATTTGATAGTGTAAAACTCAACC
>Ga0153924_1001448_pt1 | contig 11813 bp, 9 predicted proteins | sample TSNJ008MetaG_FD_104709 | JGI IMG/M metagenome (GOLD analysis project Ga0153924, IMG submission 104709) | Attine ant fungus gardens microbial communities from New Jersey, USA - TSNJ008 MetaG | ecosystem: Host-associated > Fungi > Mycelium > Unclassified | place: USA: New Jersey, Wharton State...
ATCTTACAGACGCGCGATTGAAATGCTTTCAATAATAAAGGACAATCCAGTGTCGTACGGAAAAGATCCTAACGCACTTGCTGTCGCTACGTTATATGCCGCCTGTCTAAAGGAAGGAGAAAAGATCAGTCAAGCTCAAATTGCCATCGCAGGTAACACAAGTATTGTTACGCTGAGAAAAAGATTCCAAGATGTTAGGAATCTCTTCCCCACATAATTTCAATTCTCTAATTAACAGCTATGGACAATTTCGATCCTATTTTAAGGTATACAATACTTATGCTAAACGGTCTCGCACCTGTAGTAGTGGCATTGGTAGGGCTAGTAGGAGGATTAATCCTAGTGTCAAATTATTTCATGCCGCATATACATCAATTCTGCTAAAGCAAGTTAGATGCTATACATTGCTACAAAGTCCGGTATCATAAACTCTTTTAATGCAGATACATGACACAGGATTTACGTCATGGTACAATTTCGATTCTATCTTTGAGTGTGTATACTACTTAAACGGTTTTGTATTCATGGAAATGGCATTAGCAGGGCAGTATGAGGATTAGTTTTTTAATAAAATCTCAAATTCTTTGGCTTTTAATGGATTTTTGAACCGTGATATACAACTAATATATACGATTGAGATCAATGTTGAAACATGTCAACAAAAAAGGAAACAGAAAGATCATCCACAGTATATGATGAAAAAAGAGAAGTGACCTGTGAACTAGCGTGTAGCACAATAGATTTTTCTTCTGTCAATGTTTAGTGCACAGAAAAAAGGGCTGAGGATAGTGTTATACAACAGATTCATTAACTGTAGTACTTAAAGTGTTTACAGTGCCGTTCAATAGTATATCTGAGTCATAGTTAGTATATCGACAAGAGATCCAGGCTCCCGGGTCTGTGCTCGGTAGTCAATTCTATTATACTATAAAACAAACACTGGACCTTATTATGGCAGCATGTTATTTTTCGTAATACCGCTTTTAATGTTCTCAATGTTTTTTACTATCAAAGTGAAAGTAAGAAATGGTACTGTTATTCTTCATACCGCTTATAATGAATGTTCTAAACAATCTCTTGTTACCATGAAGATGAAAGTAATTGCAATTGCTACAAACCTAGCAATAGTCTTAATATTAGTGCTAACAACACTTTACACACAATTTGCATTTGCAAAACTTGTTTTGACACCAGACTTCTGGGGTATCCAGAGTGTCAATAATACTGGCTATATAGTGTGCAATCCAAATTGCCATCTGTCTAGCAGTCATAATGGTGACAGCGCTGTAGAGGAAGGATATCGACTTACCGTCAATGTACCATCTCATCCATTCGGTACTTCAAAAGTTGGCATATCTATAACAACTACAAATGGATATACAGAACAAGCCTACGTACCCACTGCGGGTGGCTTACATACGTTTAACATACCGAAAAATCAGGGATATTCAGTACAAGTGTGTGTTAATTCAGGAACTTTTCCCTACGATAACTGTCGTACTTATGAAACTAACGGTAATGATATGTCAATATCATTACCTGCAGCATCACCAAGCTCTGATGAAAGCAATTGATAATGTACATCATCAAGTTAACTCTGAATTGAGCAGCAAGAAATAATAGAGGATCTTGAAACTACTAAAGGAATTATTTCTGAAAAACGAAAGGGTTTGAATTTTTGTTTCTTTTTTATTTTCATTGTATTGGTAAGGAACATGTGTCATTTTGGGACAATTAAGCTTTCAGTTATAACCAGCTCGACACGTGATGAGATGCGAAAAATATATAGTTTTACAACCAGTTGATGGTTCACTTGCATGACCACATCTGCTTCTTCATAGTAATGTGCTGTTAACAACAAACTACTAGAGTTTGCGATTACTTGCATGACCGTCTCTACCTATATCTTTTACCAATGAGCGAAGCTATGACACTTAACACGCTACAAATAGCTATGTGACTATTACATATTTAGTGAGTAAGAATAAATTTTCCTAATATTGCATTCTACATGAACGTCCACTTTAACGTATGAAGAAAAATCCGACTGCGACTATTATGTAAACCGCGGTTAGCATGATTCCTTCAAACCAATTACTTTTTCCATCGTGCGCAATCAAGTTCAATATTATTGCAGAAAGAAAAACAACAGCCAATTCATAAATTGTGAAAACTAAATTGAAATGCCTATTCACAACAATTCCAGCTATTACCAATATTGGAACTACAAAAATTGCTACTTGGGTCCCAGAACCTGCTGCAATCCCTATTGATAAATCAAGTTTATCCTTTCTCGCAAGCATAATCGCGCTGCTATGTTCAGCGGCATTTCCTACAACACCGACTATAATTGCCCCGACGAACATCTCGCTAAATCCAAATTTTTTGATTGTAACTTCTACCGAGCTAACCAATACTTCGCTTACAATAACTACGCCAATAAGACTAGCCCCAAGCAATATAATAGATCTTTTCTTGCTCCAATGCAAATCATTGGATTGTACGTTTTCATCTAAATCTTGGGAAATCTCACTATCATGATTTCTTCCTTCATCATTTTTCTCTTCTCTTTCTACTGAAGTGATCGAAAATAAGTGTTTATGAGTAACAAAGGTAAATATTATACTAGCTATGTATACTCCTAATAATACAAATGCAACACATACACTAATGAACTCAATGTTACCTTGATGTCCTACTTCTGCTGCAGTAGTGGATAAAATAGTTGGGACCGCCAACCCAATTATTGCTAAGAATAGCATTGAAGATTGATAACCTGTGTTCTCTTTATTGAAAATTTGTTCTTTGTGTTTTAGACCACCTACAATAAGACTCAACCCAAAAACTAAGAGTATGTTGCCAATAATAGAACCTATAATCGACGCTTTTACCAGATTTAATAATCCTGCAGATATGGCAGCAATTCCTATTATAACTTCGGCAGCATTTCCAAAAGTCACATTGAGCAAAGAAGCTACAGTTGGTCCGTAATGTGTTGCCAGATGCTCGGTTGACTGACCGATTAACTTTGCAAGTGGGATCAACCCTATAGCTGCAAAAATGAAAACTAGAAGAGGTTCAGAATGAGTAAATTCTAATAGTAATGCGATTGGTGCACAGATAACGAGAAAATATAATGCTGTGGATTTTGATAAATTTACATTAATAATATTATCATACTTCAACCATACTTCTCACCTAGAGACGTGGAGATGGATATAATATATTCTATCCTATGTATATCAATCTGGACAGATGAAAAGCGTGAAATTCTATCACATGTGTACACAGATATTCGTCAACCCCTTGTACCTGTTGTGCGTAACTGTAATGCCAACTATACAAAGTGGGTATTGACCAGGAGGAGAACTTTCATTCATCCATCCCACTGCACTTACTTTTTGTACAGTTCTTACATTAGTGCTATCTATGTTCACGAAGCTTACACCAAATGAATAATGTCTAGGATCTTTCCAACATATATGCTCTCATAAGTATAAAAGTTGTATCCAAGTCATTTTATCGAATTAAAATCAGATTATTTGAAATTCTTTTTCCTGTAATCAGTATTAAATCGATTTTCACATGCTAATTATACTGCTACACCTCAAGAATCATTGAATATTAGTGATGGCAATGAAGTAGTGCCACCAACAACGGCGATAGCAGAAGAAAACTATTATTATTAAATCATTTGATAACCCAATTGCGCTATTACGGATTATGCTATAGGCCCACGATGAGACTGAAATACTGAAGACACAATTATACAGTAAGAGTCCTGAGGTTTTCGACATACGAGTAACGAAACTAAAATAACTTTTGGCTGTATTGTCCCTTCCATTATATCATAGTCTACAATAAAACATTTTTCGATTTACACTTTCGAAGGAATACTGCCAACTTTAAGACTTACTCTCAGTTCATCACGCGATATTATAACTGATCTTGTGACCATTTTCCATTATTTTATAAGCTTAAATTTAAGATGAAGTAGCAATAGCGCCAATTTCATTTCTAATTTCTTGAGATAGATACAGAGTTGCCGTTGTATAATCTGGGTCCACAAGATGTCAAGGATCCGATCACGAAAGTCTGAGTTTATGTAACTAAGTTAACAACCGGGATGCTGACATGCGGTGTGTGTCCCAGATGCTCAACGTCACTTCGCTTGCTCGCTCACTTTCCTTGTGCAATTTGAATGAATGACTATTATGTGAACGTGCGAAGATAGCCAGCTATGGCCATCGCTGCATGTATACTTTACATTTGTTGTAGAAGAGCCGGTTGTCGTACTAGTCAGCATAGTATCGCTAAAGCGGCGGGAATAACAGATGTTACGTTAAGAAATAGATTCAGGGAACTTAAGAGGGTGATGCATTATTGGTATATATGAAATCTATAGCAATAGCATGGACAGAGTTGGCCACGGCGGTCAAGGAGATCGGAAGAAGTGAAATCGGTATACATGGAGACGTGTCGAGCCTTGGCGATCTCAATCTCCTCTTCGCACAAATCAAGCGGGAGAAAGGCATGCTCGATTTTACTCGTCTCTATGGATTCATAGATATCTTAAATCATATGGGTGGTAAAGCAGATGTAGCTGCAATATCATCTAAAGAACAATTGGAGTTAGCTGATATTTTGCCAATACTTGAAACAGGCCAAATGCTGGATTTTATTGAAGTCAAATCCGGGGATGTATCAATTACAGAAAAGGGATATTCAATTTTGGCAGCTAGACCAAGGCAACAAAAGATCATATTAAAACAGACTATCAATTTAAAACCATTTCAGAAGTTAGTTGATCTTATAAAACAAAGCAAGACTGGATACATAACAAAACAGGAACTACTAGAGTATGATTATTCTTATTTTAGTTCAGGTGGTGATGATGCTGATGACCATAATTACTCATATGACTTTGCAAATAACTTTGATAAGATTATTGGATGGGGCAGAATGGCACTTTTAATCGACTACAATTCCGATACTGAAACCATTAGGTTAAGAAATGACGATGTTGTCGCGAACCATTAGAAACTCGCTCATAAGTTATATTCAATTCATATCTGATCTAAATATGGACTGAGAAAGCTGATGAGACATTTTATTTCCAGAATAGAGAAAGCTGATGAGACAGACGCGTATATAGATATAGATATACTCAATAACCCTGACAAGTATCGTGCTAATGATGGCATTGTAACACATTGTACCGCATATGCATTATATGAAGATGTACTTGCCGGGAATTGGATGCTTAAAGTTAATTTCGGAAAACATGGTATTATTCGTCCTGACTCATGCGCATGGGTATCAGTTTGTGAGTATGATAAATCCATGTCTGTACCTATTGCCGGAGAGGCATCCCCTCGGATTTTTGATGTCGTATGCCAAACCGATAAGGTTGTGATCCGTGGAAGCACAAATTTAAAGACTCCTTGTCTGAGATTAAATATCATGGTTAAACGTGTACAGGATTACACACCCCAAACAGCCTTCGGAACGACGTTGGTGCTTCAATTTGTATCTGAAGATTAACGAAATCGTCACATAATCTCCTAAAATATTTGGACATTCCTATAACGGAGGACATTCCAAAAATCCCAATCCATGAAATAACTTCAGAATATAGGCTTCGGATCTATTACTAGGTCGCGTCGAGACTGTTTTGCGGCGTTGTAAAATGATAAAAGTCTATCAAGGTCTCTGGTAGGGTATGTGCATACGACAAAACTTTCGGTACTGTTGAGTATTTTGACAACTTCCGTTTCAACATCAGGCTCTGTTTTTGAAGTATTTTCGTAGATACGGCTTCCCGGTGAAGCTGAAGAATCTTTGGCACAGAAAAGAGCAGAAATGGCGTATCTGAACAGGGAATCAAGAAAGTTACAGAGATTTATCAATTATAACACCGATAACTTGCATCCTCTCGCAAACTCGGAGTCCGATACTGATTCGCACCATAATAGAATAGTCCCTTACACCAAGGAATGAGTATTTGGCCCGCACTCACCATGTAGATATGAGGAAGATGTACTATGTCATTCCACTGCTGGTAGCAGCTTCTTGATACAAATACAATCAGCTAATGCGCATACACAGGCATGGTGGTTCGGATAATATCATGAACAGGATGATGGTCGTGGTGGAATATTTGATACAGATAGAGCCTTGATATGATCTCTTAGCACACCTATCTATAGCTGTTCTGCATGGGCATCAAGCGACCAACTTATTATTGTCTAGAGATCCAGACATCGTATAACATTTTTGACGAGCATGGAAAATCTCCAGATACTGACATGGAAAATGTCCAGAACCTTGTTTATCATCTTGCCTGAAATTCCAGGACAACCATAGATATCTTGGATGACTGGGTTTTATGAGGAAAATCGACGTTTGTAGAAGAGTGGTTCACCGTTAATATTCTTGACGGGTACACTATGACCAGGCATATGCCTTACTCTCCTACCTCTTTTGTCGCGAAGAGCTCGCGCGCGGCTCGGTTTTAAATATGCACTATGCTGCTTAAGTTTCGCAACCAGAATTTCTATTATTTCAGTCTCTTGTCTACTTACTGCTAAATTGTCATATTCTTCAGGAAGAGACCCATAAGTTAATTCAATCAGGTCGTTTGCTTTATAATTACCTTGGTCGTAGCCTTAACTTTGTTTATTATGTTACCTTGTTCAGTCACTATGTGACCCACTATATTGACAGGAGAGTAAGGTTCAATCTTGTCAGGCCTGCTGATAGGTGTTGGACCATAAAATAGACATAATGCACAGCCCTCAGGCCAGAATGCAACGTCTAGTAAATTAACTTCTGATTTTGCATTTTCTTCTTGTGCTCTTATTAAAGTCTTGTCAGTATATAGCTCCTTACCCCATTTATTGATATTTGCTTCAATCGGCAGATTATCTAGTATCGCTTTCACTGTGTTGGGTGATTGTGAATCATCTACTTTTATTAATACTGTCTCCTTCAACTCAGGAAAGACTATTTGTACGTGTTTTTCCAGCACACGTTAGTTATCTAGCATTTCTATTAATCTTTGACAACGTGTGGGTGTCGAGGGGGATATGGCTGAATTTTCAGATGAATATACATTCCGAGTTTCCACTTTAAAGTGAGCTATAATGACAGTTCCTGTTGCGCATGTCCGACATTGTCTCTTTCAATAATGCAACATCTGGAGTGATGATTAAATAAAAAAAGCAGTCGCGCAGTTTCCCAATGCTGCCATTTGTCAGGTCTGACAATATATCCTAATGATGGGAGCATAGGCGATTCCAGGATGATAAATAACCAGTCCATGTCCAAACCTAATTCGATGGAGTACAGAAGCCTATATAAAAATGGGATTTGCTTCCCTGCCCTCTCCCTAAACCCTACCCATATTTACTATCCAAATTCGTTCATAAACTAGTCATATACTATGATGTTATTGCTATATAATATAGTGCGCTTGCAGAATGTACATGACGTCAAGTAAAAAGTCAACAACAATGTTGAGTGTCATAGCTATTGCAGCAGTAGTGTTACTGTTTACTTCAGGTCCTGTTGTTGGGAGCCAACAAGCATTTGCACAATGGCTGGGCCATCCCTGGAATTGGTGGCACGGACATGGTCATTGGGGGGGCTGGTACAACGGTCGCCCTGGCTGGTGGTGGCATCCCTGGCATGGTCATCCCTATTGGTGGTGGAACGGAAATCATTGGAGGGGCTGGCTACCAGGATGGGGCCCCTTCCCTCATCCGTACTGAGCCATACCAAGGATTCGAGGATTCAACCTATCTTTTTATTTTTTATGAACCTAAAATTTTAGAATTCTTTTCTTCTGTCCCTGTCCCACCGTAAGCATCGAGAACATTATGAAAAGATGGTGTAGGAAAAAGATTACAGGAAATTGAAAGACAGTTTGTGTGACGTATAGCATAACGTACTAGCATAATATGCTTCTTTTTATTTCTTCTCCGGTTGCGAATGTGCTACCCTTCAAGCGGGTTCCTGGTACATCCATCCATATCGGCGCAAGTAGATGCAAAACAGACGAAAATCAATAAGAGGAGTTGAGGCAAAAAGAAAAAGGTCCTATCGCTGTTCTCGCAAATCAAGGGACGCTTTATTATGATAAGAAAACCATAACAGACTTCTTCAATTCAACGTTTGGAAAAAATGAATTATTCAAAATACCCCAAATCATCTGTATTGACGAAATTGAAAAGATACCTACCTTAATGGCTAAAGACATGTACATGGATCGAACTACTTTGACACGTAATCTAGACCTGCTTAAAAAGCAAGATTGAGTCAAGTAGCGATAAACGCAAAAGAATTGTTACTATAACCAATAGAGGTAAAGCACAGATAACCAAAGCACTTCCACTATGGGAGAGAGCTCAAGGTACTATTATTGAAAAATTTGGTAAAGGAAATTGGAGGGAAATCAACACCGGACTGAACGAGGTCGGTAAGTATAAAATTATTGACTTATATCAGCAAGTGAGGGATGTGAGGTATGTGATGTGTCATCCAGGATCTTCCTCATTGCTTTTTGAGGTGGACATGTACGCCCAAGACTTGTTTTGTGTGTGTTCTATCATTACAAATCATCTTTAAGACAATAGATGGAAGATTTAGAATTACAACCACATGTCTTTGCTACAATAAGAGGTGCTTCTATTTCAGATATATTCAAAGCCAAAAAGTGCTATCATTGTAAAGTAATAGAGGACTTGACCAATACCAAATTAGTGGCATTACAACAGGAATACGATAATCTACAACACTATTTGCAGACAAAAGAAGATCTAGGGCTATACTCAGCGAATAAGCAGCAGGCTAATAGATTCTATAAGATGATTAAGAAGGGCAAGAAATACCCACTTTCGATAAGAAATGATTTGATAAAAATAGAACATAAACCCAGTACAATAGCCGAATATTGGGTTAGAATACCAGTGAAATCTGTAAAAGGTGGACTATGGATTGGGTTAATCAAACCGTACGAACCAATTCCAACAGATGCAAAGATATGCGAGTCGAAACTATACAAGAAAGACAACCGTTGGTTTCTAGACGTAGTTGTAGAGAAAGACATTCCTGAGAAACTTCAGTATCAAAACGTAATTGCTTGCACTTGGGAATAAGACATATTGCTACTTCTGTGGAGTTAGCGAATGCGAATGGGAATGGCCTTACAAAATTCTATGGTAAGGACTTGAACCGTGTTATAGGCCATTACTTTTGGTTACTAAGAAAACTAGGGATAAAGAAAGCGATAGATACAATCAAGAAGGTAGGAAGTCATGAGAAGAGGATTGCAGATGATATCATACACAACATTAGCAGAGATATTGTAAACCAAGCAATCAATACTAATGCCATAATCGTGTTAGGTGATATCAAACACCTGCGTATGCAAAAACAGAATACACGAGGAAGAAAGTTTAACAGAAAACTGTCCGGCTTTCAATACTACAAACTAACACAATACATAAAATAGAAAGCAGCATTAGCAGGTATTAAGGTAATTCAAGTGTCAGAAGCAAGTACTTCACAATATTGCAGAAAATGCTATCAGAAAGGTGCACGGAAAATACAAGGATTGTTTACCTGTACTAAATGCGGTGAAGAGAATGCTGATAGAAATGCTGCTTTCAATATTGCCTATCGGGCTTTAGGATATATTTCTAAAGTAGGGGTAACCATGAACATGCCCAAATTAAAGTTAAGAACTTTTGCTAGCGTAGACAGGAACGCAATGATGACAAAAGAAGCCACCTATTTTAATAGGTGGTAGTTCACAAGCTTAAATGATACTAAACAAATATCATTTTACGAAAAAGCTCTCATTGAGAAATACTGACATCCTCATCTATCACAAATGGCCTTTGATTATTTTAACTATAGTTATGATTGTGGGTTTCTCCACATCAATTTACCTTTACATGCTCGATAAATATTCTTTGCTTTACTATGGAGACGCCGTTTCGCACCTGGTTCGGGCGAGAGAATTTGTTGACTCAGCTCGTCCAGGGTTACTCGAGCAAATAGGTACTGGGTGGCTCCCATTGCCACACTTACTCATCCTGCCTACTGCGCTTGTAGACCCATTGTTCAAAAGTGGTTTTGCCGGAACGGCTATAAGCTTACCATGTTTTGCGATTACTTCTGTACTTATATATAGAATAATCAAAGCCCAAATAAATATTAACTATATAGCTGTAACTGGAACACTACTTTATGCTTTAAACTGGAATATAATATACCTAGGGATTATCCCTATGACGGAGTCCCCATTTATGTTATTTTTTGTGGCTTCTGCATATTATCTACAGAAATGGTATCTGAATTCATATAATCACTATTACCTTGAACCCATTAAGTATAATTTACAAAGAACATCAATCAGGTCTCTTTACTTACCCATTCAATTAATTGATTTGTTAAAATGCTCATTCTTCATTTCCCTGGCCACACTCTGCAGATATGAAGCATGGATTATTCCAATCTTTCTCGTATTATTTGTTCTCGTATCTATAATTAGGAGAAATGGAATTACCGACTATGGTATTAAATTCAAAGCTCTTGCAATACTAGTTTCAGTTCTCTCATTTTCTGGCATTGTCCTGTGGATTTCTTATAATGCATACTACTATGGAGACCCATTAAGGTTCTCAAACGCGGTCTATTGGTCCGCAGCATATCAGGCAATTGTAGGAACAAATCGCATCCATCTGTATCTTCAACCTCTGAATGTAGCAGCAATATACACCATAACTGCTGTGACTATATACGGGCCTGTGCTTTTGATAGCAGGCATAATTGGGTACGTTTCACAGAGACGTTACGACTCAAAAGAAACAAAAAGAAACAAAAATATCCTTTTGTATATATTTTTCTCTCTGCCACCAACGGTCACAGTTTTATCCATGGTGCTTGGCATAGCTGAGATGAACCAGCGATGGTTTAATTCAAGATTTCTTATACTACTCTCACCTCTAATAGTATTGTCAGTTTCCATTCTAATTGCGAGATTACCTAAAGGGATAAAAAAAAGCCATTTTTATCTCCTAAGCACAATTGGTATTTTGTTTGTCTATCAATTTGTTACACCAGCTTTAGGTTTCGTGGTAACATTCCTTGAAGCCAGACACTTTATATCTTCTGGGACTAGACCATTCTCTATTAAAGCTGCTGAGGCTTTAACTTCGAAATATAATGGTGGGAGGATATTGATAATAACAGGTTCAGCGCAGCAAAATAACATCATTCAACAAAGTGGCATACCGCTTAGAAACTTTGATACAATATTAGAAGGTAATACATGGAACCCATCTTTTAAGAAACCTTGGTTATACAACAAGTATATTATAATAAGCAAAGAAGCAGATCCCAGCGCAGCAAATGTTTCCAGATACTGGCTACACAGACAACAACAGTTGAGCAAATATTTTGACATTGTATATGAGAACAAATACTACAGAATAATGACTCACAAACAAAATCCTACACCAATAGGTTGTATGTTGTATCGCTGATTAGAAAGATATCTGTAGGTTACGATTCTGCAATCCTAACAGAAATACAGTGTTCTTAACCACATGTCTTATAAAGATGTAAAGGAATTTTATATCCACAGAAACATTGCGGCTACATATGTTACTATTTTACTTACTCATCTAATGATTCACTGGTACTTTGTAGCTTAATCACACTATGAAAATCTTGACCGTTGGTTCTAGACTATTTGGATTTTAGTCATAAGTTGTTGTAGGAAGCACTGTTTTAATTGATGATTG
>Ga0153924_1001449_pt1 | contig 11810 bp, 12 predicted proteins | sample TSNJ008MetaG_FD_104709 | JGI IMG/M metagenome (GOLD analysis project Ga0153924, IMG submission 104709) | Attine ant fungus gardens microbial communities from New Jersey, USA - TSNJ008 MetaG | ecosystem: Host-associated > Fungi > Mycelium > Unclassified | place: USA: New Jersey, Wharton State...
CATGTAAGCTTCGCTGACTGCAGGATTAAGTGAGCTGAGTACATGGGCACATCAGGACTTTGGATGGGGATACGCACAACCCAAGTCTCCAGATCTGGATGGGGTTTGAGTGGGCTTAAACGGCGACGAGAAACATATTGCTCCTTACAAAAAGACGCGAAGCCAGAATTTGTCGTCAATAACTTTGAGACAAACGTCCTTGCAGCCGTCCTGCTGTCTGCCATAATAATATGTGCCTGCTAAATCGGATATCTCGAGGTAGCCTGTGGTGATAATGTCCTTGAGAACGGTCAACGTCGACTGCTTGGCTGGATGACTGGAATCAGGATTATTACTGTACATTGATGGTAGTGCGCACCATGAGAAACAAGCCGTGAATGCAAGCTGGAAAGGAGTACCTCTGGTCGAGCAAAGATGTTGTATCTCAGAAATTCTAGGGACATTGATCGTGCGAGATCACGAATCAGAGGTATTCAGTCTTTTAAATTCCATCGTATAGTAACACATTGGGATATGCGTGAGGCTTCCATCCATCCCCCACCCCACGGGGCTGACCTGGCAGATACTGCAATATCTACAGCCCTTGGCAGTCGAGGTGAGGACGTTAGTCCAGTCGTCAGTCGAGGCGAAGGCGTCAGAACTCGAAGGAAGCAAACTGAGGCTTGACCTCAGCGATGTAGTAGTATTCAAGAGGGGGTGATACGTGGATGAGGATGTCCCTCTAGAGGTAGGAGATGACATCGATGTAATTTGACTTAATTTTAACCACAGATTTATTTCGAAAGAAAGGATTTGTCCTTGCTGAAAGCTTGTCTGAAAAGAACAATTCCGACGCTTCGACGCTTCTTCTTGCATGTGTCTGATGAAGGGAATTTGAGATATAATTGTAATTGAATGACTGGGTATGACTGGGCTCGTGGCTTGAATTCGAGGGTTTTACAAGTTAGCTGTAGCCAAATACGGGGAGACTTTGCGCAAACACTCTGGGGTATTTATGGATTGCAGGGTTCTGGTTAGTGCCTAGATTAGATGAAGGGGATTCAAAAAAAAAAGATTCAAAAAAAAAGATTAGATAAAGGGTACTGTTGCCCGAAGGAGAGACTCGCGCGTAGCGAATTTAGAAATGAGCGAATTAACGTCGAGACCCCCCAGCTGACATGGCGGACAATCAGCTGTCCACTCGGCGGGCGCGTGATGCTGTCTGATCTTGGATGTCCACTAAATCAAATGTCACGCACTTCCGGGGACCTGATATTATATAAGCCTTAAAGAAGTGTAGAAAAATGCCGATAAGCCCATATTAGTCTAAAATAGCATTGAGAGGTCCTCGTATGGCCAAGTGACTATACTTTTGCCTCTCTCTACACCAAAAAGAAAGAGATATACTATCCAGAAGACTTCCAATTTTTGAGCTAATTATCTTCACTAGCTTCATGCCCTTGATTGACAATGATTTTTTTGCACTTATCTACGGCTTATATAATAGCAGGTCCCCGGAAGTGCGTGACATTTGATTTAGTGTACAACCAAGTGACAGATCAGCTGACAGCATCACGCGCTGATTGTCCGCCATGTGAGGATCTTCTTATCCTCCTTTAATTGCACTTCTGTGCGTTTCTGGTCTTTCTTCTCCTTGGTTTCGAGAAAGGAGAGTGAGAGCTTGTCAAGAAGGGCCCGTTTTACAACCTGTGAAATCCTGTCAGCTATTACAATTCGGAGAAAGTTTGACTGAGGTCGCCTCCCTTGAGCACCTACTTCTGGGCGTTGACAGTTGCTTGCTTTTATCAAGGTGTCATTCACTAGGTCAATATGACTGTATCATTCGCACATTGCATTTCCAAGATTTTGATTATTGTAGCATTCAAACATGATTTTTATGTTGTTTTTGGTTTATAGTTTCCTTGCATCCACAGTGCCCCAGGGTGCCCAACTATGTATAAAAGAAAAGAGTCATTTAAGGGTAACCAGTGACTAGTTACTTGTCGCGCCTGTGATGTCCACGTGACATACCGCGTCGCAAACATTGACGATTGTTCAGGACGCTGAGAATGGACGCCTTTGAGCTACAAGATGAGCTCAATGCACTGATGCAAGACTCGAAAAACTATGAAATACTTAACGAAAGGGATTTTTCCTCAGAGGATCCAACAAGACTCTTGGAAGGTCTGTCTCAAAAGCACGGTTTCGAGCGATTACTGAAAATCAGTCAACAGCCGCAGTGGAAGCAGTCGCCAACTTGAGCTCAGCAATCGCATATCCTGAAGTATTCGACATCTTCAGGAGCGTTCTCAAGCACTCGTCCTCAGCGACAGGAGCGACAATGAACAAACTCCTTGACTCAATAACATCCGGTCTTCAAGGGGAAATAGAAGGCGTGATGTGCGACCTCGATTCTGAAGACCACGAAGCTTGTTTAACACATAAAATACCTCTTGAGAAATTTGCATTCCTACTATACTGGTTCGTCACCGTTGCCGACAATGTTAAAGGAAGCGAGGATGATGGTCCACTGGTAATCGCCCAGAAGACAAGGAGGGGGAAGGGAGGCAAGAGTGGAGGGGGACGGAGCATGAAGGCTGCTGCAGCCGCAAGGATACAAGAGATGTTCTCATGGGAGAAGCAAATTCCGTCAACATTCAAAGTAGTCACTAAAGCGATCATAATGGTTGGCACGCACTGGCAGAGGATCTGGGCGGCAATGACTGAGAAGGACGCATTTATCAGGTGAGATAAACCACATCCAAGTCCTACTCTTATCTGAAGGTTGTCCTACAGTTGCTTGGTCAAACCAGCGTATCATGTACTCGAGAATGAGCAGTATATGAAAGAAATGGAAATTAAATACTCTGCTCAAACGGTCATCTGCGTTTCTGTCAAACATCATGGTCAGATCCTTACTGCCAACACCAACATCATTCAGAACCTCCAGTTCTATGAGCACCTGCCGGAAATATTAGCTGATCTCTTGAATATGCTCGCTACGACATACGACCATGTGCAACTCGGAGACAACATTCTCAGAGAAATCGCAGGAAAGACGTTCAACGCCCAAGACAATAAGGGACCACGTAACTTCTCAAGGTTCCTCATTCGATATGCGGACCATCAACCGAGATCAGTCTTGAAACAATTAAGTTTGTTGTTGGCGCAACTAGACTCGGAGGCAAGCCGCTTTTCCCTGACTGTGTAGATGACGAACTGAATTACCGAATTCATAGGCCTATCCAATGCGTATTGCTATGGTCGAAGTCTTAGGGTATATCATCCGAGAACTTGCAGGCAGCTCGGAAGACAATGCCGATTTCAAACAAACTCAAAAGCAGATCAATGGTCTCTTTGATCTCCTCCACGAGCGTGCCCTTGATACCTCCTCTTACGTTCGTACCAAAGTGTTTTCGGTGTTGTCGAGAATTTTCGACATCAAAGCCCCTAAATTCCCTAAACAGCGCTTGGACAGCACACGTATCGCTGCCGAGTCATTAGAGGACAAGGCCTCGACTGTCAGAAAGTCTGCTATCAGTCTACTGACGAAGCTGCTGATTACCCATCCGTACGGCATGATGCACGGTGGAACGCTACAGGCAGAAATCTGGGAGGCTGAATATGAAACTGTCAAAACACAACTGCGTGAGCTTGAGGATAAGATTGGCAAGGCGGTTGAAATGCAAGGAGAGGAGGAGGCTGAGGAAAAGGAAGACGATGGAGATGAAGGCGTGGATGAGGATAAGAAAGGATCGCCTAGAGAGAGGAAGAAAAGCAAAAAGTGAGTGGATGCTCTATACGATATAAGTGTGTATCTCATGTTTTACTCTAGGGGAAAGATTCGCCGTGATGAGGATGCAATGGATGTCGACGAGGGCGGCGACGAGAAAGCATCAACCGAAGGGGATTCTCATGATGAAGACGAAGACGGAGACTCTATGTCAGTCGACGACAAGGAAGAAATATCCTCTTTGCAAAAACGGAAGGGTAAGAAACCTAAGGCGCCGAAGCTCAAGCCGCGAAAATCGGAGTTGAATCTTGAGGCACTTGCCCAGGAACAGCAAGCTCTTTCTTCCCTCGAAGCTGATGAACATCTCCATCTAAAACTCAAGCGAAAATATTATGCCGAGGCCACTACATTCACACGTTTGCTTGGTGATGCAATGGAGAATCTCAAAAAGCTGCTTGGATCAACGAACAAAGCTGAAGTTCTGGAGACAATGGAGTTTTTCAGGGTTGCTCATGAGTACCGGCTCAAGGATGCTGAGGTTAGTATTGATGTTGGCTTGAGCTCTATTGAATTAACTGGATTTTATTCACAGGAAGGCATTCAGAAGATGATTCATCTTATTTGGACCAAAGATAATAATACCTCCGTTTCGGGAGATGGAGAAGAACTCAAGGGCATTCGGCAGCGCCTTCTCGAAGTTTACTCTTCCCTCTATTTTGAAGTTCCCGAGGGGGATGTTAAGTCTCAAGTCAACCGAATCGCAAGGAATCTGATTGAGTGAGTTTAGTAATTCTGTGGCCAACCATTATCTTACTTGCTGTCTGATCATAGATTAACTTACGGCTGTTCGCTGGCGGAGATAACAAGCTTAGAGGAAATGCTGAGGATTATGATGGAGAGCGATCTTATAGGCGATCAAGTGATTGCTAGACTGTGGCAGATTTACGGTTAGTATTTCCTCAGTCAGATTGAGCTAACAAGTTGAAATAAATGTAGGTTCGAGCAAGAACCTTCCCTCTAGTCAACGAAGAGGTGCAATTATGATATTAGGAATGTTGGCCGTCGCGGACAAGGGGATTGTTGAAAATCAGATTGACACCATGCTCAAGGTGGGCTTTGGTAAGCAAGGCACAGTGAGTTCACTCTCGTTGAGTAGCTCACCGAAGACGGTTGACATCGCCTCTTAGAAAGATTTTCAGCTAGTCCGCTATAGTTGTATCGCCCTTCAGCGTCTCGGTGGTAGTGCCAAAAAAGTCAAAGGATCCCTGAAAGACGACACCGTCCGTTACCCAATGGACCACCCAATCTTCGTGGTGTTGGCAAAGATGATTCAAAAACCGACTCGGAACCTGGACTGGTTCCAGATGGCGGAACACATTATCAACACGGTTTATGCACTTGGTGTGGACCCTGCTCAGTGGGCTGAGAAGGTCCTTCAGTCGTTGGCCAAGAAGGCTTTTACCTTGCAGGGCTCCACGGATGAAGACCATGACATGGCTGACGATAGTGGGGATGTAGTTACGTCAATGTCACAAACTCCCTCGACTCAAATACCACAAAACGTTGAAAATGATAAGGGCAGCACGGATACTTTCCGACTCAGCCAGCTTCTGAGTGTTGTCGGGCACGTTGGTCTCAAGCAACTTGTATTTCTGGAGACTGTCGAGAGAGATTGGAAGAGACAAAAAGATGAGAAGCTTGCAGGTAAGTGAGATAAATTTGAAATTGAGTCTGCTCAAATGTTTCATGCGGAATTTAGAAGAGAAGAAAGCGAAAGGGAGCAAGTCTTCGAAGGATAAGGATGGGGAGGAGTTAGATCAGGTCGTGGGTAATGCCGAAGATGAGATCGGCGATCGGATCCATAGCATCCGACACGACGAGCTGCTCTATGGAGAAGGAGCTTTACTAGCCCGTTTCGCACCATTCGTCGTTGGAATATGCCGTAAGTATCCGAAGCATAAGGTATGGGGTCTTATTGCTGGTTTTCAACTAGCTGATATTGTCGCTCAGGATCCATTAGTACAAAATGTTGCTACAGTAGCACTTGGCAAACTACTCTGCATCAGCTCAAAGTTCTGCGAAGAAAACCTTTATCTCCTCTTCAGAATTCTTGAAACCTCAAAGGATGCCACGATCAGGAGTAACGCCGTCATCGCGCTTGGAGACATTGCACTCTCGTTCTCGAATATCATAGATGAAAATTCGCATGAGCTGTATCGCGGTTTATCGGATAGTGTTGTTCAAGTTAAGAAGAATGCCTTGATGGTATTGACGCACTTGATCTTGAATGCGATGATCAAAGTCAAGGGTCAGCTGGGAGAGATGGCTAAATGCTTGGAGGACAAGGACTCGCGTATCCAGGACCTTGCGAAATTATTTTTCAAGGAATTGTCTACAAAAGAAAATGCGATTTACAACAATTTACCTGATGGTAAAATTATTATGTTTTCTTCACTCAGTGAACTAACTTTTGCAGTCATCAGCCATCTTTCCACGGGCGACCATGCCGTTCCTGAAGAAAACTTCAAAACGATTTTGCAATATATCTTTACCTTCATTGACAAGGTTGGCTCCATTAGTGTTACTCTCCAGATTTTTTGATGCTATAAGTTGAGCAGGAAAAACAAGCAGAAAGCATCGTTGAGAAACTTTGTCAACGATTCCGTTTGTCTGAAGATCCCCGACAATGGAGGGATATCGCATACTGTCTCTCGCTGCTGCCATTCAAGAGTGACAGGTCTGTGAAGAAGTTAATCGAAGGTCTACAATTTTACCGTGATAAGCTACATCAGCCAGAAGTTTACAAGCGATTTGAGGAGATTCTTATGAAGGTATAATCCCCCTATCTGCCTTTCAAATAACCATTTTGATGATCCCTACAGGCGAGGAGCAATAAATCAAAAGACAAGCCTGATACCGAATTGGATGAATTCGAAAAGGCATATATTTCCACCTCCACTTGTTTTAGCGCCCATTGACTTGATAATAGATTTTGGAGGAGCATAAGGTTCAAGGCGAAGAAGATCAAGCTCTGGAAAAGAAGATCAAGAAAAAGTCCGCGAGGAGTCGAGGAGCAAGGAAAGGTTTGTCATTAGTGCTTTCAAATCGTCTTTGTACTAGCGTTATTTGTTCAGCCCCACCTAGACGGAAGGCAACCACTCGTCAGAGCGTCGCTGAGGAAGATGACGATGATGAGTAATGCATGCATTTTGGGAATGATTCCTTTTTTGGTTTTTCATGTATTCATAGTATACCTCTTTCTTCAATAAGGTTTGGCTATTTTCTTTGTGAGCACAAAAGCCTATTATATTCTGCCGAGCCGAGAATCATCGATCATCATTGGCGGACAATCCAGTCTGACATCTCCACAGGTGATGATGAAATGTAAGGTCCGATCTTGACAATGCTTGGGTCTTGAACACGTTGGGTGGTGCGATTGGTGTCACTTCGAAGGGCAAAACGGGAACGTGCGAAAGTGAAAATACGTTATGACTGTAACTGCCGATGCCCGATTTGGCCAATTCAACCGGTCGATCATTGAAGTGCCTGATTCAGGTCCACTCCTATAGTCCCTCTTTATCCTAATTTGCAATCTTATCATGAATCGAGCGGATCAGTACAATTACATACATACATCATGTGAACCGGTAGTGAAGCATTACGTAGAACTATATCAACTGGAGCGAGCTAATACTTTATACTATACGACAGCTAATGTATCATTGGGTATCGAACGTGAAGGGCTACCATAATAATGAGCATATCCACTAGCACCGAACAAGATGCTAGCCAAACATGAGTCCGTACCTCGAATCGAGTCAAAGATAAATTAAAATCCAGAATCACTGTTTCCAGCCTGTAGAATGTGATTCAGAAATCCACCTCGTGCTCAGTGATGTGTGTGCAAGGTGTACTCTCCACTCTCCACATTATGAGGTGTGAGCCCCATAAATTTGACGTATTCCACCAAGAAATCAATCCGCCGTACACCACCCATCTTCTCGGTTTGATAACCTGGAGAATTTCGAGGGTGCAACCTATATCTGCTCTCGTATGCGTGCTTCACCCTGTTCTGATGCTGGCTTCCGTGTCCAAGATTATCATAATCTTGTTGACGGATAGTCTCCCTCAGGGAGGAGTGTATAGCGTTCAGAACATCCCATACAGTCACATACTGCATCCTTCTGCTTCGCGAATATCCACTTGGCTTCACGTGAATACTCCAAGGAAGATATTTATGGAAGATGGTCATAGAAGGTATCCAGGGAGAAATTGCTGGGTCATTAAATTCTTCAGAGGTAATAACACGTCGTTTTGAGACAATTTGCGCTGGTTGGAGGCGGATGTCATATAGGAGCTCGGGGTTCGACGAACTTTCGAGTAGATGGTGCAGTTGTGGCAATGGGGAGTGATGTGCGGAGTGGGCTCGTTTAACTGGAGATGTTGGATCTCTTTTGTGCAGGCTCATTGGGGGAAGCGGTGACTGATAGTCGGAAGGGGTTAGGAGTGAATTTGTGGATGCAGGTGAATGGCTCTCGCGTATAAGTGGAGGAGGAGGATGAAGTGTTGCTGATGAGTAAGTGTGCACAGTAGCACTCCTTGAAAAACGGACATGCTTCCCAGGCATTTTTTGAAAATTCTGGTTGTATGGTGAGGGGGGAAAGGGGATAGTTAGATAGTTAGTCAGCAGAAACACAACGATGAGTTTAAATACTTGGGAGAAAAATGCATTACACTGTGTTCTGAATTAGACAACCGGCGACATGATATTCTAGGCCACACTAAGCCGTAAATGCCATGAGAACCATGATGACGACTTACATTTCAAAATGCTATGCAACGTCATGGTCTAGTTCTGTAACAAATCAGTCCTGAACACAACTAGCCGGCGCTTAACCCATTGCGAATTACCATATGGAGTATATTTCAAATACCACCCTTCACGTCGGGAATATATCCATTGTTGTTGGAGTCATAAAAATGTAGATGCTACGGATGTGTTTCAATGCCGGGAACAACAGGGTGTGATGCAACGTGGGCCTTGTGGCAGAAGAAGGATGTGGCAGTGACTGTTCTGTTCGAAATCAGACACGTTGTGATCAGTAGGAATACATGACATATCCTCACTTGTTACCCAGGTGCTCATTTTTTCGGTCACACGGTGGCTCCGCTAGTCGCAACTGCTACGCTTCAAACTGATGTCCTGCACCTTGGTAATAGGAAGCTCCGACAGTGGGAGAAGAGACACCCTAGCATTTCTAAAACAAGATGGCTATCCAGAGTTATGTTTGAACTCCATATTTTGGGTGCAATTCCGAACCCGACCAAACATTCAAAAATGGGATCATCCGGTTCGTTTTAGATTGGGCGCGCAGATTGTTATAATCTCGTGAGATCGACCAAAATGCTGTTGAATTACCAACTGGAATCAAAAGTATGGTTGCAGAATGCCAAGGCATGTAACCGGCATGGAAAGCATGAACTCAATGGAGAGGGGTGTGATTCTTTCATCTCCTTATCTAACGGACTGATCAATTATTTTTATACTTTTAAGCCATGATTGGGCGTATTGCTGTGGGACAATGCTGTTGAACACTAATCCCCACGACAAGCCAAGCCACCATACTGGATTAGTCCGCAGCGTCTACGTGTCTTGCACTGCGATCATACCCAAAAAAACAAAACGCATGTCGTACGACTCATCAGTTTGTTGTCCAGAACGCTACTGAATCAATCTAGATACTTCCCACGAGGCATCACAGTCGTAGGAGTGTGAAATGGAGGAGCTTCCGCTACCACATATAGCAAGTGGAAGACCCGAACTCTACAATTCTCTTCACATCCTACTTCACTGACTCGAGGCATTAACTGAATTGACGCTTTTCTATCTCAGTTGAGTTGGCACCTGGTGGATCTGTTTTCCCTTTTCACCGTTCTTAGCGAGGCGCCCAATCTAGAGCGAGCACCGCACTCTGGAAAGACGAAAAAATTTAATAACCCTGTGAATGCCTGTGCAGGATTTCATTTTTAGACTATTATCCGAGGACTTATTTGATCATGCATAATTTCACCTACACAAATGTCCATTTGGCAGTCTACAGATGTCAGAGACACAGAATGTGTCTAGGTCGCAGGCTGAACGAAACGTAAGTCACCATTAGTCAGGTGTATTAGTTTGGCTTGCGACGGTTTCGTCCAGTATCACACTCCAGATGCTTTCAATAGAAATCATGGACTGATATGTTCCAATGTTTGAATGGCACGTACGGCCAAACGATTCGGATGAATGGTAGTGCAACACGTCATTGACGTGACAAGCTGTGCCCTCAAAGCGTGACATTGGTCAGCAGTGTCCAAGTCATTCCGCCTCAGTCCTATGCTTTCTAACATGAATTTTTGAGGGGATGAAATTCATCTAGGTAATTGCGTGGGATCATGAAGGGGGTGGAAACTACCCCAGGAGACAATTACAGGAGGAAACAAGGGAAACGCCGAAACTCCCGGTGACGAGTCATCACCCAGGAACCTGTGTCAAATTACGCGATCATTCTTTAGTCTGTCCTAATCAGCTCAAGATTACACGTTACGACAAGACCCCCTAGCATTTCAAACCGCGAATGAGAGGGCCCTATGGTGTGGTGGAGTTTCATTCAAAAGACCTATCTATAGATTTCAACAGTGATTTGAACATAGCTACACACGTCTTTGTCTCTTTAGGTTTCTCCGGAATCAGACATTGCCCCTTTTGCCATTTGGCTGTCAACGGTAATTTTTGATCCGCTCCATCTGTGCATTTTTCCAGACTGACAGCTTCTTCTCGACAGAGCTCTGCGTTGACAGCATGGCGATAGAAAAGTCACTTGAATGTTTTTTACAGAATTGCTGTGCGTGGAACCATTGCCAAATGTCGTACAGCTTTTATGTCAAGTATCTCATCGTTGCCTGTGATTTTCTTTCCTCTTGTTCATGAGGTGTCACTGGCATGTCAACCATCAAGAGCCCACTCTGAGCCTCTGTCGTTCTCTGAATAGATGCCCTTAATGAAACTGCATATGACCATCATCGGTTTTCGTAGTAACTCAGGAAGAAAGCGAAATTGACATCGCTTTTTACCTCGTTTGTAGTTCTTGTTCCAACAGTGTAAAATTCCTCTCCGCGATGAAATGGCTGCTTTGATCGCATCGTTCAACATACCTGTTGTCTCTGATCATCAGTTCTGTTTCAAGCTTACCTGACATGTGCAAATCGCCCTTGTGCTTGGGCAAAGTGATACCTTTTTAATGCAAATCATGTCAGATCTTCATATTTCTCACCCTGTACAAATCACTCTCGCTTGACCTGTGACCTTCGATATCACAAACAAGTAGCTCATAATGGAAACCACACGCTTGTTTTCCTCAAGATACCCAAGGTGGGTTTAATTACGGTACGTTTTGATGATCGTCGTCGTGATCGTCGTGATTGTCATCTGGGGTGAACGATCCTGTTCCTGAATGCACTGTCCGGCGGCCATTTTGAAACTGGAGCGGGAGGGGAGATGAAGTGACAATATAAATACAATACCTGACATCTATTTCTGAATAGCCTAGTCATTTCTGGACACAGACCATTATTTTCTACATTCGTCGTTCAGTCTTGGTGTAGTGAGATGTCTATGGCCGCTAAGACCTTGAATCTTTCCATCTTGTCATTATTAAGCGCAGATATCATGCTGCGGTGATGCACTTTGTAACTAAATCAAAAGCGCCCATTTCATAAGCGGGCATACTTTACCGAACATGGCAGTTATCCCGGTTTGACCACCTCTTGAGGGAATTTTGCCAGTCACTAATGCCTCTGTTCATAAGGTTAGATACCTCTTTATTTCGGACCCGAATAAAACACGTCGAGCTTAACCAAGTAACGATTAATGATGTGCATGAATAGCTAGTCGTGGAGCAAGCCCTGGCCGACATAGGCATAGGTCGAGGATATATAGGATAATATCCAGGAGAGGGAAAAGCTATAGCCTAATAACGGCAGCCCTCGAGATCTAGACTTGTTTTAACTAGCTTACACAGCTAATGTCTGGATAAGCACCCAAGGACACTTGGCTAGA
>Ga0153924_1001452_pt1 | contig 11783 bp, 8 predicted proteins | sample TSNJ008MetaG_FD_104709 | JGI IMG/M metagenome (GOLD analysis project Ga0153924, IMG submission 104709) | Attine ant fungus gardens microbial communities from New Jersey, USA - TSNJ008 MetaG | ecosystem: Host-associated > Fungi > Mycelium > Unclassified | place: USA: New Jersey, Wharton State...
AAAGAGGGGAATGCGTTTGATCTGCCTATTGCAATTGCGATTTTAGCGGCTCATAAATTGATTAATGCCGATGAACTGGCCGATGCCGCCTTCGTCGGCGAACTGGGGTTGAACGGGGAGATTAAGCCGGTTCATGGAACCATATCTCTGGTAGAAGCATTTCGACAGGCAGGTATCAAACGTTGTTTTCTGCCGGCTGATAATGTCATGGAGGGAATGGTTATTGGCGGTATTACGATTTACCGGGCAAAGCGTCTAAACGAACTGATAGCAGGCCTGCAGGCACCGGTTTTATTGGTTCCGGAAACCGCGACCGAAGAGTCTGGTGCCGAGTCGGAGTTACAGCTGCCGGATTACCGGGACGTGAATGGCCAGCTGCTGCTGCGCCGGGCAACGGAGGTTGCCGTCGCCGGTCAGCACAATATTCTCTATATCGGCCCGGCCGGCAGCGGCAAGAGCATGATGGCCCGGCGGATTCCGGGAATCATGCCGCCCCTTACCAGAGAAGAGCGTTTGCAATTATCAAAAATATACAGTGTCGGTGGGATGCTCCCACCGGGGAAAGCAGTTCTTTCCACACGTCCTTTTCGTAATCCCCATCATACAATCAGTCCTATGGCCCTGGCTGGCGGAGGCGCAGTCCCAAAACCGGGTGAACTTTCTTTGGCCTCCGGCGGGGTACTGTTTCTGGATGAATTCGCTGAATTTCAAAAACGAACATTGGAAGTCTTAAGACAACCATTAGAAGAACATCGGATCCGCTTATCCCGGGTTCATGGGGTATATGATTTTCCGGCTGATTTTATGCTGGCGGCAGCTACGAATCCGTGTCCTTGCGGTTTCTATCCCGACCGGAACCGGTGTACTTGCGATGAGATGCAGGTGCGGCGTTATCTGGGACGGATATCCCGTCCATTGATCGACCGGATTGATATCTGTGTGGAAGCGACACCTATTACATATGAGGAAGTGCAAAGTAAGACAGTCAATGAGTCATCCCTTGAAATCCGCAAACGGATCCAGCAGGCATATATTGTTCAGCAAAAGCGTTTTGCCGGAACCAATCTGCACTTTAACAGTGAAATGCAGAATCCGGAAATCAAGGAATACTGCCGCCTAAGTCCGGAAGATAACCGTTTTTTTAAACAGGTATTTCAGACAATGCAATTGAGTGCCAGAGGATATTTTAAGATTCTGAAAGTGGCCCGGACGATTGCGGATCTGGCCGGAAGCGAGCGGATCAATCGCAGTCATCTAAGTGAAGCAGTGGGCTATCGGCGGCTGGAGGAAAAATATTGGGGAAATGGCGGGTAAAGGAGCAGATGAATAGACAAATGGATTGGCGGACCAATCATGAAAAGGAAGTATTGTACTGGCTTTGTCAATTACCGGACCTGGGCAGTACGGTGCTCCGGAAAATCTGGGAGTATGACCAGCGGTTTTCTGATTTACTTTCGGTGAATGATCTGCCGGCAGAGAAGAAGATGATTTTAAAACCAGAACAGTTCGCAGCGGTCAAGGTATGGAAGCTGCATTATCAGGAATGCTGGGAGCGATATCAGGTAATGCAGCAATCAGGGATGCAGTTTGTTACGGTCTTGGATGAGCATTATCCGGCAGCGTTAAGAAATCTGACTGATTATCCGATTGCTCTTTATGTTAAGGGAGCACTTCCGGATTCCCGGATGCCATCAGCAGCCATTGTCGGTGCCAGAAGCTGTTCTGCATATGGAAAGCAGATTGCCGAGGAATTTGCCCGGATGTTAGCCACGGCAGGCGTGCAGATTATCAGCGGTCTGGCGCTGGGAATTGACGGAGCGGCTCATTTGGGCGCGATTCATGCCGGACAGCCGACCTTTGGGATTTTAGGGTGCGGCGTGAATATTTGCTATCCTTCCAGCCATTATAAGCTGTATGAAGCCATGCTTTCGCGAGGTGGCATCCTGTCGGAATATCCTCCGGATATTAAGCCGGAGCCATTTCATTTTCCCCAACGCAATCGAATTATCAGCGGCTTATCTGATCTTATATTAATAATAGAAGCAAAAGAAAAAAGCGGCTCCCTGATTACGGCAGAACGCGGTCTGGAACAAGGCAAGGAGATATATGCCGTACCGGGCCGGATTACGGACCGCTTAAGCAAAGGCTGTAACCTTCTGATCCAGCAAGGTGCCGGCATCGCTCTGTCGCCGGCGGACATTCTGGAAGCGCTGGGGGTAAAACGGGAAAAGAAACTGATTATTCACCCTAAGGCAGCCGAGCTGCTTGGCGAGGAAGAGCGCCTGGTTTATGATTGCCTGGAGCATTCGTCCCGGCACATTGATGAAATTGCCCGGGACTGCGGTCGGAGCATTTCGGATTGTATGCGGATTTTGCTGACACTGGAGCTGACCGGGTTAATTCAGCAGACAAATAGTCATTATTATTGTAAAAAAGTGGTTTTATAGAAAATTTTAACAAATATACTTGCAAAGAAAGAAAAAATGTTGTATAGTTGCTTGGATTTCAAGTCAATTTGTCTGGCTGCGAGAAGACCTGGCAGAAAAGAAACGAAACGGAAAAAGTAGAGGTATTTATGGCGAACTGTTTAGTAATCGTAGAATCACCGGCAAAGGTGAAAACAATCAAAAAATTTTTGGGTTCTAACTATGAAGTGGATGCATCAAATGGACATGTACGGGATTTACCCAAAAGTCAGCTTGGTGTTGACGTGGAGAATGATTATGAACCAAAGTATATTACCATTCGTGGGAAAGGGGATATTCTGGCAAAACTTCGCAAGGAAGTGAAGAAAGCCGATAAGATTTATCTGGCAACGGACCCTGACCGGGAAGGCGAGGCAATCTCCTGGCATTTGATGAAAGCACTGAAGCTGGACGAAATGAAAGATAAGAAAGTATACCGGATCAGCTTTAACGAGATTACCAAGAATGCCGTAAAGACATCTTTAAAGTCTCCCCGGGAGCTTGATATCGATCTGGTGGATGCCCAGCAGACCAGAAGAATTGTCGACCGGATGGTCGGTTACCGAATCAGTCCGCTGCTTTGGAAGAAGGTGAAACGGGGATTAAGTGCCGGCCGTGTTCAGTCGGTGGCATTGCGGATCATCTGTGACCGGGAAGAAGAAGTCAATGCTTTTATCCCGGAAGAATATTGGAATCTGGAAGCTGATCTGTTACAGAAAAAAGATAAGAAGAAGTTGAAGGCAAAATTCTACGGCACCGTAAAAGAGAAGATGGCCATCCATAACCGGCAGGAGCTGGACGAAATTTTAGGTAATTTAGAGAATGCGTCTTATGTTGTCGAGGAAGTAAAGCAGGGAGAGCGGGTAAAGAAAGCACCGATCCCATTTACCACCAGTACCTTGCAGCAGGAAGCTTCCAAAGTGTTGAATTATTCAACGCAGAAGACCATGCGTCTGGCGCAGCAGTTATATGAAGGCGTTGATGTCAAAGGACATGGTACGATTGGTCTGATTACCTATCTGCGTACGGATTCCACCAGAATTGCGGATGAAGCGGATCAAGCGGCCCGGGAATATATCGGCGGGCATTATGGTCAGCAGTATATCGCCACGGCCGAGCAGTCAAAGAAAAACGGGGCTAAGATTCAGGATGCCCATGAAGCGATCCGTCCCACCGATATTGCCCTGACCCCAACGATTGTAAAAGAATCCTTATCGCGGGAGCAGTTCCGTCTTTACCAGCTGATCTGGAAGCGTTTTGCTGCCAGCCGGATGCAGCCGGCCGTATATGAGACGACCTCGGTAAAAGTCAAAGCGGATCAGTATCTGTTTACTCTTTCCGCTTCGAAACTGGCCTTTGACGGTTTTATGTCGGTTTATGTTCAGGAAGATGAAAAAGAGGAAAACAATCTGCTGCTGAATAAGATTGAGAAAGGCGATGTCCTGAAACTGTCAGAACTTACCGAAAGCCAGCATTTTACCCAGCCGCCGGCTCATTATACCGAGGCTTCGCTGGTAAAGATCTTAGAGGAGCTGGGGATTGGCCGTCCCAGTACCTATGCACCGACGATTACGACAATCCTGGCCCGGAGATATGTGATTAAAGAGAATAAGAACCTCTATGTGACAGAGCTTGGTGAAGCTGTCAATGGAATTATGAAAAAGTATTTTTCCAGCATTGTCGATCCCAGCTTTACTGCCAATATGGAGATGCTGCTGGATAAAGTCGGCGACGGCAGTGTGAAATGGAAAACCGTGGTCCAGAATTTCTATCCGGATTTAAATGAGGCGGTACTGGAAGCCGAGAAAAATATGGAATCGATTACGATTGCCGATGAAGTATCAGAGGAAATCTGTGAGTTATGCGGCCGCAATATGGTGGTCAAATATGGCCCCCACGGTAAATTCCTGGCCTGTCCGGGCTTCCCGGACTGTAAAAACACCAAGCCTTATCTGGAAAAGATTGGTGTTCCATGTCCTAAGTGCGGCAAGGAAGTTGTCATCAAGAAGACCAAAAAAGGCAGAAGATATTTTGGCTGCGAAGACAATCCTAACTGTGATTTTATGTCCTGGCAGAAACCGTCCAAAGAGAAATGCCCTAATTGCGGCAGCTATATGATTGAAAAAGGCAATAAGCTTCTTTGTGCAGAAGAAAGCTGCGGCTATAGTATGAATGTGAAAGAACTGTGAAAAAAAGCGTAATATTTCGAAAAACTATTGTTATTGTTTGTAAATCGTGTTAAAATTTAACCATTAGTGGGCTTTTCTACGATTTCATACAAAAAACAGAGGAGGTTTTTCGAAATGAGTGTACAACTGCTGGATAAAACCAGAAAAATCAACAAGTTACTGCATAATAACAATTCTCACAAAGTAGTGTTTAATGATATCTGCAAAGTACTAAGCGAGATTTTGCTGTCCAACATTTTAGTCATCAGCAAAAAGGGAAAAGTTCTGGGAGTCGGGGTTGGTTCCGGTGTTGATGAAATAGAAGAACTGATTGCCGACCAGGTCGGGGGATTTGTTGATCCAATGCTGAACGAACGTCTGCTTAGTATTTTATCTACGAAGGAGAATGTCAACCTGGCAACGCTGGGCTTTGCCGAAGAGAATGTGAAGAAATATCAGGCTATTATTACCCCGATTGACATTGCCGGCGAGCGTCTGGGTACTTTGTTCATCTATAAAGCTGATGAGCAGTATGATATTGATGATATTATTTTAAGTGAATATGGTACCACGGTGGTGGGCCTGGAGATGATGCGTTCGGTGAATGAAGAGAATGCAGAAGAGACCCGCAAGATTCAGATCGTTAAATCAGCGATCAGTACCTTATCGTTTTCCGAGCTGGAAGCGATTACCCATATCTTTGATGAGTTGGACGGTAACGAAGGGATTCTGGTAGCCAGTAAGATTGCTGACCGGGTCGGCATTACCCGTTCTGTAATTGTCAATGCACTGCGGAAGTTCGAAAGCGCCGGTGTGATTGAATCACGTTCCTCCGGGATGAAGGGGACCTATATTAAGGTGCTGAATGATGTGGTGTTTGATGAATTAAAGAATATTAAAAGAAATAAATAAAATACTTGTCAAACCATGGAAGCTGTGATATGATTGAAAGGCTGAAAAATCACGTCTGTTGATTCTGACGGCGGTGCCTGAATTCAGGTTCCGTCAGAAGCACGAGATGCAGGCGGAAGTAAAACCAAACGGAGGGAATAAACATGAGCGTTATTTCAATGAAACAGCTGTTAGAAGCAGGTGTACATTTCGGACACCAGACCAGAAGATGGAACCCTAAGATGGCTCCATACATCTACACCGAGAGAAATGGTATTTATATCATTGATCTGCAGAAGTCAGTAGGCAAAGTAGACGAAGCTTACAATGCAATTTCTGAAATCGCCGGTAATGGCGGTACTATTCTATTCGTCGGAACCAAGAAGCAGGCACAGGATGCCATCAAGCTTGAAGCAGAGCGCTGCGGAATGTATTTCGTAAACGAGAGATGGTTAGGCGGTATGCTGACCAACTTCAAGACCATCCAGAGCCGTGTGAAACGTCTGAAAGAGATCGAGACCATGTCGGAGGACGGAACCTTTGACGTACTGCCCAAGAAGGAAGTTATCGCACTGAAAAAAGAGTGGGAGAAGCTGGAGCGGAACCTGGGCGGAATCAAAGAGATGAAGAGACTCCCGGATGCGATCTTTATCGTAGATCCAAAGAAGGAGAGAATCTGCGTACAGGAAGCCCATACTCTGGGTATTCCGTTAATTGGTATTGCAGATACCAACTGTGATCCGGAAGAACTGGATTACGTTATCCCGGGTAACGACGATGCTATCAGAGCGGTAAAATTAATCGTATCGAAGATGGCAGATGCAGTAATCGAAGCAAACCAGGGTGAAGCAGGAGTGGATTTTTCTGAAGCATTTGATATGGCAGCAGAGGAAACTGTCGAGGCTTAGTTGAACGGCAAAAGGGTGCTTCGGCCTGTAGAATCACAGGTTGAAGCATTTTTATGTTTAAATATTCAGAATAATATAAATATGGAGGGAAACAAACATGGCAGCAGTAACCGCAGCAATGGTAAAAGAATTAAGAGAAATAACCGGTGCAGGTATGATGGACTGCAAGAAAGCGCTTACAGAGACCGGCGGTGATATGGACAAAGCAGTAGACTTCTTAAGAGAAAAAGGTCTGGCAGGAGCAGCTAAAAAAGCTGGCCGTGTTGCCGCAGAAGGCATGGTAGTGACCGCCATGACCGCCGACAGCAAGACCGCAGTAGTGGTAGAAGTAAATGCTGAGACTGACTTTGTAGCAAAGAATGAGAAATTCCAGACTTACGCCGCAGACGTTGCCGCGCAGGCATTAAACAGCGATACCGCAGATATGGACAGCTTCATGGAAGAGAAATGGGCGAAGGATCCTTCTTTGACCGTAAAAGAAGCGTTGTCCAGCCAGATTTCCATCATTGGCGAGAACATGAACATCAGAAGATTTGTGAAGGTAACCGAAGCCGATGGCTTTATCGCTTCTTATATGCATGCCGGTGGCAAGATCGGTGTTTTGATTGACGTAGTAACCAATGTAGAAAACGATGCTGTTAAAGAGATGGCTAAAAATGTAGCAATGCAGGCCGCAGCTCTGAAACCGCAGTTTACCGGCAGAGATGAAGTAGATGCTGAATTTATTGAGAAAGAGAAAGAGATTCTGGCTGCTGCAGCCAGAAACGAAAAGCCGGATGCTAACGATAAGATCATTGAAGGCATGGTTATGGGGCGGATCAGCAAAGAGCTGAAAGAAATCTGTCTGTTGGATCAGGTTTATGTAAAGGCTGAAGATGGCAAGCAGTCTGTAGCTCAGTATGTGGCTCAGGTTGCGAAAGAGAATGGCGCTGATATTAAGATCAAGAAGTTCGTTCGTTTTGAGACCGGTGAGGGGATTGAGAAAAAGTCTGAGGATTTTGCTGCTGAAGTAGCAAAGCAGATGGGTGTATAAGGTCGATTTTTGTCGCATGGTTTAATTGAATGAATGTTTAAAAAGAGTATGTGATTTCGAAAGAGATTATGTGCTCTTTTTGAATTCCGACCTTTTTTGCATCGTTTAGATAGAAATATGATGTAGTTTATGATAATATAAATGTGTAATCGTAAATTGGATGGAGCAAGACGAAGTTTTGACTAATGGAGATAAATTTAAGGAAAGGAACAGAGCTGACGATGATAAAGATCCGTTGTATTGTGGAACGTATTACCTATCAAAACCCTGAAAATGGATATTCAGTCCTTAAATGCAGGGTGAAGGATTACAGCGATCTGGTACCAGTGGTGGGAAATCTCCTGGATGCCAATGTTGGTTCTGTTCTTCTCGTGGAAGGTAACTGGAAGGTAGATGCCAAGTTTGGACGGCAGTTTGTTGCTGAGAACTGGGAGGAAACACTTCCTGCTACTGTATATGGTATGGAAAAGTATTTGGGTTCTGGTCTGATCAAAGGCGTGGGACCTAAATTTGCAAAACGTATTGTACAGAAATTTGGTATTGATACATTTACCGTGGTTGAAAACGGGGTTGAGGCTTTGATCGAGGTGGAGGGGATAGGTAGTAAGCGTGTCCGGATGATCGCTGAGTCCTGGGAGAGACAGAAGGAAGTTAAGAATATCATGCTCTTTCTACAGGCGCATCAGGTCAGTTCATCCTTTGCTGCCAAGATTTATAAACAGTATGACAATGCCAGCATCAGCATTATGAAGGAAAATCCATACCGGCTGGCAGATGATATCTGGGGAATCGGTTTTAAGACGGCAGATCAAATCGCAGAGAAGCTTGGCTTTGGCAAAGAATCCTATGTACGTCTGCGCAGCGGTCTCATGTATACACTCTCTGAGCTTTCCAATGACGGTCATGTATATGCAGAGCGGCAACAGCTGACTGACAAGGCGTGTGAGCTTCTGGAGGCTTCTCCGGAGACAATCATCATGACGATGGATGATATGCTGCAAAAGGAAGAACTGATCTTGGAAAAAAAAGTAATAAAATCTGATGCAAATGGCAATTCCATTACCGCTATCTATTTACCACCCTTTTATTATGCAGAGGTTGGTGCAGCCAGTAAGCTAAAGAAGCTTGCCACATCGCCTGCGGGAGACAAACTATATCGTAAGCTTATGCAGGCGAGAGCAACTACCGGGAATGATCAGCTTTCTGTCAGCGTGGATCTGATTGAAGAGAAGGTCGGTATGAAATATGATGAGATCCAGGCAGAGGCAATCCGCAAGGCGGCTGCGGCGAAGATCATGGTGCTTACAGGGGGACCTGGTACCGGTAAGACTACGACGACACATGGAATTATTTCTTCCTACCTGACATATGGTTTGAAGATTCTGCTGGCAGCCCCTACCGGTCGGGCAGCGAAGAGAATGACAGAAGCTACCGGACTTGAAGCAAAGACCATTCACCGGCTGTTGGAATGCAAGCCGCCTGATGGCTATCAGAGGAATGAAGATAATCCACTGGAAGGAGATGTGCTCATTCTGGATGAGTGTTCGATGATAGACATTATCCTGATGAACTCACTTTTAAAGGCAATACCTGCTACGATGAGATTAATTCTGGTTGGAGACATCGACCAGCTGCCATCTGTCGGAGCCGGTAATGTCCTCAGAGATATCATTGATTCCGGAGCATTTCCGGTGATCAGACTCACGAGGATTTTCAGGCAGGCGCAGAGCAGTCGTATCATCATGAACGCCCATCGTATCAATGAAGGAAACATACCAGATATATCCAATGGGAAGGATACGGATTTCTTTTTTATGGAAAATGAAGATGCAGAGGCGGCAGTTCCCCAGATTGTGGCACTGGTACAAAAGAAATTGCCAGAATATTATCATGTCAAGCCTTCACAGATACAGGTTCTCACGCCAATGCAGAGAGGTGTGGTAGGAGCAACTAATCTGAATCTCGCACTGCAGGAAGCACTGAATCCGCCAGAGCATGAGATCTTTATGCGTGGAAGAGGAGCTGTGATCATGCCGAAGGACTGCCTTCGGAGAAGTGGATTTGTATATAGGGCTGATGACAAAGTTATGCAGATTAAGAATAACTATGATAAGGAAGTATTTAACGGTGATATTGGTATGATTGAAGCTGTGAATGCGGAGAACCGGTCACTTAGGGTTAATTTCGATGGCCGAAGCATTGAATATGACATTACAGATTTAGATGAGCTGGTACATGCGTATGCAACTACCATTCATAAGGCACAGGGATCGGAATATCCGATCGTAGTCATGCCAATTATGATGAATCATTATGTCATGCTCCAGAGAAACCTGATCTACACGGGCATTACAAGAGCAAAGAAAATCCTGGTGATGATTGGAACAAAGAAAGCTCTGTCCTATGCAGTCAGAAATGTGACAGTGACGAAAAGAAATACAATGCTTAAGGAAAGATGCAAATAGATCTATAATTAGTCAATAAAATGACAGTACGTGCGGATCGGCGCATGGCATAATTGAATGAATGTTTGAAAGGAGTATGTGCGCTTTTTAAAATCCAACTATTTTGTTTTGCGAGTTGGATGGAGCAAAGAAACGGAGGTTCACAATGGTAAAGAAGTCGGAAATATATAAGAAACTATGGAACGTTTTTATAATTGCAGCAGTTCTTTTTACAACATCTTGTACAAATACCAAGGTTGGAGCGGATATTAACCAAGAGGAAACCAGTCATGTAGTACAGAGTGAGTCTGCACCAACGATTCAGGATATAGAAATCCAGGAAACGGTCCGGGAGATACCTGAAGATTCTTCACCGGAAGAATTTGCCAGATTAGAAAATCTGTTACCGTATCAGGTAAACAAGAATGAAAGATATCCTTATTTGGGGCAAGTCAACCAAGGTATTGAGGATGAATACAGTTATATAAAATACACCGGATATTTTTACGGGTTCATCGATCAATATGGAAAAATCATATGTGATCCCAACTATAACAACGTTCATCTTTTGCACTACAAAGATAAGTCTGCGTATTCGCTTCATAAATATACATATACTGCCATGTATTTATGACAATGCGCCATTGTTTCAGGATGGTATGGCAGCAGTCTTAGATGACAGCAGTACATATTATTATATCAATCCAAGCGATTGGAAGGATACTGGTGGAACTAACAGCACCATTAAACCATATCAGCGCAACGAAGCCGCAGGAAGTCAGGCACTTATGGTGAAACTGGTTATGAAGGATACACCTTTCATGCGGGGGCCGGAGACCTATCTTGAGGAAACTATGGAAGGACTGGTCATGGCTATCTCCGCTTATAATAATGGTGAATTTGCCATTGGTTATAATGTTTATTATTATGTGACAAAGATGAAGGATGATGAGAATGTCAAGATGCTTGCTGTCGATGGCGTAACTCCGGAATATGAGACGATTGCGGGTGGCCAGTATCCGTTTGTGAATGACTTTTATGTGGTTATTCGCAAAGACGCGCCAAAGGACAGCTCGCAAAGAAAGCTTTTTGAGTGGATCCAAAGTGCTGAAGGTAAGGCTTTGATAGATTTGGAAGGATATGTAGTGCAGAAATAGTTTTGCTTTTTGAAATATCTACAGCCCCTTTAATACTGCCAGGCCGTGAATGGTAACAAACCGGGAGAGGGTAAATTAATTTAAAGTTCTACACTTGACTATGTTGGTGTTGTTATATTAGAATGTTAGTGTGGCCAGGATGCAGAGCATGCTAATATACTTAAGTCAGGGTATCACTGCTGGAATGAATCCAATCCAATACCACGACTAGTTATAATGGGAGGAAACTAATGGATTATGCCAATATTGCAGGTAGTATATTAAATAGGGAATTGGACTTAACCGATGTGATGTGGGGACTGGAAAATACTTCAACTGGTGGAGTTCAGCCTAAAGCTATCATTGACGGAGATTACTATAAACTTAACACTTGGAATCTTGCACATGGTTTCTATGGCAGGGAGGTATTAGCAGAGTCTATAGCGTCTGCGATGGCAAGGGCTATGCAGGTCGATGCGGTTAACTATAAGATAAGAAAAGTTAAAGTCAGGATAGATGGGATCGTATATAGTACGATTGCTTCAGTGTCAAAAGATTTCAAGAGTGATGGATGTGAGTATATTTCGTTTAGAAGGCTATTGAAGCAGAACATAGGAAAATCTCCTATAGAGATTGCCAGAATGTATCCGATGCTGGAAGATGTGTATAAAATGATTATATTTGATTTTATTATATACAATTTAGATCGGCATGAAAACAATGTTGAACTAAACACCT